>ERZ772876.3745-NODE-3745-length-10684-cov-5.128516_pt1 | contig 10684 bp, 10 predicted proteins | sample MGYA00580584_ERZ772876 | MGnify/ENA primary metagenome ERZ772876 (study PRJEB29015, sample SAMEA2737728) | human gut metagenome | biome: human gut; feature: human-associated habitat; material: faeces | place: China | collected 2012 ...
TACAATATAAAGAGGTGATTTATTATGTTTAAATATACATTAGATAATAAAAGATATCATACACTTAATTACTATCTAAAAAATAAATTTAATGATAAAGTTATAAAAATAAGTTTAAATGGTAATTTTACTTGCCCTAACATCGATGGTACTAAAGGCTATGGTGGATGTATATATTGTTCTAAAAGTGGTTCAGGTGAACATGGAGGTAATCCTAATAAAGATTTAACAACCCAATTTAATGAAGTAAGAGAAGTAATAGAAAAGAAATGGCCTAGTAACAAATATATTGCTTATTTCCAAGCTCGAACTAATACTTATGCTCCACTTAATATATTAAAAGAAAAGTATGAAGAAGTATTAAGGATAGATAACGTTATAGGTTTATTTATTGCTACTAGATGTGATGCTATAACCAAGGAAACACTAGATTACTTAGAAGAACTAAATAAAAGAACTTTCTTAGTAATAGAATTAGGCCTTCAAACTATTCATGAGAGTACTTCTAAATTAATTAATCGTGGTCATACTTTAAAAGAATTTGATGATATGGTCAAAAAATTAAGAGATAGAAATATTAATGTAGTTGTACATATAATTAATGGCCTACCTTATGAAACTGAAGAAATGATGTTAGATACAGTTAAACACTTAAATAATCTTGATATTCAAGGTATTAAAATACATATGTTAAATATATGTAAAGATACTCCTATTGAAACATTATATAATAAAGAACACTTTCATATTCTTACTAAAGAAGAATATATTGATATCGTAATCAAACAATTAGAATTATTAAGAGAAGAAATAGTTATTCATCGAATTACCTCTGACCCTGATAAAGATTCTCTAATAGAACCTACTTGGCTATTAAAAAAATTCTGTTTACTTAATGATATTGATAAAGAAATGAAAAAAAGAGATACTTACCAAGGTAAATACACCAAATAAAAGACTTCACTCGAAGTCTTTTATTCATAATATTCTACTATTTCTTCTAGATCTTTTCTTGGCCTCATCTTAGGTTCTTGATTAGAATAACCGATAACAAGTGAACTAACTAACTCCATATCATTATGCTTTGTCATATCTAAAATTTCATTTTCTACAAAATCAGTATCTCCTATCCAAAGAGTACCAAGATTTAATTCAGTACTTCTAAGACACATATTCTCTATAGCAGCTCCTACTGATAAAGCATCATATCTATCCCACTCATCATCTTTACTTTTTAATATCAATATAAGTACAGGTGCTTCTTTTATTACATTAGCAGTAAAACTAACACTATATAATCGACCATCTTTATTTTTATTCTGAGCATATTTAATCATTAAATCTGCTATCTCATTTTTCATCTCAGTACTAACTTTAACAAAATACCAAGGTTGTCTATTTTTAGCAGATGGTGCTAACCTACCAGCATTAAATATATCTAATATTATTTCTTTATCAACATCTATATCTTTATATTTTCTAATACTTCTTCTTCCTTTTATTGCTTTTATTGTATCCATACTTATCCTCCACCTTAAGGAAATTATATTATTTTTATTTAACTTTGTCAATTACCTAAACTAAATGATTAATAGAGAGACTTAAGATTAAGGCTCTCTATTACCTATGAAGACATTAAGGCTTCATAGGATATTAAAAGAACTAGTTTTAGCTAGTTCTGTATTTTAAAATAATCTTAATATATCATTAAAAGTTACATATACCATAAGAAGCATAAGTAGCATAAAGCCTATACTATTTACCATAGCCTCTGTCTTAGCAGGCACAGGTTTTCTTCTTATCTTTTCGATAATTAAGAATAATACTCTACCACCATCAAAAGCAGGGAATGGAAGTAAGTTAATAACTCCTACATTCATAGATAAGTAAGCAGTCAAATACATAATATTTTGAAATCCTTGTTTAGCTTGTGAATCCACTATCGAATAAATACCAACTGGACCAGATAAATCTTTAGCAGATACACCACCAGTAAATAATTGTTTAATAGTAGTAAGCATTAATTTATATAAACTAACAGTAGTCTCTCCTGCATAAGTAATAGAACTAACAAATCCTCTTTTAACAGTATTATCAATTCCTATACCAACAACATAACTCTTATTACCATCTTTATCCTCTATCGTATTAGGTTTTACTATTATAGTTCTCTTATTACCATCTTTATCTTTTAGTACAAAAGAAATATCATTACCTTTAGAAGAAGCAATATATAATTGCACTTCACTCCAACTAGATACCTTATTACCATCTACTGATAATATCTTATCTCCTTCTCTAATACCAGCAGTATAAGCAGGATATTCAGGGCTAACCGTAGCTACAATTGGTCTAGTAGAAATACTACCATATATTAAAGCCATCACAAATAATAATACAAAAGCAAAAATAAAGTTAAAACTTGCCCCCGCTATCATAATAATAAATCTTTGCCATACTGGCTTAGTATATAGCATTCTCTTCTTATCTATTTTAGTATTATCGTCAGCATCTTCTCCCGCTAATGAAACAAATCCTCCTATTGGTATTGCCCTAATACAATATTCAGTCTCTCCACCTTTCTTCTTATGATGTAATAACTTTGGTCCCATACCTATAGAGAACTCATATACATATACACCAAATAATTTAGAAAAGATAAAATGTCCAAATTCATGAACCAATACAATTCCCCCTAATATTAATATAAACCATAATATTGCCATTCATTTTCCTCCTTTACAATATATTAAGCATTATTAACATACCAAGTGATACAAATATCACACTATCAAATCTGTCTAATATACCACCATGTCCTGGTATAATATTAGAATAATCTTTCTTATCAAAATATCTCTTTATAGAACTAAATACTAAGTCTCCACTTTCACTTAAAAATACTAATACCAAAGACATAATAATAGTCTTAATAATAGATAAATCTCCTACTAAAGAGTAATAAAACATTGTACCAATAAAACAACCCATAATTCCTCCTATTAAGCATCCTTCTATTGTCTTTTTAGGAGATATATCAGTAAATCTATGTTTACCAATTAACATTCCACTAATATAAGCATACGTATCAGTAATAAAAGCTATTACAAATATATATATACCCTTAAATATATCACTACCCATCATATCTATTATATTTAAGAAAGCATATCCTATAAAATATATTATTCCAAATAAATATAAACTATCATTTATATTATATCTATCCTTATCGTCATAGAAGATAATAGGTAATATCAAAGATATTAAACTTATACATATTACTACCTTATTATCTAATTTCAATACTAAATTATTTATCATAAAGAATATCATTAATAAATAACTAATTATCTTTATCAAATCAATCTTTCTCTTTTTATATTTAATATCTATTAATTCTCTTAAACCTAGTAAAGAAACAACTGTCATAGTAATACTAAAAACAGTATTTCCTAGTAATAAAGAAGTTATTAATATAAATAAAACAATAAAAGCTCCTAATAATCTTTTCTTCATACTACCTCCTATGCAATTTTATAGTCATCTTCTAATGAAAAAATTACATTCTCTTCAATCCAATTCTTTCTAGGTTCTACAGCATCACCCATAAGTACAGATACTCTCTTTTCAGCAAGAGCAGCATCAGATATATTTACTTTTATTAGTTTTCTTTCTTTAGGATCCATAGTAGTTTCCCATAACTGATTAGCATTCATTTCACCAAGTCCTTTATATCTTTGAACTTTATAGTTTACTCTGCCACTAGTTTCATCTTTTAATTCTTCATTACTCCAAGCATATACATGTTTATTACTATAACTAACCTTATATAAAGGAGGCATTGCTATATATAAATGACCATCTTCAATTAAAGGTTTCATATATCTGTAGAAGAAAGTTAAAAGTAAACACTGAATATGAGCACCATCATCATCAGCATCGGTCATAATAATAACCTTACCATAATTAATATCTTTAACATCAAAATCTGTTCCTACTCCAGCACCAATTGTATAAATCAAAGTATTAATTTCTTCATTCTTAAAAATTTCTTCCATCCTTGTCTTCTCAGTATTCAATACCTTACCTCTAAGCGGAAGAATAGCCTGTGTCTTTCTATCTCTACCCTGTTTAGCACTACCACCAGCAGAATCACCCTCTACAATAAATAACTCTTTTTCTATAGCCTTCTTACTTTGAGCAGGCGTTAATTTACCAGATAATAATCTTTCAGTCTTTTTATTATCTTTACCTTTTCTAGTTTCTTCTCTTGCCTTTCTAGCAGCTTCTCTGGCTTCTTTTCCTTTTAAAGCTTTACCAACAATCTTCGTAGCTACAGCTTTATTCTCTTCTAAAAAGAATTTTAACTTTTCAGTAACAATTGCTTCTACTATGGTTCTAGCAACAGGAGTACCAAGTTTAGCTTTAGTCTGACCCTCAAATTGTAATAAATCTTCTGGTATTTGAACAGATATAATAGCGGTAAGTCCCTCTCTAACATCAGAACCATCAAAACTTTTATCTTTCTTTAAGTATCCATTAGTCTTAGCATAATCATTAAGAACTTTCGTAATAGCAGTCTTAAATCCTACTTCATGAGTACCACCATCACTAGTTTTAACATCATTAACAAATGATACAATATTCTCAGCATAACTATCAGTATATTGCATAGCTATTGATACATTTACTTTGTCTTTACTAGCACTAAAACATAATGGTTTATGAAGTACCCCTTTATTTTCATTTAAGTATTCACAAAAAGCTTCTAAACCATTTTCATAATGATATTTTTCACTTCTACCTTCTATCTCATCTACTACTTCTATAGTTAGACCACTAATTAAAAAAGCTGATTCTTGCATTCTCTCACATATAGTAGAAAAACTAAAAGTAGTTGTCGAAAATATAGTAGGATCAGGTTTAAATTTAACAGTAGTTCCCGTCCTATTAGTAGTACCTACTTTCTTAAGAGGAACTGCTACCTTACCACCGTCTTCAAATTTAATATAATATTCTCCGCCATCTCTTCTAGTTACTACCTCCATAACAGAACTTAAAGCATTAACAACTGATCCACCAACACCATGTAAACCTCCAGATACTTTATAACCACCTTCACTAAATTTACCACCAGCATGAAGTACAGTATAAATAACCTCAGGCGTACTCTTACCTGATGAATGCATACCAACAGGAAGTCCTCTACCTTTATCAGTTACACTAACACTACCATCCTTATGAAGAACTATCTTTAAATGATTACCATAACCATTTAATGCTTCATCAATAGAATTATCTACTATTTCCCATACTAAATGATGTAATCCTCTTTTATCAGTAGAACCAATATACATACCAGGTCTCTTTCTAACGGCTTCTAATCCTTCTAGTATCTTAATTGAACTCTCATCATATTTTGCTGTCATTTATATCACTCTCTCTATCAATTCCATATCAATTATACTATAAAATAACATCTCTATCAAGGTATTTGTCATTCAATTTGACAAAAAAAAGAACAATTAATTCAAATTGCTCTCTAATATTTCTTTAAACTTTAAACAATCATCAATACTATAATTATTAATTAAACTAATAGTAACAGCATCATCAATACTAACATTATTACTATTTGTAAAATCTTTTAACTCACCAAGCATAGCAATAAACTTCTTATAATCATCTAGTGAATAACTATCTTTCCTAATTTCTTCATTAGAAGTAACAACATCTATTTTACCAGTATTATCTAATTCATTAGTTACTTCACTTATATTCTCATTACCAGAAGATTCTGAGGTAACAATAGTATCAACAATATCATTTTTATCCTCTAACGAATCTAAAGTAACAGTATTAATTCTTAAATTATCTTTAGCTTTATTATTCTTAATAATAACAACTTTATCCTCATTAGCATCATTTACTATATCTTGAAATGATTCAATATTACTTTTTTCTTTATATTGTTTGTACTTATTTTCAAATACTTCTTGTGGATTAACAATATCATGTTCATCAACACTTAATACATTTTCATAATAATTAACGGGTATACGCCCATTTAAAATATCATCAAAAGTAACAACATTATTATTATTTTCTTTAACATTATCAGTACCTACATTAGTATCAACATTACTTACTTCTTCAATAACCTCAAGTTCTACATTATTACTTTCTATTTCATAAGTTACTATAGAAGGTTCCTTTACTTCAGATACCACTTTCACTGGTGTTAAAACATTATTATAACTAGAGGTATCTTTAGTAATATCAATTCCTTCTACATCAGAATTTGTATCACAAGTAACAAACTCTCTTCTCTTATTACCAATTCTATCACAAATAACTGAAGTAGTATAAACAACAATTAAAGATAATATCCATAAAACAAACAAACCAATACTAATTTCTAATACTGCTACTAAATTAATGTTAGTATATAATTCATTAGGAGTAAAAACATCAATCTTATTCTTAGCAATAATATTAAGAATAATAGCAAGTAATATATTATTCATAACAAAAGTAATACCATTAATAATCTTATATATTTTATTAAGCATCTTATTAAACATACTAGTAATAAAAGCAATAGCCACAATAAGTAATGTACCAACATAAACATACACAGATGGAAAATAAATATTACTAAAAAATATAGTCATAAAATTATCAAATACTTCTGCTAACTCTTTATAATTAATTACAATATCAATACCAAGTATTAATAACAAAGATAAAGTAATAATCATAATATATTTCCTATTATCAATCTTTTTAATCAAATATAAAAATGTAGCAATAACCAAAACTCCAAGAAAAATAAATATAAATTTAAAATCCAATATCATATCAAATAATATTTTAAATTTCTCTGCAATTGACAAATAAGACATCATTTTCACCCCTTTCCTTAAATTTTATTCAACACTAGTTAAATATGCAATATATACCGTTTGATGATAATTATCATCCTTTGTACAAGTAATAAGTGTAAGCGTAGTATTATTCTTATTTCTAAGAATTCTAACTCTACCAGTCTTTTTTTCATTATATATCTTATCAATTTTATATACATATTTTTTATTATTATAGTGAATAACAATATCATCATTAACTTCTAACATATATAAATTAGCAAAATAACTATTATTATAATTACCAGAATGACCCGCTATAATAAGATTACCACCTTTTATATCAGGATAATTAGATTCCGGTAAAACATATAAATTAAACTTAACATTATTAAGATTAGAATCTTTATTATAAAATCCCTTATATAAATTAATCTTACTAATATCAACAATACCTAAATATTCTTCATAAGTATAATTAGGATTTTCCCCTTTATTTTCTTCTACATTATCAATATTTTCATCTTGATTATTAAGACTATCATCCATATTCATTGAAGATAATGCCAAATTCATTTCACTAAATACAACATCCCTTTTATCTTTAATATAATCAGAAAGCAAAACGAGAGTACCACATATAACTAGTATTACTCCCGCTGCTATTTGATATCTTAAATTAATTTTCTTCATTCTTTTTATAATTTCTGTATACAATTACAGAACCAAGTCCTATAATAAGTAATCCAATTAAAGATGTTGTAATAGTCTTAAATGTTCCTGTACTAGGTACTTCAATAGTTTCAGGAGTATTATACATAATAACCTTACCATCTACTGTACCATCTTCTTTGACTACAAATGTAACAGTCTCTTTAGATAATTCATATCCATCTGGAGCAATTACCTCAGTTAAAGTATATTTACCAGGAGCAAGACCTTCAATAACATGTGATTCATTAGTAGATACCCAAGCTTCAATTAAATTACCTTTTTCATCTCTAAGTTCAAGATGAGCTCCTGCTAACTCTTCACCAGTAGTAGAATCAACCTTACTAATAACAACAACAGGTTTATCTTTAGGAGTATTTTCCATTTTTACTTTTGTTACACTACCATCATTTTTTACAGTAAATGTTATTGTCTCTTCACTTAGTATATATCCTTCTGGAGCTATTGTTTCTGTTAATGTATATTTTCCTGGTACTAAATTTTCTATTACATGAGCTTCTTTAGTACTAGTCCATTCATCAACAATTTTACCAGTAGAATCTTTTACTACAAGATGTGCTCCTTCTAGTTCTTCACCATTTGTTACATCTACTTTAGTTATTTCTACTCTAGTAGTAATATTTACATTTAATGTTGTACTATCACTAACATTTATGTTTTCTGGATATAAAGCTGCAGTATTTTGAACTTCTGAATGTGAAGCTTTATATGAATACGCTTTATAAATACTTCCCGTTGCAGATACCTTTACTTTAAAGTCTGCTGATAAACCACTAATACTTGAAGTTGGAACTTTTACGATAAATTTATCACCACTAGCAAATGAATTTTTTACATTTCCATTAACATCAGTGATTATTGTTCCTTTAGGAGCATTACTTAGACTTACTGAGTAATTAGCAATATTACCAGTAGTCTTTACACTAATATTAGAACTTACATAATAATTTCTATCACTAGATAATGTTAATTTACTATTACTATTATTAATCTTTATTGATGGATTAGTATAAGAATAGCTATTAGCACCATTAATAAGTTGAGCCATTATTTTTACTACATCATTTGATGTACCACGATATGTACCATTATTTAAATCAAAATGTCTAAATAATGTAGGATCTGTTTCTAACACATACCAAATTGAAAGTGCTGTAGCATAGTAGTCTTTGTCTTCATCATTAGAAAATCTTTTATTTGGATAACCATTTTGCATAATATAAGCTATTTTTTTATCCATTTCTTTATCTAATGTATAAGTTTCAGTACCTCTAGTACTAATCATATTTTTTGTTCTCTCAATACAATAAATAATCTTTCCATCAGTATTTTTCTTGTATTGAACATTTAAACCAACAACTCCACTTAAATATTTAGTACCATCAATTACATGTAGGTCACTACCTCTAACATTGAAACTACTTGGAGCAGTAGTCTCCGCATTAGCAGTACCTATAAATAGCATACTAACTAACATAATTAAACTAAATAAAATATTCTTTAATTTCATAATATAAAACCTCCCTTTGAAATCGGTATATATACTACCACTTTTTTTAAATATTGTCAATAGATTTAAAGAAAAAATAATACGAACAAATATTCAAAAGAAAAATCCATATACATGGATTATTTCTTCTTATCAATCATTTCATTAATTACCGTTCCAAAAGATGCTATACCACTCATATCTGATGGAATAATAATCTTAGTAGAACTACCATCTGCTAATTTCTCTAGTGCTTCATAACTTTTTAAAGTAAGAACCGACGAGTCTGCTTTAGCTTCTTTTAATAATCTAATACCATCAGCCTCTGCCTGCTTCATTTTAAGTAAAGCCTCTGCTTCCCCTTCAGCCATCTTAATTTGTGCTTCTTTATGAGCTTCTGCCTTTAATATAGCCGATTCTTTTTCACCTTCTGCTATCAAAATACTAGATTTTTTTTCTCCCTCAGCTTGAAGAATCTTCTCTCTTCTTTCTCTTTCAGCACGCATTTGCTTCTCCATAGCTTCTTGAATATCTCTAGGTGGAAGTATATTTTTCACTTCTACTCTATTTACTTTAATTCCCCATGGATCAGTAGCTTCATCCAAAATACTTCTCATCTTAGAATTAATAATATCTCTTGAAGTTAAAGTTTGGTCAAGTTCTAACTCACCAATAATATTTCTAAGTGTAGTAGCAGTTAAATTCTCAATAGCATTTATTGGATCTTCAATACCATAAGTATATAACTTAGGATCTGTTATTTGAAAATAAACTACTGTATCTATTTGCATAGTAACATTATCTTTAGTTATAACTGGTTGTGGTGCAAAGTCCTTTACTATTTCTTTTAAGCTTACTTTATTAGATACTCTATCTACAAATGGTATCTTAAAATGTAAACCATTATTCCATGTAGTTAAATAACTACCAAGTCTTTCTATAACATAACTTCTAGCTTGTGGTACTACTTTAATATTTGGTATTATAAATATTACCACAATTACTAATATAGCAATTAATAATTCCATATTATTTTTCCTCCCATTTCTTTACTTTTAATTTAACACTATTAATAGATAATACCTCTATACTTTCACCCTTAGAAATATCAGTATCGGAATAAGCTGACCATTTCTTACCATCTACCTTTACTTCTCCAATATTATCTTTAATAATATCCTCAGTTACAATCCCCTTCATTCCTATTATCCTATCAATATTTGTTTTACTATTATTCATTTTAATTTTACTATATAACTTTCTACTAATAGGCATAAGTAATACTCCTACTAAGACAAATATAGTAATTTGTATCAATATATTATCAGTAAATAAAGAACTTACCATAGCAAGTAAACTACTTATCACAAACCAAATACTAACTAAATTAGTTGTAGATATTTCTATTATTCCAAGTATTACTGCTACTAAAAGCCATATATAAAATACTTCCATTATTGCCTCCTACTACAAAATATGTCTCATCTAGTTATAGTATAACAAAATACCAAAGTATTTGCAATAACATTTATCACCTTCCATGAAAATCCAAGGTATTTTCATGTCCAATCTAGCCTAATTCTTAGTCTATATT
>ERZ772876.3748-NODE-3748-length-10674-cov-3.256710_pt1 | contig 10674 bp, 16 predicted proteins | sample MGYA00580584_ERZ772876 | MGnify/ENA primary metagenome ERZ772876 (study PRJEB29015, sample SAMEA2737728) | human gut metagenome | biome: human gut; feature: human-associated habitat; material: faeces | place: China | collected 2012 ...
ATGAAGCTCTTCAATGAAATGCTCGACAGAATGAAATTCCTGCAAATAGAGAAGCTCCGTTTTCAGCAAACTGAAAAAGTTCTCGGCACAGGCATTGTCAAGACAATTCCCTTTTCGGGACATGCTCTGTTTGACGCCTTTCTCTTTCAGCATTTTTTGATAGTGCTTGTGCTGATACTGCCATCCTTGATCGGAATGAAGAATCAGATTTGTATTGTCCGGTATTTTTGAAAACGCTTTCTCAAGCATATCTGTTACCTGGTTCAAATTCGGATGACGGCTTAAATTGTATGAGATCACTTCGCCATTATATAAATCAATGATGGGTGACAGATACAGCTTAATTCCAAACAACGCAAATTCAGTAACGTCAGTTACCCACTTCTGATTTGGCTTATCTGCTTTGAAATCCCGTTCCAAAAGATTCGGTGCGATTCTGCCGACATCACCCTTGTATGAGTTGTACTTGTGCATACGAACACGGCAAAATATACCCATTTTACGCATCAGTTTCTGTACTGTCTTGTGATTGACAACAAACTTCTTCTTCAATTCTTTGGTGATTCTCCGATATCCATAACGACCTTTGCTTTCATCGTAAATGCGGCGTATTTCAGTTTTGATTTCAGCATATCGATCCGGCTTTGGATGATCAAATTGCTTACTGTAATAGTAGTAGGTACTGCGGGGAATATTAGCAATCTCAATGAGCAGCCCTATCTTATGTTCATGCCTCAGTTCCCATATCACTTGTGCTTTTTCTCTTGCCGTACCCTCTCGGCAACCAAGGCATTCAATTTTTTTAAGTATGCATTCTCCGCACGAAGGCGCTGTACTTCTGCAATCAGATCTTCTTCTACTTCTTTCTTGATTTTCGGAGACCGCCCTGTGGATTTCCTTCCTCTGCGTTCTACGTAAAGTCCCTCCGCTCCTTCCTCAAGATAGATTCGTTCCCAGGCTGTTACTCTGCTGTTCGGTATGTCAAATTGATGTGCAGTTTCACGATAGCTTAACTTTTCTCTGTGCATTGTTTCCACTACTTTGATTTTGAATTCCGGCGTGTATCTTTTGTTCGGCTGTCCTTTTGGCATAAAAATGCCCCCTTTCGTTAGACTTTTTAATTGGTATATTTCTATTATACCATATTGTCTAACAAAAGGGGAGCATTTCAGCCATGGCATCCGCTTTATTTTTTGCTCCACGATCAGCCAAATCCTGAAATGACTTCTTTTGTTTTCAGGGAAACGCTAATGTCCCATCTGCTGATTTACGGCAATGCCTATGCACAGATTATCCGAAATGGCAGAGGTGATGCATTGGGACTGTATCCTCTGATGCCTGACAAAATGAAGGTTGACCGTGATGAAAAAAACCGCCTGATATACATTTACAGCCGTTACGATGAGGCAAATCCGAATCTGAAAGAACAGGGCGACATCGTTCTTTATGCTGATGAAGTCCTGCACATTCCGGGTTTAGGATTTGACGGACTGGTTGGATATTCGCCGATTGCACTTGCGAAAAATGCAATCGGCATTTCTATTGCCTGTGAGGAATATGGTGCATCGTTTTTCGGAAACGGTGCAAGTCCGTCAGGTGTTTTGGAACACCCCGGAGTGATCAAAAATCCGGAACGTGTGCGTGATGCCTGGCAGAGGGCTTACGGTGGCAGAAATGTCCACAAGGTCGCAGTTCTCGAAGAGGGCATGAAATTTACACCCATTGCAATTCCGAATAATGAAGCACAGTTTCTGGAAACCAGAAAGTTTCAGATTGAAGAGATTGCAAGAATGTACAGAGTGCCACTCCATATGATCGGCGACCTTGACCATGCAACATTCAGTAACGTAGAACATCTGTCATTGGATTTCGTGAAATACAGCCTTGATCCTTGGATTGTAAGGTGGGAGCAGTCTTTGCAGAAAGCACTTCTTTCTGATTCTGAAAAAGGGCAGTATTTCGTGAAGTTCAATGTGGATGGACTTCTGCGTGGCGATTACGCTTCCCGTATGCAAGGCTATGCTACCGCAAGACAAAACGGCTGGATGTCGGCGAATGACATCCGAGAACTTGAAGATATGAATATGCTTTCTGAGGAAGAGGGCGGAAATCTGTACCTCGTAAATGGCAGCTTCACCAAACTTGCTGATGCAGGAGCATTTGCAAATCCAAAAAAGGAGGAGAAAACCGAATGAAGAAATTTTGGAACTTTATCCAAAACGAAGATACATCGGAAACTGAGTTACTCTTTAACGGTCCCATTTCAGAAGATACTTGGTGGGGCGATGAAGTGACACCTGCTTTGTTTCGTGATGAACTCTCAAAAGTCAGCGGAAACTTGACAGTCTGGCTGAACTCGCCGGGCGGCGATGTGTTCGCTGCAAGTCAGATTTATTCCATGCTGAAAAATCACAAAGGCAAGGTTACCGTGAAAATTGACGGCATTGCTGCATCTGCCGCATCGGTTGTGGCAATGGCAGGCGATGAAACTTTGATTGCACCGACTGCCCTAATGATGATTCATGACCCCAGCACTTGTGCTATGGGAAACAAGGCGGATATGGAAAAGGCTATCATCTTGCTTGATGAGGTAAAAGAAAGCATTATTAACGCCTACGAAACCAAATCTCATCTCAGCCGAAACAAGATTGCAAAGCTGATGTCCGATGAAACATGGCTCAATGCAAAAAAGGCTCATGAAATGGGATTTGTGGACGGGATTCTCTTTGCAGATAAGAAAATGCCTGTTGTTCCCAAAGAGGAAGAACCGGATGAAGAGAAAAAAGAAGATACACTGACCGCAATGACCTATTCCAAATCGAAGAATCTATCTGCATTCTTATCCAAAGTATCTGCATCAGCAGAATCTGTTACAGGTACACCGATTGATCAGCTTGAAAAAAGGCTGGCATTACTGAAATATTAAGGAGGATTTTAACTATGGCTATGACGATTAAAGAACTCAGAGAAAAGAGAAAGAAGGCTTGGGACACTGCCCGTGATTTTCTTGACAGCAAGCGAAATGCAAACGGCGTTCTCAGTGAGGAAGATTCCAAGACCTATGATGCAATGGAACAGACCATTGTCGATCTTGGCAAGGAAATTCAGCGTCTGGAAAGACAGGCTGAAATTGAAGCTGAAATGAACAAGGCAACCTCAACACCTGTTCTCGGTAAGCCTGCAACTCCGAATGTAACGGAAAAGACAGGTACAGCAAGCGACACTTACAAGAAGGCATTCTGGAACAGTATCAGAAATCGCAACTGGATCGATGTCCACGATGATTTGCAAATTGGTACAGATGCAGAGGGCGGCTATCTTGTTCCAGATGAGTTTGTGCGCCTGTAAAAGGCGATGTTTACAGTAGATTAGGCTCTACACCGCACAGCAGAGCGGTTGTCAATCTGCCTAACCGATGACAGGAAACTGGACACGGGAACACAGCACGGCAGAAACGCAGGAAACGTCAAAAGGATATGAGGCGAGTAGTACCTGCAATGACAAGATAACATAAGGATAAGGCTGGATTGCCAAAGCAAAGGTTAGCTCCTTTTTCGTGGGAGGGTGTGGAAATTATCCTGAAACCACTCTCATGACCCCACCATAATATTGAATTCGTTATGGTGTCTGCTATAGGTCATGAAGCAAGCGTGAGAACACGTGAGATAAACCGAAATGATATCCGACAGTTATCACTTGCCTATAAGCATCGTTAAACAGGGATTGCCTAAGTGGAAATGCCGAAAGGCTATGTCTATTCGAGACTGAATATTCCATATGGCACCGGAGCTTCCGTAGTAGTCCGAGGTGGATAACGCCCACTACATGGCGAAGGGAAGCAGTTTGTTAATTCCAAAGTAAGAAGATGAAAGGGAGGAGAATCCTCATGAATCCAACATCGGAGATTTTGGAGCGTGTCAATAAAAGTTCCTCGGAACATCACGACGGAGTCTTTACAAGACTCTTTCGCTACCTTCTGAGAGAGGACATTTATTTTGCAGCTTACCAGAAATTATATGCAAACAGTGGAGCAATGACTCCCGGAAGTGACAACGACACTGCTGACGGTTTTAGTGCTGAATATGTGCATGAACTGATTGAAGAATTGAGGTCAGGAAAGTACAAACCGAAGCCTGTGCGCAGAGAATATATCAAGAAACAGAACGGAAAAATGCGCCCACTGGGTATTCCGTCATTTCGAGATAAACTTCTGCAAGAGGCGGTTAGAATGTTTCTGGAAGCAATCTATGAACCGTTATTTTATGACCAGTCACATGGTTTCAGACCGGAGAGAAGTTGTCATACAGCTCTCGACCAGATAAAGACAAATTTTCGTTCTGTAAAATGGTTCATAGAAGGCGACATCAAGGGTTGCTTTGACAATATAGACCACGCAGTGCTTATTAAAACGTTAGAAGTCAAAATCAAGGACAGCAGATTTATCAATATTATCAGAGCTTTCCTGAAAGCAGGTTATGTGGAAGATTTTCAATATCATACCACAATCTCCGGTACACCACAGGGCGGAATCATTTCCCCTATTCTGGCAAATATATACCTGCATGAGCTTGACCGGAAAGTCATGAAACTCAAGGAAAAGTTCGATAAGCAGTCTACACGACACCAGACACCGGAATATCTTCATTTAGCGAAAAGAAGGCAGACACTTCAAAAGAAGATTGACAGGGTAAAAGGTGAGGAACGTGAGCTTGCAATCAAGGAATATAAAGCGGTGTGCAATCAAAAATTGAAAACGCCCGCAAGAATGTCCGACGATAAAAAGCTTGTATACTGCCGATATGCTGATGATTTTCTAATTGGAATCAGCGGAAGCAGAGAAGACTGTGAAGAAATTAAAGAGATTCTGAGAGAATTTCTATCAACGCAGTACCATTTAGAGTTGAGTGCTGAGAAAACAAAGATCACACACAGTGCTGAACGAGTACGTTTCCTTGGTTATGACGTTGCGGTACGCCGAAGCCAGAAGATAAAGAAAAAGGCAAACGGTGTTAAACAAAGAACGCTGAATAACTCTGTAGAATTAACTGTACCTCTCGAAGATAAGATCATGCAGTTCCTGTTCAAAAACGACATCATAGAACAAAAACCAAACGGAGAAATCTGGGCGGTTTGCGTTCCAAGATTAAGACATCTTTCGGAAGTGGATATTGTGAACAGGTATAATGCACAAATCCGTGGCATTTGCAATTATTACTGCTTAGCAGCGAATTATGATAAGCTGAATTATTTCCGTTATCTTATGGAATATAGCTGTCTAAAGACGCTTGCAAGCAAAAGCAACAGCACAACGAGAAAAATCATCCAAAAATATCGTCATGATGGCAAATGGGCTATTCCCCATGAAGTTAAAGGCGGTATCAAATATGCAAAGCTTGTCTCGTTAGCTGACTGCAAAGCCGGTAAGTTGATGTCCGATAAAGACCCATGGCAATACAAATCCTTTGACCCGAAAAAGCTGTCACAATATGTGCGGTTAAGCGCAGGGGTATGTGAGCTGTGTGGTGATAATAGTGATTCCTGCTGTATTTATCATGCAGGTAAAATGAAGAATCTGAAAAGCACTACGGAATGGGGCAAGAAAATGCTTCACATGAGACGTAAAACGTTGATTGTTTGCCCGAAATGCTTCAAAAAGATTCACAGGGAACAAAATAAATGACATGTCAATAATGAATGGAAAGCCGTGTACATCGAGAGGTGTAAGCACGGTTTGGGAGGGGCTTTGTGCAAACCTGTCATCGAAAGATGATAAGGCGGCACACTGCTACCTCACGAACGAAAACTGGTGGAAGCGTTGGAGGAAGAGAGCATTTTCCGCCAGATGGCAACGGTCATCAAAACTTCCAACGGCGACCGCAAGATTCCGATTGTGACTTCCAAGGGCGAGGCTGTCTGGATGGACGAAGAACAGCAGTATTCTCTTTCTGATGATACGTTCGGACAGGCATCGCTTTCCGCATATAAGCTGGGAACAGCAATCAAAATTTCCGAAGAACTTCTCAATGACAGCGTATTTGACCTGCCGTCCTACATTGCAAAGGAGTTTGCAAGAAGAATCGGTGCAAAGGAAGAAGAGGCGTTCTTCGTTGGTGACGGCAAGGGAAAACCGACCGGCATTTTTAATGCTACAGGCGGTGCGGAAGACGGCACTTCTACCACAGGTACAAGCATTACATTTGATGATGTGATGGAACTCTTCTATTCTCTGAGAAGTCCGTATCGTAAAAAGGCAGTGTGGGTGCTCAATGATTCCACGGTGAAGGCACTTCGCAAGTTGAAAGATAACACAGGCAATTACATCTGGAGTCCGTCTGTGCAGGCTGGTGTTCCGGATACAATCCTCAATCGTCCTTACAAGACATCCAGCTATGTGCCGGAAATCAAGGCTGGCAACAAGTGTATGGCATTCGGTGACTTTAGCTATTACTGGGTAGCTGACAGACAGGGACGCTCTTTCAAGAGACTGAATGAACTCTTTGCTATGACAGGTCAAGTTGGTTTCCTTGCAAGTCAGAGACTGGACGGCAAGTTGATTCTTCCGGAAGCAATCAAGACACTCACCATTAAGAAAGCGTAATCAGAGAAAGGGGTTGGAGTGGGTGGTAACTTTACAGGAAGTCAAACAGTATCTGCGTGTGGATTTTGAGGACGATGATCCATTGCTGCTTTCCTTGATTTCAACTGCAAAACAGCTGGTCATGGATGTGGGCAGAATGTGTGAAACACAGCTGGCAGAAAACGAAGATGTGGTGCGGACAGCAATGCTCTACACGGTTTCTTATCTCTATGAAAACCGCAATACCGCAGACTTTTCCAAACTGACATTAACACTTCGTGCCATGCTGTTTGCACAGCGAGAGGATGTGATTTGATGGAAATTGGAACACTCAATCAGCGAATCACCTTTCTGGAGAATCGTGTCGTTACCGATGAAATCGGCAATCACACCGCTGTGTGGGACGAAACGTTTTCTTGTTGGGCAAGGGCAACCTTGAAATCTTCCGTAGAAAATACGGACGCTGGCGTAACCAAGGAAACGCAGAAGCTGGAGTTTCTCATTCGGCAAAGCCAGCACTGGATGCCGTCTGTAACAGGCAACCGAATCTTGTTTCGGGATGTTACATACAACATCACCAGTGTTACACCGGATTATCTGCACAAGGATTATCTGAAACTTACTGCAGAAGCCAGAAAGGTAGGACAAAATGACCAGTATTGACAATCTTGCGGAGGAAATCATGCAGGGCTTGCAGGAGTATGCAGACCTTGCGGATACTGCTATGAAAAAAGCAGTCCGGAAGTCTGCAACGCAAGTGAAAAATGAGATTTCTGCTAATGCTCCGGCAGACACGGGAAAGTATGCGAAAAGCTGGGCAACGAAGAAAACCAAGGAAAACAGCCATTCTCTCGAAATGACTGTCCACAGTAAAAATCGCTATCAACTGGCACATTTATTGGAGAAAGGCCATGCCAAGCGTGGCGGTGGTCGGGTATCCGGCAAACCGCATATTGCTCCTGCGGAAGAAAACGGTGTGCAGTTGCTGGAGCATTTGATTGAGGGGGCTTTGTCATGACCTACGAACAAATCGCAGAAATGATGGAGGAAATGGGACTGCCTTTCGCCTACCATCATTTTGCCGAGGGAGAAAGCCCTGCACCGCCTTTTCTGCTGTTCTTATCTCCTGGAGAGAATACATTCTCAGCGGATAATTTGGCATATTTTAGTTGCAAACAACTGGACATTGAATTGTACACAGACAAAAAGCAGCCGGAATTGGAAGAACAGGTGGAGTCAGTGCTTTCCCAGCACGAGATTTATTATACAAAAACAGAAACATTCATTGATTCGGAAGAATTGTATGAAGTACTCTATGAGATGGAGGTTTGATCTATATGGCAATGGAGAAAAACAAGGTAAAATTCGGTCTGAACAAAGTTCACTATGCAAAAATCACCTCTTATGATGAAGAAGGTGTGCCGACTTTTGCAAAGCCGGTTCGCATTCCCGGTGCAGTGTCGCTGTCTATCGATGCAGAAGGTGAAGCATCCAATTTTTACGCTGACGATGGTGTGTACTATGTGATCAACAATAACTCTGGTTACACCGGAGATCTTGAAATCGCATTGGTTCCGCTTGAGTTTGCGACAGACATTCTCGGTGAGAAACTGGATGAAAAGGGCGTTCTCACGGAAACCAATACTGCAGAAGTATCCCAGTTTGCACTGCTGTTTGAATTCAGTGGCGATAAGAATAAAATTCGGCACTGTCTGTTCTGCTGCTCTGCCTCTCGTCCGGCAACAGAATCCAGCACCATTGAGGACGAAAAGGAAGTTAAAACAGAAACGCTGTCTTTGACCGCAACGGCGTTGAACAGTGGTTTGGTAAAAACTAAAACCTGTGAGAAAACGGATGCCGAGGTTTATGAGAACTGGTACAAGGCGGTATATATGCCCAATCTGGCTGCCGCTGTACAGAGTGGTAAAGCATCCGCAGCATCTGTGAAAGCGTAAGGAGGGTGCAGTATGGCAATTCAGAAGAACATCACCATTGATGGTATTGATGTGCCGTTCAAGGCAAGTGCAGCAGTTCCAAGGCTGTATCGTCTGAAATTTCGCAGAGATATTTATCAGGACTTTGCAGCACTGCAAAAGTCTGTGGGAGAAAATACAGAGGAATCCTCTGCACTGGATATTGAAAGCCTTGAAGTGTTTGAGAACATCGCCTATATCATGGCAAAACACGCCGATGCAGCCATTCCGGCTTCTCCGGATGAGTGGCTGGAACAGTTTAACACGTTCAGCATCTATGAGATCTTGCCGCAGCTGATCGACCTCTGGGGTTTGAACGTAGAAACACAGGTCAAGTCTAAAAAAAACATCGCCCGATTGACCGACCGATGACCACACCGCTGTTTTTGTTGCGGTGCGTTCAGCTTGGTTTGTCAATGGGCGATTTGGATTTTTTGACCATTGGTCTGGTGAATGATATGTTCACCGAACGGGAGAATGACGAGTGTCATTATGATGTGCTGGCAGATCAGAGGGATTTTGATGCGTTTTGATTACAAGTCATTTTCCTGTATTCTTTTTTGAGCAATGCCGTATACTTCTTCATCGGCTCTGGCACCAATTACAATAATCAGCATCTTATCATTTTGCTTGACAGCTTTGTATACGACTCTAAGACCTGCACTTTTCAGTTTGACTTTCAGAAAGCCAGTTAGATCATTGCCGTTTTTGTTTCCAAGCGGTTTCCCATATCCGCCTTCATAAACGGAAAGCGGATTTTGTTTCAATTTCTTGATTGCTTTTAAGACCAGTATTCTTTGACTTCCGTCAAGCGATTTTAAATCACTTTCGGCTTCCGGCAGATATTCTACTTCCCAATTCATTCAAATTCTACCTCATCAAAGTCGGATAAATCATCGTCTGTGATTCCGAGGTCTTTCATAACTTGTTCTTCCGGAATCGTTTCTTCCGGATTGCATTTTTCCATTCGTTTTACAGCCAGAGTGAGCAAGCGAGCATCATTCACTTCATCCATCAGGCTGACATATTCAGCCGGAGAAAGAAGTACACATTCCGGTGCATTGTTTTTCATAACAACTTTTGCACCGCTGTTTTGACATCCTGAAAAATTTTTCCTGCAAGTCCACGATTGAACTGCGAAATAGAAATGGTATTTTGAATTGCTGCAATAATATTCATACGCTACACCTCCACTTATAGTATACGTCATTTTTGCATAAATGTCAATAGATTTGCTGATAAAAAAGCTGATAATTTTTTAGAACTGAGGTGATTACATGGCAAACCGCATCAAGGGCATCACCGTAGAAATCGGCGGCGATACCACCAAGCTGTCCAAGGCACTGGAAGGTGTCAATAAAGACATCAAAGGCACGCAGACACAGCTGAAAGATGTCCAGAAGCTGCTGAAACTCGATCCTTCCAACACGGAACTGCTCTCGCAGAAGCATAAGCTCCTCGCCGATGCGGTGACAGCTACCAAAGAAAAGCTGGAAGTGCTGAAAACTGCCGCAGAACAGGCAAATACGGCTCTTGCAAACGGCGAAATTTCCCAGCAGCAGTATGATGCCTTACAGCGTGAGATCATCGAAACCGAAAACGAACTGAAACGCCTGACCACAGAAGCAAACAATTCTCACACCGCCTTGGAAAAGATGGGCGTTCTGGGTGAAACGCTGCAGTCCGCCGGGGACAAAATTTCCGGTGTGGGACAAAAGCTGCTGCCTGTCACAGCTGGTGTCACGGCTCTGGGAACCATTGCCGTGAAAACTGGTGCGGATTTCGATTCCGCCATGTCAAAGGTGGCAGCGGTGTCCGGTGCGACCGGTTCAGAGATGGATGCTCTCCGGGAAAAAGCACGTGAAATGGGCAGTAAAACGAAGTTCTCTGCAAGTGAGGCTGCGGATGCTATGAACTACATGGCGATGGCAGGCTGGAAAACCAACGATATGCTCAGCGGTATCGAAGGCATCATGAATCTTGCCGCCGCCAGTGGTGAAGACTTGGCATCTACTTCGGACATTGTCACGGATGCTCTGACCGCTTTCGGTTTGTCTGCTTCGGACAGCGGACACTTTGCGGATATTCTGGCGGCCGCAAGTTCTAATGCCAATACCAACGTCA
>ERZ772876.3749-NODE-3749-length-10671-cov-9.842784_pt1 | contig 10671 bp, 9 predicted proteins | sample MGYA00580584_ERZ772876 | MGnify/ENA primary metagenome ERZ772876 (study PRJEB29015, sample SAMEA2737728) | human gut metagenome | biome: human gut; feature: human-associated habitat; material: faeces | place: China | collected 2012 ...
AGCATTTTGGCAACGCAGATGCCGTGCCGCAGCCGCCGGAGCGGTGCTTGAGCCGCTAGGCGGGAATTGTGCGGTATTTGCCCTAAGGCGGCGGGCGCACAATGTGCGCCCCTACGGATTATTCTCCGTAAAACCTGAAATTCCCGTTGCCCTTACTCTTTTTTCATCTCTTTATACTCAAAAAACTCAAACCCGCTCTTTTTGTACACATGCACAGCGCGGGCGTTTTCTTCTTCCACTTCCAGCCGCAGCAGAGCATCCGGGTATTTCTTCGTTATGTAATCAATAAACTGGCTGCCAATGCCAAGGCCACGGTATTCCGCCTTGATATAAATATCCTCCAGCCAGATGCACTGCCTGCCGTACTCGGTCGAAAAGCTCTTGGCCGCCATGCCATAGCCCTGCACAGCGCCGTCCTGCTCAAACATATAGCCCTCTACATACGGGTTATCGCTGATACAGCCCTCAATGTCCCGCGCAAAGATTTCATCCGAGCCATTGCTCAGCACGGCGGGTGAATTGTAGAACACCCGCATCATCTCCATCACGCTGTCTTTGTCCGCCGGGGTCATGGCCCGGATCGTTGTATTCATATTTGTATTCCTACTTTCCAGTTCTTTGTACAAAATATCCCGCACCTTATCCCCATAGCAGATCACATGGTTCGCCGCAATGGTGTAGCCGCGGTGCAGACCGGTGTACAGGCTGGCGGCATTATCCGGGTGCACGGTTGCCAAAAGGTGGCGGTAACGGCTGCCGCGCAGGGTATCTTCCGCCATCAGCAGCAGCTTACCCTCCAGCCCATTGCCCTGATAGGGCGGGGCCACGCAGCAGCTGTCCATCTGGGCGGTGGTGTTCAGCTCTTCTTCGCTCATGCCCAACTGCCAGCCCAGAGCATCGGGGGCAGTACCGGCCAGCTTGACGGTAAAATACGCTGCCAGTGCGCCGGTCGTTTTTTCCTCCGCCACCAGGCAAAAGCCCTTGGGGCCGCTGATATGCTCCGCCATATACACCGCATCATCCGGCACAAACCATTCTGGGTGCTGCAAATTGGCCATGGCATCCGCCATCACCTGCATAATGGCCTCTACATCCGCCGGGCGGGCAGGGCGCAGCTCAAATTTCATCTTGGTTCACCCTTGTGTTTTGGCGTTCTGGACCGCAATGCAGCGCTGCATCCAGCCGCCTTTTGCGTAATAGATCGCAAACAGCACGGTTGCGGTAATCCAGGTCAATGGGTAGCTGAATTCCACCACCGAAAGTTCATGCTTGAACGGCAGCGCCACCGCCAGCCACACAATACGCATGATGCACACCGCAAACACTGTGATGATGGTGGGTACCCGCACATCACCGCAGCCGCGCAGCGCGCCGGAAAAGATTTCAATGCAGATATAGGTCATATACACCGGCACCAGGTAGTGCATCATCTGCACTCCCTGCGCCACCACGGCATCGTCCGAGCTGAACAGCCGGAACAGCAGCTGGGCCGAAGGATACAGCGCCAGGCTGATGCAAAGGGTGGTACCTGCCGTCATGGCAAGGCAGGTCATGGTGCCGCGGCGCACGCGGTCATACTGGCGTGCGCCAAAGTTCTGGCCCGCAAAGGTGGTAACGGCAATGCCAAAGGAGCTGACCGTCATCCAGAACAGGAAGTCGATCTTGCCGTACACACTCCATGCGGCAACGGCAACGGTGCCAAACCCATTGATGGCACTCTGGATGGTCATGTTGCTGATGCTGTACAGCGCGCTCTGTGCCGCGCCCGGCAGGCCGATGCGGCAGATCGCCAGCAGCACGCTGCGTTCAATGCGGATATTTTTGAGCTGCAAATGCCACGGCATGCCCTGGGAGCCATGGATGCACCGCACTGTCAGCACGGCGCTGACCACCTGGCTGGCCACCGTGGCAATGGCCGCGCCGGCCACCCCCAGCGGAATGACCGCCACCAGCACAATATCCAGCACAATGTTGACGATGGAAGCCACGATCAAAAAGTACAGCGGCCGTTTGGAATCGCCCACCGCGCGCAGGATGTTGGTGCCCATGTTGTAAATCATCTGCGGAATCATGCCCAGAAAGTAGATTTGCAAATACTCGGACGCCATACCCACGATTTCATCCGGCGTCTGCATCAGGCGCAGCACCGGGCGGCTGATGAGCAGGCCGATCACCGTCAGCGCCGCGCCGCCCGCAATGGCAAGGGCCAGTGCCGTGTGCACCTGGCGGTTCACTTCATCGTGGTCCCCCGCGCCAAAGCTTTGGGCAATAATCACCCCCGCGCCGCTGCACAGGCCCACAAAAAGCCCCACCAGCAGCTGCACAAAAGAGCTGGTTGCCCCCACAGCCGCCAGCGCCTGGGTACCCACAAAGTTGCCGACGATCAGGGTATCCACCGTATTGTACAGCTGCTGGAACATGGTGCCCAGCCAGATGGGAAAAAAGAATAACAGCAGCTGCCGCGGTATGCTGCCTGTAATAATCGCGTTGTTCTGCTCCGGCGTTCTTGCCATAAACATCCTCCACATAACGTAAGCGCACCGCCACAGGCATTGTCCGCCCTGTCACAGTGCGCAGTCCTTTGCGGGGTGCGGTTTCTTCCTCAATTCCCGCCGCGCCCTGCTTTTTCTATTCCTTACCTATTCAATGTATGCTATAATGTGGGTATTGTCAAGCTTTTGTTTTGTTGTTGAAGGTGGTCATGGTTTGAACAGTTCACTTGGTATTTTGTGGCAGGCGTGCCCCGGCGGTGCGCGCATTCTGCGCGTGTTTGGGGACAGCCCCTGCCCCGCGCTGCCAGTGCAGATTGAAGGGTTCCCTGTTGTGGAGATCGGCCCCTACTGCTTTGCGCAGAACCAGCGCAGCCAGCCTGCTGATGCCCGATTTTGGAGCGTTGACGGCCGCGGCCCCGCTGCTTACCCCCACCCCATTGCGGGGGATTTTGTGCAGGGCGTTACCCTGCCCGCCGGGGTGCGGGCACTGCATAACGCTGCCTTTTATAACTGCCGCAAGCTGGAATGGCTGTGCGCCGGTTCCGCGCTGGAAAGTGTGGGCAGCGATTTGTTCACCAACTGCCGCGCGCTTGATCGCTTTATCTTAGATGCCGCCCCCGATGCCCCCACTGGGCTGAAAAAGCTGGTGGCCGCCGTCAGCGCGGATATCGGCGCGGTGTTTGCCCCCGGCGGGGCGGTGCAGGCCAAAGTGTTCTACCCGGAATACTTTGAATTTTTAGACGAAAACACCCCCGCCCATATTTTCAACCACAGCATTGAGGGCGAGGGTTACCGCTACCGCCAATGTTTTGACGGCAGCGTGCTCCGCTTTGCGGAGTATGACGCGGCGTTCCCCCAGGCATGCGTGGGCGAAAGCGAAAAAACACTCTGCCGCATTGCGCTGGATCGGCTGTGTATCCCATATGCTCTGCTGCCGGAAGCACAGGGCATCTACAGCGCTTATCTGGCCGCCCATGCCGCCAGCGCCGCGGCCCCGCTGATTGCCCGGCGCGATACAGAATCTTTGCAGCTGGTGCTGAAACTGGCGGACGAGGAAAGCCGCCGCCAGATTGCGCTTGCCTGCTCCAAGTCCGGCTGGAGCGAGGGCGCTGCCCTGACCCTTGGCGGCCAGCGCCCCCGCAGGCAGAAAACCTATGATTTTGACGACCTTTGATGTGCCGTAGATTCCCCATACTTTGGTGGTGATGATCAATGCCCTCCCAACATGTTTTGACCCAGGAAGAATGGGTTGCCGCCATGGCCAAACGCGCCATGGACCGCATCCGCAGTGAGCTGTACCTGGACCTGCGCTACATGAACGCGGCCCTGGGTGCGCTGGTGCCCACCCCTGCCGCGGGGCTGCACAACCTTGCCACGGACGGCGCGGCTTTGTGCTATGACCCGGAATGGTTCATTGGGCTGTACCGCAGCAACCGGCGCTATCTGCCCCGCGCGGTGCTGCACAGCGTTCTGCACTGCGTGTTCCGCCACCCCTGGCTGCGCGGAGGCCGGGACGCCAGCCTGTGGGGGCTGGCCTGCGATATTGCCGTGGAGCAGACGATTGATGCCTTGCAGGTGCCATCCCTGACCCGTCCGGTGGGCTGGCTGCGGCAAAAAACCTACCAGGCATTGCGCAAAAACGGGGCCATGCCCGCCGCCGGGCCCATCTACCGCTGGCTTGCCGCTCGGGAGCCTGACGAACTGCAAAAGCTGCACCGGGAATTTGTGTGCGACAGCCACCGCCTTTGGCCCAAGGACCCCACCAGCCAGCAGGCTCAGGTGCAGGGCCGCCGCTGGGAACAGCTTGGGCGCGAAACCCGCATCAGCATGCAGCAGGCAGGCCAGCAGGCCGGGCAGGCTGCCGGGGCCGAAACGATGCAGGCACAGATCGAAGCAGCCCACAGCCGCCGCCTGTACAAGGACTTTCTGCGCCGCTTTGCCGTGATGCGCGAAGAGCCCCGCCTGGACCCCGACGAGTTTGACCTGGGCTACTACTCTTACGGCCTGCGCACCTACGGCAACCTGCCCTTGATTGAGCCGCTGGAAAGCCGGGAGAGCAAAAAAATCCGGGATTTTGTCATTGTGATCGACACGAGCGAGTCCACCTCCGGCGAGCTGGTCAAGGCATTTTTGAAAGAAACGTTCGGCCTGCTTAAAACCGGCGAGAGCTTTTTTGCCAAATGCAACATCGCCGTGATGCAGTGTGACGATGCGGTGCGTGACCTGACCTTTCTGCACAGCACCGACGAGCTGGACCGCTTTGCCGCCTGCCTGACCCTGACCGGCGGCGGAGGCACAGACTTCCGCCCCGCGTTTGCCAAAATTGAGGAACTGCGCCGGGACGGCACCCTGCGGGATTTGCAGGGCGTGCTTTACTTTACCGATGGCAAAGGCACCTACCCTACCAGGCGCCCGCCTTACGAGACAGCTTTTCTGTTTTTGGAAACCGGCACCCCGCCGCCCGATACCCCGCCCTGGGCCATGCGGCTGGTTTTAAGCCCGGAAGAATTTTTGCCTGACCCGGTGCCCAAAACGCCGGAAATTGACTGGCAGGAGAACGAAGCCGAGGACCTGCCCGAGTTGTAATTCATCTTATTTGTTCCTAATGTTTTGATGAAGGAGTGTACCCCCATGGACATCAAACGCGCCAAACAGGAAATTGAACACGCGGTCAAGGCATACCTTGCCGTGGACGATACCGGCACCCCGCTGATTCCGCCCCTCCGCCAGCGGCCTATTCTGCTGATGGGCCCGCCGGGCGTTGGCAAAACCCAGATCATGGAGCAGATCGCGCAGGAATGCGGCATTGCGCTGGTGGCATACACCATCACCCACCACACCCGCCAAAGCGCCGTGGGCCTGCCATTTATCCGCCACCGCAATTTTGGCGGCGCGGACCGCAGCGTAACGGAGTACACAATGAGCGAGATCATTGCCAGCGTGTATGACAAGATGGAGCAGACCGGCCTGGAACATGGTATTTTGTTTATTGACGAGATCAACTGTGTATCCGAAACACTGGCTCCCACCATGCTGCAATTTTTGCAGTGCAAAACCTTTGGCAACCAGGCTGTGCCCGCCGGCTGGGTGATTGTTGCCGCCGGCAACCCGCCGGAGTACAACAAGAGCGTGCGGGATTTTGACCTTGTCACACTGGACCGTGTACGCCGCATTGATATTGAGCCGAACCTTGCCGTCTGGCAGGAGTATGCCCGCGCCCACCGCCTGCACCCCGCTGTGCAGGCTTACCTGGAACTGCGCCCCCAGCATTTTTACCGCATCCAGAACGATGTGGACGGACCGCAGTTTGTCACGGCCCGCGGTTGGGAGGATCTTTCCGCCATGCTGACGGCCTGTACCAAGCTGGATTTACCGGTGGATGAAGCCCTGATCGGCCAGTACCTGCGCCACCCTGAAGTTGCCCGCGATTTTGCTGCCTATTGGGAGCTGTACAAAAAGTACCGCCAGGATTACGGCGTGGAAGATATTTTGCAGGGCCACCCCTTTGCCGCCGTGCTGGAGCGCGCACAGAAAGCCGCTTTTGATGAGCGCATCAGCCTTGTCAGCCTGCTGCTGGCCGGGCTGAACACCCGCTTTGCCGCTGCCCGCCGGGCGGACGCGGTGACGGACGCCTGCTACCAGGAAATGCGCAGCTTTAAGCGCACCCTGAACAACGCCGACCCCGCCCAGGATGGTTTTGTGCCCGCTGCCGCGTTTGCCGCGCAGGTCAATGTCTATGCGGACCACCTGACCGCGCAAAAGGCTGCCGGCACCCTGACCGGGGAAGAGCTGGCTGTTGTCACCACCGCCAGCGCTCTGCTGCATGCCTGGGTCGCTGCCCTTGACCCCGCGCTGGATCGCGATGCTGCCTTTGATGCCGTGCGCGCCAGCTTTAACGCCCAGGTGCGCAAGCGGGAGGATGCCGTCGGCCTGGCCGGGGACGCGCTGGAAAGCGCCTTTGACTTTATGGAAAGCGCCTTTGCCGATGGGCAGGAGATGGTGGTTTTTGTCAATGAGCTGGCCCTTGGGCCGGACTCTGCCGCCTACCTGGCCGACAACGAATGTGAGCGCTTTGAAACCTACAGCAAGCGCCTACTGCTGCACAGCGGCCAGGATGATATTTTAGCCGAGCTCCAGCGCGATGACATCCGCCAGGGCGAGCACAGCATGGAGTTTTAAGGCAATACCGCATAATTCTAAGTGCCGATACGGCGAGCGAGGTGCGGCAGCTGCTAGGCCAAAAGCGCAGATAATACTGGATGTCTTATCGAGCATTTTGGCAACGCAGATGCCGTGCCGCAGCCGTCGGAGCGGTGCTTAAGCCGTAAGGCGGGAATTGTGCGGTGCTGCCTTAAGCTCCCTGTGCAGGCATAAAACCGCCCGGCCGCTTACAGAGGAGTTTATAACGTTATGATGATCGAACATATCGCACTTTATGTAAATGATCTGGAAGCCGCCAGAACATTCTTTATGAAATATCTGGGCGCAGCGTCAAACGATGGATACCATAACCCCAAAACAGACTTCCGCTCGTATTTCCTCACGTTTGATGATGGCGCACGGCTTGAGCTGATGCACAAACCGGAAATGCCGGATCAGCCAAAAGAGCTTTCCCGTACCGGATATGCCCATATCGCGTTCCGCGTGGGCAGCCGTGAAAAAGTAGACGCCTTGACCGCAGAACTGAAAGCCGACGGCTATAAGGTCATCAGCGCCCCCAGAACGACCGGCGACGGCTATTACGAAAGCTGCATTGCTGCGATCGAGGGGAACCAGATCGAACTCACGGTTTGATCATATCGTTCCTGCATCGGCCGCAGGGCGCACCGTTGGGGGTAAATCTCCCCGCCGTTTTTATTTTTATCGAGAGAGGGAATGTATATGCAGCCGTTATCCACCCGCACGGAACATTTTACCGATTCCGTTATCCGCCGCATGACCCGCGTCAGCGCTAAGTACGGTGCCATCAATCTTTCCCAGGGTTACCCGGATTTCAACCCGCCGTCTGCGATTCTGGACCGCCTGGCCGAAGTATCGCACGAAAACTTCCACCAGTATTCCATCACCTGGGGTGCGCAGAACTTCCGCGAAGCACTGGCCGAAAAGCAGTCCCGCCTGATGGGGCGGCAGATCGACCCCAACACCGAGATTGTGACCACCTGCGGCAGTACCGAGGCCATGATGGCCGCCATGATGACCGTTGCCAACCCCGGCGATAAAGTCATTGTCTTTTCGCCTTTTTATGAAAATTACGGTGCCGACACCATCCTTTCCGGTGCCGAGCCGATCTATGTTCCGCTGCATCCCCCGCTGTTCAACTTTAATGTGGACGAGCTGGAAGCCGCGTTCCGCCAGCACCCCAAGGCGCTGATCCTCTGCAACCCCTCCAACCCCTGCGGCAAGGTGTTCACCCGCGCAGAGCTGGAACTGATTGCCGACATGGCCGAAAAGTACGATACCTACGTTATCACCGATGAAGTGTACGAGCACATCGTCTATGTGCCCTACCAGCACACCTATTTTGCCACCCTGCCCGGCATGTGGCAGCGCACCATCTCCTGCAGCTCGTTGTCCAAAACCTACTCCATCACCGGCTGGCGGCTGGGCTACACTATTGCCCCGCCGGAAATCACTGACCGCATTAAAAAAGTGCATGACTTTTTGACGGTCGGCGCCGCTGCGCCCTTGCAGGAGGCCGTTATTCCCGGCCTGCGCTTCGGCCAGGAATACTATAACGACCTGCTTGCCACTTATACCCGCAAGCGGGACCTGTTTGTGGAAGGTCTGGATGCTATCGGCCTGCAGCACACGGTTCCCCAGGGCGCTTATTACATCCTGATGGATATTTCCGAGTTTGGCTTTGACAGCGACCTGGAATTCTGCGAAGTGCTGGCCCGCGATGTCGGCGTGGGCGCTGTTCCGGGGTCCAGCTTTTTCCGGGAGCCGGTCAACCATCTGATCCGCTTCCACTTTGCCAAGCGGGACGAAACCCTGTGTGCCGCCCTGAACCGCCTGGAAACCATCCGCAAAAAAATCCCGGCCAGAAGGTGACGAACTTGCGTGGGCAGTTTGGCAAATCGGGATTCGTGGAGGAAACGTATGAAATACTTATATTTGCATGGATTGGGGCAAAATGCCGACAGTTGGAACAAGGTGACAAGCGCAACAGAAGTGTCGGAAAATAGCGCATGCTTGGATTTAGCAGAAATGGTCAAAGGAAAAGTAGCAACATATTCCGCTCTCTACTCTGCTTTTTCAGAAATGTGTAACGCGGAAAATGAAGATATCATATTATGTGGTCTCTCTTTGGGCAGTGTATTGGCACTAAACTATGCGATAGACTATCCCAAAAAAGTAAAGGCACTGGTTTTGATTGCAGCGCAGTATAAGATGCCTGCGAGATTATTAAAGCTGCAAAATGCGCTGTTTCATTTTATGCCGCAGTCAATGTTTCAACAAACCGGATTTGGAAAACTCGATTTTATAAGTCTGTGTAGTACCATGGCAGAACTTGATTTTAGCGATTCGTTGAACCAAATCTCCTGCCCTGCATTGGTCGTTTGTGGAGAAAAAGACAAACCTAACAAAAAAGCGTCAATCGAACTTGCAGATATTCTGAAGTGTTCCCAATTCAAGGAAATTCCGGAAACAGGTCATGAAGTAAATTTGGAGTCCCCAGAAAAATTAGCATCCTTATTGCGGGAGTTTTATAAAAGTATCTGACAACTTCGCGTTTGCGAAACGAAGTGAAGCAATGAAAGCCCCAGTGGGGCTTTCAAGCGACAGAACGTTTTTGCGCAAGCAAAATGGCGGAGTTTCACTCCGACAAGTTCCCGTTTGCGCTAGCAGCAAACACCCCAAAATCCTGCACCACCATGTTACCGGGAGGATTTTTCCATGATATATCTGGATAATGCTGCCACCACGCGCCCCTGCCCCGCTGCGCTGGATGCCATGCGCACCGCGCTGGAGGATGCCTGGGGCAATCCGTCCGCGTTGTACCGCCCCGGCCAGCAGGCCCGCAAGCTGGTGGAGGACGCCCGCCGCACGGTGGCCCGCGTACTGCACGCCGCGCGCCCGGCGGAAATCACCTTTACCAGCGGCGGCACCGAATCCGACGTACAGGCTTTATACACCGGTGCCGCCCTGGGCGCTGCCGCAGGCAAACGGCACATCATCTCCACCCAGATCGAGCACCACGCCGTGCTGCATACTTTACAGGCGCTGCAGGCGCAGGGTTTCACTGTAACCTTGCTGCCGCCGAGCGCTGCCGGGCTTATCACCCCGCAGCAGCTGGCGGACGCCTTGCAGCCGGACACCTGCCTGGTCAGCATCATGTTTGCCAACAACGAAATCGGCACCGTGCAGCCCATTGCGGAACTTGGTGCCCTCTGCCGGGAGCACGGCGCGCTGTTCCACACTGACGCTGTACAGGCTGCCGGGCACCTGGCCATTGATGTGCAGACCACGAACATTGACCTGCTCAGCCTTTCCGGCCACAAGTTCCACGGGCCAAAGGGAGCCGGTGCGCTATATACCCGGCGTGGTATTGCCTTGCAGAATGTGCTGTACGGCGGCGGCCAGGAGCGCGGCCACCGCGCGGGCACTGAGAACGTACCCGCCATCGCGGGCCTTGCTGCGGCACTGGCCCAGGCGGATGCTAACCTGCCCGCCAACACAGCCCGCTGCCTGGATTTGCGCCAGCGTCTGACGGAGCGGCTGCTGGCCATTCCCGGCACCCACCTGAACGGCGATGCGGCCCAGCGCCTGCCCGGCAATGTGAACATTACCTTTGACGGCGTGGAGGCCGAAACCCTGCTGCTGCTTTTGAACGAAGCCGGGATCTGCGCTTCCGCGGGCTCTGCCTGTTCCGCCGGTGCGGTGGAACCCAGCCATGTACTGCTGGCCCTTGGCCTGACCCCCGCCCAGGCCAAAAGCACCCTGCGGCTGACGCTGGATGCCGCCAACACGGCGGAAGAAATCGACACCGCTGCCGCTGTGATCACTGCCTGCGTACAGCGCCTGCGCGATGGCGTGCGGTAAGGCGTTTACCCTATTTTCGAGGCGAGATGTCCGGCAGGGCCAGTCTACGGGACGATGCAAGCATTGACCCCTACAGATTGATTTTTAAGGCAATACCGCATAATTCTAAGTGCCGATACGGCGAGCGAGGTGCGGC
>ERZ772876.3760-NODE-3760-length-10659-cov-2.459166_pt1 | contig 10659 bp, 8 predicted proteins | sample MGYA00580584_ERZ772876 | MGnify/ENA primary metagenome ERZ772876 (study PRJEB29015, sample SAMEA2737728) | human gut metagenome | biome: human gut; feature: human-associated habitat; material: faeces | place: China | collected 2012 ...
GCCGGCCTCGATGAAGGCCGAGAGATCGAGCGGGGCCTCAAACGTCTGCTTGCCGTCCGCGGTTTCGTATTGCAGATAATAATTTTCGCCGTCCACCGCCATAGTGCAGGTCATAGACTCTCCTGTGCTTTCTTCCCAGCTTTTGAAATCTATAAGATATTTTCCGCCGTCAAAATATTTTTTGAAAAACGCGCATACCCTGTCGTTTTCGTCCGCAGTTTTCTTCTCCCCGATCTTTCCGCCGGCGCCGCACCCGCATAATATAACCGCAAATACACAAATATACGCGCAAAGTCTTTTTAATCTTGCCATTCTTTCCCCTCCGTCAGCAAAAGGTCTGACTTTATTATATAATATGATAGGGAAAATGTCAAATTAACGTTGAATGTATTTTCGCCCGAGATTGCACAAATGTTAAGGGGCAAACTCATTTTGCAAAAAAATCTTGTCCTACTTCGAGGGTTTGCAAAATTTTAAATTACAATAAAACCCATATTTTATTGTCAAAAATGCCGTGTTTATGAGGTTTATTTAGCTGTGCTATAAAAAAATAGACCTTAAAAACTTTCGTTTCAAGGTCTATTTTGGTTATTAAATTTTTTAAAAATCGTTTTGCCTGGGAACAACAACATTTATTCCCACTCGGTGCGTTATAGCGTGATTTTAGTTGCTTCACCCGATTTTAAGCTGTTTTCTTCGCCGATTTCGCTTAAAATCTTTTAATTATTTGGTCTATGGTGTCATCTGTTATCAATTTGTTAGCATCTATATGTTAACATAATATTTGTAGTTTTGCAAGGGGTTGGAGAAATTAATCTTCGTCACTTTCTTCGTTTTCGATTCTGTCACGCAAGTCACTTAACGTTAGTCCGTTCTTGGTGAAGTATCTCCATCCATTAACATGCAAATCTTCGCTCCATCCATGACGCTCAATTAAAAGTTTTTGAGCTAAAGCAGTAACAGAATACACCTCGTTTTCGTACTCAATTTTATTTCGGTCATTAACTACTCTCGCAACTATACTTTCATCATGAAGGAAGTAGATTTCTTCTCCAACGGCTATATTTAGAAGTTTAAAAGAATTGTTTGAACGCTTCGTTCTCGTTTCTGCAATTTCTTCTTCCTGCGACTGCTCTTGTGTAGGTCGGTACAATCTCAAATTATCTGTATCATTCCTAAGAGCTGCAATATCTTTAAATATTCCATAAGCTGTTTCAGGGGAAATCTTAAAGAACTCTCTTTCTCTGATACGCCCATTTTCTAATTGCTCTCTCGCATGAAGGGTATCATCAATTCTGTCAATTATACTATGGATTCTCTTTTCGACTTCTAGAGGTTGTTCCACTTCGTAAGTAGCATAACAGCGATAAGATAAAGGTAAGTTTGTTGGAGTATTCAACTCTTTTAACCTTCTATCAATATCATTACGTTCAGTCATTCCGATTTTAACCCACCCATCAAGACATGGGTTTATTAAAATATATACTATTCCTTTTGACACTTATTTTGCCCCCTTTAATTTTTATCTCCTACGGCAAGAATAAAATCAGCCATTGTCATCGCTGAATTTACAAACAATCTTGCATGATGCTCCGAAATACTAATTCTTCTTGCACCTACACCATGAGAATCACTATCTTTATTACGCATTTCTGAAATTGCATTAAGAATCTTTTCGAGTCCAGAAAGTAAGCCATTAATTCTCTTATCAAGTTCTTTACTTTGATGCATGTTATATAATTGTTTAACCTGATTATACAGCTTTCCGATATCACCATTATCAACAGGAGTTTCATTTTTCTTTTCAATAACATAGCAAAAAACTTCTTCCAATAAAGTTCTCGACTTAGTAATTGCACTATCATAATTTTCGTCTGTAACATCTTTCATTGCCCTTTCAGACAAATCTTTTATGTAGCTTCTATCTATAATTCTAATTGTTGGCGTTGCAACACTTACTACTGTTCCAATTGGACGAACTAAAAACTTTCCTGAAATTTGTATGAGTTCGTTGCCTCCAAAATACAGAATTCCATTTATTTGTTCGATTATAGTTGTCGTTATTTTACCATAAGAAGATTCAATTATGTCGGCTGTATACCCACTTAATATCCTGCCAAACTGCTCTTTTGAAAATAAGAACGAAAGCAACTCGGACATTCTTTTATGTTCTATACAGTGATCAATTATATCTCGCAAGTATATCCACCGGCTCTGAGCACCGCCCTTCCAACTATATGTTTTAGGCAACCCAAAATCTGTAGAAATTTCGCACAACCTTGAACCACATAAATATGGCATCGCAATCTTTATGTTTCCTTTATTACTGTTTGTTTCAATTTCACCAAAAGATGTATCTCCATCCAATATCTCTATAATTCTTTTATTTTTTAATAATTCAAATAAATTATCTGACAATATAATTCCACCTTTATAACCCATGTACCACTTCTGTATCTAAAACTTTTTTTCTTTCTTTCCAGTCAGGCATATAACTACTAAGAAAATCGTAAAACTTTTTGCTATGGTTAGGATACAAGAAATGAACTAACTCATGTAAAACAACATATTCAATACAAGCAGGTTTTGCTTTGGTTAAATACTGATTGAATGTAACTTTATTACGATTCACACTACAACTGCCCCAAAGAGTTTTCATCTTCTTCAAGTATATACTAGGATATGGAATATCATATTTTTTTATAATTGGATAAATGACATCTACATGTTGCTTTAGAATTTCCAAAGATTCCTTTCTCCACCATTTATCAAATTGCTTCATAATCTTCTCTTGATTTTCAGTATCAGTAGTACAAATATGCAGTATTTTACCTTCTCGATACATTAAATTTTTATCACATTGTCTTACTGCAAAAATCAAATCATCACCCAACATTTTTATAGACATACCATTTTTAATTACTGTAGTAGCAGCATAACCCTTCGTCTCAGCAAACTTTTCCAATTTTTCTTCAATCCATTTCTGCCGTGTTGACACAAAATCTATAAGTACTTCATCCGATACAGAATACGGAGAAGAAATTTTAACAACAGACTCCGAATAAACTTTTAAACGGATAGTCTTAATGTTTTTCCGTTCTACCACGATAGGTATTGATTGATTTTTGCAATTTAATTCTAAAATACTTGTTTGCATCTTAATATACCTTTTTTGCCGTTAGCATTATCTCATCAATAATAATATCAATAGTATCCAAAGACCAATCCAAATTATTATCTTCCATATAATCAAATAATGCATCATCCAATAATTTTTTTATATTTCTGTGTACAATAACATTATCTCGCCAATCTCGTTTTGCATTTTGTGCAACAATGTCTTTTATTTGCAACGCCAAGACACCTGTAGCCTCGTTATCATATGCATCTGCACTGCCCATAGCCTTTTTGAGACCACTACATATACTTCCGTAGAAAGACTTTGCTTCGCTATCATGAGCGATATTTTGAGGATATGCCGCATTATTACGTCCCTGTCTATAATCCTCAGCAATATCCTCCATTGATGACAAATACTTTTCACTATCTCTTTCTTTCATATATTCATCAATGGTTTTATTTATTTTTTCCATAAAAGACAGGTATTTTATCGGATCATCATATCTGTCATTTTCCAGCACTTCAACCTGTCTTGATTTAATAGCTTCAGCTTTTGCCTCGTCGGAACCAAGAATGGCAAGTTGTTCTTCCATCTTATCTTTGTTGAGTATATCAAGTGGTTCTATAAGTATTTTTGCGTCTCCGGCAGCAACATATGTATTGAGCAACTGACGTATGCCATCTTCATATTTAGAAAAATCCACCCTGTCATTATATCTTAGGGTAACGCTATCTTTCAATTTTTTAAAGAAAAGATAATCCTTTCTGTATTCTTCAGCCTGTTCAAAACCTACTGCTTCAAAGAAATCACAGCTAGAATACAACAAGTCAATAAGTTTAGCATATAACGAAAGAGTCTCGTAAAATAAATTTCTTGTATTGTCATTTCTCAGGTGTTCTTGCCATATATTAGGGGTTGTTTCTGTGCGATCTATCCCATCAAATATTGACCATAATTTATTGTGCAGTTCCTCAAGCTTTGTTTTTTGTTCAGATACAGATACAATCGAATTTTCAATATCCTTGCTGTTAAACTCATTCATACCAGAAAAGGAGTCAGAATACAAATCCAAAGCCGTATTAAGTTTTTTAAATATTCCTATATAATCCACAATCAATCCAAAGTCTTTGTTTTCAAATACTCGGTTAACACGAGCAATAGCTTGTAACAATGTGTGGTCTTGTAGTTTTTTATCAACATATAAAACAGCCGCCGGCGGTGCATCAAATCCGGTTAATAGTTTATCTTTTACAATAAGTAGATCAATGTCGCCTTCCGGATCAACAAACTCATTTGTAACCCAATCTTCATAGGCTTCATAGTTGTTTTTGTACAATGGATCTATCTCTTTGGCAAAGAAATCTCCAATTCTTTTTTTTGTTTCCGTCGTGTTAATTTCATCCTCTCCCTCTTTTGCTGAGTTTGGGGTAATAACGACAGCAGGAGTAATCCCATCAAGCTTGTTGAGAAGATAAAACATTTCTACCGCCGCTGCTCTTGACGAACATGTAAGCATAGCCTTAAACCCTTTAGGTTTGACATAACTTATAAAATGCTCATACAGGTCAAATGCAACCATTCTCAATCTTTGATCTGTTTGGGATACTGCAACATAACGACTGTACTTTTGCTCTAAGTCATGTTTTGCACTTTCGCTCAATCCAACGGTTATATATTTTAAATGCTCGTTAATCTGTTTACTTGTTACATGTTGAGGAATGACCCTGCCTTCATAAATAATTGGAACAGTCACTTTATCATCAATAGCATCTTTAAAAGTGTAACTATCAATCAATTTACCAAATTTTTTGAATGTATCTTTGGGCAGTTTAATATCTCTTTTGTCATTTTTTCTTGGTTTTGCAATCAACGGCGTTCCCGTAAATGCAATTTTAACAGCATTAGGAAGCACTCTGTCCATACATAAGTTAAGCTTTCCGTACTGCGTTCTGTGTCCTTCATCAATAAACACAAATATATTTTTACTTTCATTACAATAGTTTGACTTGATAGCCGCCTCAAATTTATTAACAATTGCAGTAATTACTGTATTTTCTTCATTCTTGAGCAACTCAATTAGCCCTTTTCCTGTCTTTGCACGATTAGGACGCATTTGAGCATTTATAAAATTATCTCTGATTTGTTTATCAAGATTCACTCTATCAGTAACCATGATAAATCTCGGTCTTTCAATACTGCTATTACGCTTCATACTCTCTTTCAGCAACATTTTTGTAAGCATAATCATTGTAATCGTTTTTCCGCTTCCCTGGGTATGCCACACAACACCATTTCTTGTTCCGGCATCATCACGAAGCATAATACGATCCATGCACTTTTTAACAGCAAAATACTGTTTATAACGAGCCACTTTTTTTACATTGTTATCGTAAATAATAAAATTCTGAATAAGGTCAAGTAATCTTTCAGGATGCAATAATGACACAAGAGCACGGTCTTGTTCTCGTATTTCTCCATCAGGAGAGCACTTTCTACACCATTCATTATGCCACTCATTATTAGCTTCATGCCACGATACAAAATATTTTGCCGGAGTTCCGCAGGTTCCATATAAAACTTTATCAGGATTCATAGCTATTACAAGCTGTGAATATTGAAATAACTGAGGTATGTAGTCAGGTCCCCAATTTCTTATATTCTGAGTTACACCTTCCATAACATCAACACTTGATTTTTTGCACTCAATGACTACAACAGGAATACCGTTGATGAGCACAACAATATCAGGACGAGCAAATTTTCCGTTCGTTCTTTCAACTTCAAATTCATCTGTAACCTGAAAAATGTTATTTTCAGGGTGTTCAAAGTCTATAAATCCAATGTCAAAGGACTGTCGTGTTCCATTGGGTAAATCTTCTTCCATACTTTTGCCGCCACACATAAGCTCGTGAACAGTTTTATTTGCAGTATAGAGGTCTGGAATATTCTTAACCTCTAATGCACGAATGGCAGAAGAAATAGAGCCTCCTGAAAAGAATCTTTCGTCCTCTCCGTACTTATATGTCTGTGTGCTCAGATATTTTTCAAGTTCGTCGTTAAACAAGACATGGTTTAAAAAGCCACGCTTTTTCTCAGCCTCGCTCCTTGAAATAAATGTATATCCTAATTTTTCTATAACCTTGAGCGCCCTGTCCTGCGATTCAGGACGCTCATTAAATATTCTGTGATCCGGCATAATTATTGCTCCTTAAATCAACTAATCAAATTCGAAATAATAGCTGTCGTGAATAATTCTTCAATAGTTTTCGAACTATCAATTGCGTGTTTCAGAAGTTCTTTCTGTTCTTCTGATAATGGCTTATTGCTGTTTTCTAAAGCCCATTTACATAAGTCTTTTAAATTTTGTTCCGTCATGCTTGTACCCTCACAATACCTGTTAATAATAATTGCATTAGAGATTTTTTATATTTTTTCATTTCCTCCAACTTATGCTGATGAAGGGTGATAAGGTTGTCGAGGAGCTTGAAAAAAACACCTATCTTTTCCTGCTCGCTGGTGTTATATGTTGTAATGCAGTTGGTATCTGCCAAAATAATATAATATCTTTTATAGCCTTCACTTTGTGGCTTGTACCTCTCTAACAACGATGGCAAATAATATCCATCGGTATCTTGCTGTCCTTTAACTATGCGAACACCGTCCGTTGCAACAAAAAACGGGTGTTGAGGTTTATAGAGTGACAAAGTATGGTCGCCAAAAATCACCACATCCTTATAATCACCGCAAGGCGTTCCATTGGCAAACCCAATGACGGGTTCATTGCCCTGTTGAATAATTTCATATTTTCCGTCCGGTTCAGGCTCTTTGAGAAATTGCTTAAACGGAAGTGTTTGGAGTAAATCTCCCAACTTACGCTGTTCCCAAGAGTCGGTAAATTGAGGGAAACGCCATTCAGGAACATCATTTCCGTTTTTAGGAAACATATTACAAAGGCATATCTTTTTTAGTTTCTGTAATTCATCTGTTTCGTTCTGATAGAGTTCAATCAATTTATCACATTGCATAAGAATTTCTGCAATTTTCTGTTGTTCAGCAATAGGGGGATGCGGAACATAACAACTATAAAAGTCTTTTTCGGTCAAATTTAAAAGACCATTATCACGAACACCGTGATTTATTTTCTTTGAAAGTTGTTTGTTTAAATACCCACTTGTAAATAATTGCTCGTAATAATCTGGACTGTCCTTTTTTATTTTAAAACTCTCAAAAACATTAGGAACGGCAGCCGTTTCCCTATCCTTTAATCTGTATATACACCCTTGCGGATAAGTTTTCGAATTGCCCTTGTTATATGAAAAATCGCCTCGTTTTAACACGGTATATTTTTCATACTGTTTCCCCGATAATTCCTTGCCAAACTTTTTTGCTTGGTTAACAAAACCAATTCCAGCAGAAATGCTTAAGGTTTCATATGTACCATTGCCAACTATTTTGGTTATCGGTTCCGCTATTTGATTTAGACGCACACAATCCCATTTTGGCAAAACACCAGCTTTAGTAGCTGTATAACCATTAGGAATTTCACCGTTTTTAATTTGCTCAATTCTTTGTTTTATCTCAGAATTCATATCAATTACCGCCTTTATTTCATCCAACTTTTTCAGTGGGTGCATCTCCTATAATTTCAGTTTCTACGCCACCGCATCTTTTCCATTCCAATTCAACAACCTCTTTGATTCTATCAACCGGATGAACTATCGTCAGTCCACTATTTTCAGTTTGTATCATACGTGCCTTTCCGGTTTGTTGGCTAACTAATGTATCCTCATAAGGAATATATGAATTTAATATTCCAATTAAATTTGCAGAGTCATTATGTGCGGTACCTGCAATTGATACTAGCTCCGGCCTACTTATAATCGGGCCTCCTGAATTACCCGGGAAAACTGTAGCATCTACTAAGAAAGTTGGGTGCCCATTTTGACGAACAAATGCATCCATAACCCTTGAAACGCAGCCCAATCTGCAAATTGGAACTTTTATAGCATCAACCAAATTCATAGGAAAACCTAATGCATATATCAACGTTCCTTCGTTAACACCGGTAGTTTTCATTTGTTCTAAAGTCAACGCATTATCTTCAAGGTCAAACGAACCCCATATTGATTGGTCATCAGTCAAAGTTTTGGGAATAATTTGAATAGCTATGATATCTGTTTTATCATCCCAATGAGCCGAAAACATCGGAGCTCTATTTTTATCAAACAAATTAATAACATAATCCTTTATTAAACTTTTTCCTGAAGAGTTGAATCGTACATATATTTCTTTTTGATTTTCTACTACATGTTTGTTGGTTATTATGTAATGTGTGGACAAATTGAGATTGTTTTTCTCTTTTCTTCCTACAATAAATCCCGTACCAATCCAATGTTTTTCATCGTTTGGTAATTTTATTCCCAGTGCAACAACCGCATTCATAAAAAACGAGGGAATAATTGCCATATTGTCATCTCCTTATAATCCTAATTCTCTTAAGTACCCTTCCATTTTCGCTTCTGCTTCTGCAATTTCAATTTTCAAATCAGCAATACTTTTTTGAACCTCTTCGATATCAACCAATTCTTCTTCCTCAAATGTGTCCACATAACGAGGAATATTGAGGTTAAAATCATTTTCCTTAATCTCATCGAGTGTTACAACATGGGCAAACTTATCTATATCAACTCTATTTTTATAGGCTTTGACAATATCGTCAATATGTTTTTTGCCAAGCTCGTTTTGGTTGGTAGCCTTAATATATCTTAAATCACCATTTTCGTCTGTTTTACTTGCATCTATAAATAAAACATCGTTCGTTTTGCGTCCTCTTTTAAACACAAGAATGCACGCCGGAATTGAAGTCCCATAAAACAGATTTTCAGGCAAGCCTATAACTGCATCCAATATATTTTCTTCAATTACCCGTTGCCTTATCTTACCTTCCGCTGCACCTCTGAATAAAACACCGTGTGGAGCAACGGCGGCAATAGTACCACCAATGGCAAGACTTTTTATCATGTGAAGAAGAAAAGCCCAGTCACCTTTGCTTGCCGGAGGAACCCCCCAATCAAATCTGTGATATCTGTCAAGAGAAGCCTCCATTTTAAATTGTTTTATTCCATTTCCAACAGCCTCGCCACCCGGATTAAATCCGGCCGCCCATTTATCTTTACTAAACGGCATATTTGCAACAATTGCATCAAATAAAAGCAAATTACCATCATCATCTTTAAAAGCCGGATTTGCAAGAGTATCGCCCCATGCGATTTTCGGGTCGCGAATTTCGTGAATATACATATTCATCTTAGCCATTGCAACAGATGATCCATTTACTTCCTGACCGTAGATAGTAACTTGATTTGCATTTTGTTTTTTAGCTGATTTTATCAAGAGAGATCCTGAACCGCAGGTCGGATCATAAACACGATCTCCGGGTTGAACATTAACAATTTGCGCCATTATTTCGGACACAGCAGCAGGCGTATAGAAAGATCCGGCTTTTTTACCCGCCATTCTCGCAAATTCACCAATCATATACTCATAAGCATCGCCGATTACATCAGCAGGAATTTCGCCATCCTTTGTGTCAATCTGTGATGGTCTTAAATCAAGAGGCTCAAAATCTTCAAGCAATGTGCGAAGTATTGCGTTTTTATGCTCTTTTGTCCCAAGTGCATTTTCGCTATTATAATCAACTGTATTTAACACTCCTGCCAACTGCTGATTATTATCTGCTTCAATTTGTCGCATAGCCATATTGATAATTTCACCGATATTTTCGGCGTATCTCTGTTCAAACAGTGTTTTAAAATTACATGACTCCGCAACCCTAAAAGGCAAATACTGTTTTTGCCTTTCAAGCCTTATGCCCATGTATTTTTTTTCAAGTTTTTCAACTTCTTCATTATAACAGTCGCTCAAATACTTAACAAACATAATTGGAAGAACATAGTCTTTATAGTTTGCAGCATCAATTGTGTCACGCAAAGAATCCGCACCTCTCATTAATGCATTAGTTATATCCTTCTTTGTTGTACTCATTATCTTTTTCCTCCAAATATATCTTTAATAACAGATTTTGTTCTCAAACTTTCCTGTTCTATTATTTTTTTATACAAAGCAATTATATTTAGCTGTTCATTTGCAATATCAGAAATCATTTCCTGCTTCTCCATAGGCAAACACGGTATCTCCAACTCCGCAATATTGCCAACCTTTATAATCTTCTGAGCTGCCATACCTGCGCCTTCAATCAAATTTTCCAAGCTTCGCTCATTCGTCAGGTAAACACTTAAATATCCCGGCAAATATGGGCAACTGTCCTTAAGTCTTATAATCGCCAACTGTGATGGCACAACCAATCCTTCATAGTCTTTTGTTATAAGTGTTGCACATACCGGAGCAAAGAGCCTCACTATAATATCATTTTCCTTTGTGAGAAATTGCTCATCAATAGGTTCACACGCCTCATATGTTTCAAAAGATGAAATATCAAGCAAGCAATCTTCTGTAACCGATCTTAGAGTCAGTCTTTG
>ERZ772876.3763-NODE-3763-length-10658-cov-2.676412_pt1 | contig 10658 bp, 7 predicted proteins | sample MGYA00580584_ERZ772876 | MGnify/ENA primary metagenome ERZ772876 (study PRJEB29015, sample SAMEA2737728) | human gut metagenome | biome: human gut; feature: human-associated habitat; material: faeces | place: China | collected 2012 ...
GTTTTTTCAGCAAAATCCTTCACTATATTCGTATAATGAAGGATACTGTCTACATTATTTCCTTGAAAATAGTAATAGTCTAATTTAAGCGCCAAAGCAACAGCCTGCATCCGTAAATCTCCTCTCTCCTCCGACATCTGATACAGCGTATCAGCCATATGAAGAACTTTTAAATTGCTAACATTCTCCTGGCAATACTGAAAATATGAGTATAGTGTGCTATCTACATTAAACTCCTTTTCTTCCTGCGCATAAGCCGTACTGCAAAGAACAAAAGAAACAACAAATAACATTCTTCGGAAGATTGTAGTTCTCATGATTATGTATTGATTAATGATGTTATTATTGAGATCATCGGTATTTCTCTATCCGTTTTGTAATACGTCCGCTTTCTCCGGTCCGCCTGGTTCGGGAGTTTCTTGTGGGTGAATCACATCGAAATAATAGATGCCTTGCTCCTTCAGATATTCCAGGAAAGACGGTAACCGCATGCAGAAACGACTCCAGTCTTTCTCTTTGGGCGATGTCCACGCAGATTCTGCCAGTGCTATCAGGCGTGGGAAGGTCATGAAGTCCAACCGTTTTCCGTCTGCAATCCGTTCGGTCCAAAGTGTGAACTGCATACCCAGTATCTGATCTTCGTATCCTTTAAAAAGATGACTGATCGGTTCGGGGAAGGCATATATGTCTTGCAACGGATTGAATCCATCCCAATAGCGTCCACTTTATGTGAGGCATCCTGTACGAAATCGCCATACAGCGGGCGACGTGGAGTCAGGACTACCTGATAGCCTTGCTCAAGCGCTTTCAGCAACTGGTACTTACGGTCGTGGCGCCACCACATAACCAACGCTTTGGAGGGGGAGATACCAGCGTCCACTATTTCGTCCCAACCAATCATTTTTTTACCTTTGGCCGCTACCAGATCGGCAGCACGGCGGATGAAGTAATGCTCCAGTCCGGTTTCATTGATCAGCCCTTTTTCCTTTATGAAGTTCTGGATTTCAGGATCTGTGAACCAGTTCTGATTGCCGTAGTGCACTTCATCACCTCCAATATGGATATAGGGAGCCGGGAAGAGGGCTACTATTTCATCGAGTACATCGCTGATAAAACGATAAGTTTCTTCTTTGCAAGGATGGAATGTGAAATGCTTCCAGCGTCCTTCTCCTCCGCCCGATACTTCGGGATAAGCGCGGCAAACCGCTGTGGCATGTCCGGGCATATCGAATTCAGGAACCACCATAATCTGGCGTTCGGCCGCATAAGCCACAATCTCTCGTATATCGTCCTGTGTATAGAACTGCGGAGCTGCTTGGGCATCATACCAATTGCCAACGGCCCCTATTTCCGTCAGCTTAGGGTATTTTTTGATTTCAATTCGCCATCCCGGTTCGTCTGTCAGATGCCAGTGGAATACATTGAGATGGAGTAAAGCCATTAAGTCGAGGTATTGTTTAACTTTCTCTTTGCCGAAGAAGTGGCGGCTTTCATCGAGCATAAATCCGCGCCATGCGTAGCGTGGCGAACTGTAAATCCGGCAACAGCGGATTTTGCCCCGTTCGTGCCGTGCCAGTTGTTTAATGGCTTGGCGGGCATAAAATGCTCCTTTCGCAGAAGTGGCATCAATGAAGATAGAATCCGGTGTAATTTCCAGTTGATATGCTTCATCCGAGTGTTCTATACCGATAGCAGGTAGAGACTTAGAGATAGTAGTTCGTACACACTTAGCCGAAACTTCGTCATAAGAGAATGTACCTTTATGTGTCTCTATCGCAGATGGAGCGGGGAATAGCTTTTGTGCTTGTAAGCCTTGAAAAGCAAATAGAGCAAGAAGAAGAAATTTTATTCTCCCTCTTGCTGTATTATGAATGAATAATGTTCTGTTGGTTCGTTTCATCCTATGTCTTTAACTTGTTAGCATTCTTTCTTACTTAAATACTTCCATTATGGGCCTTCCGATCCATACTTGTGGCTGCTTGAGTTTGAAAATGGCAGCCACGGTAGCAGCTACGTCAAACTGCATCATGCTGGCCTGAATTTCATGCCCTTTTTTGATATTTTTCCCCGAGATGATGAACGGAGTCTCCATCTCCTGCATTGTCTTTCCTCCGTGCCCTTTATTGATTCCGCCATGGTCGGATGTTATTATAAAAATCGTTTCATCCAGTATTCCGGCTTCTTTCACCGCATTCATTACTTTGCCGATGTATCCGTCTATTTCTTCGAGTTTGTGATAATAGGCTGGTGTATCATGACCTTCCTTATGTCCCACATGATCCGGATTATCCCAGGCAATAAGTGTTAAAGTCGGCTTTTTCTCTTTAATGTACTTCACGGCTTTTTCGCATAGTTCCGTAGGATATTTTTCATAGTTAATCCCTTGGTTATATTTGTTTACTGCCAGCGTATCCACCAGATATTTGATGCCGACCCATTCGTAGAAAGTGCCAATTTCAGCTTTCGGATCAGCTTCGCGGAGCAATTGGAATATAGTTGGAAAAATGCCATCTTTACTTAATTCTTTCGAAGGAAGATCCGGGGTGCTTGAATTCCAAGTCGTGTATCCGTGTAGCTCCGGGCCTGCTCCCATGAACATAGATGCCCAGTTCACTGCACTGGACGAAGGGAGTACAGAGCGTTTGGTCAGTGTGTAAGAACCATCATTAATTGTTTGATATGGGGAATATTAGCTTTCTCTACACTGTAGGAACCCCAGCCGTCCAACCCAATCAAAACTACATGTTTGGCTTTCCACTTGCTGCCGGCATGGCAATTGGGAACTATCGTTAATAAACAGATAATTAAACAGGCTAATTTAAACACTTGTGTTTTCATGATACTTTTTTATAATAAAATTATTTATCTAAATCTTTTCTACGCTTCAGGGCTTCAAGAAAGTAGTAGTCTGCATAGTTCAGAGGTACGTCGATTTCACTATTATGCGGAATACTGCCTACGCTATGCATCAGGATAAAATTGCCGTTAGGGCCCGATAGTCAGGTGATGCGAGACTATGCATAATGCGGTCTGCATATTCCCTGTAAGAAGCGGCATCGGGGACGTCATATGTGCTGATCTCGTACAGGGCAGAAGCGATGCAGGATGCGGAAGAGACGTCCCGGGGTTCATCGGGTATATTGGGTGCGTCCATGTCCCAGTAAGGTATCAGATCTTCGGGCATGTGCGGATCATTTTTCATCCTATTGAATGTTTTCAGTGCCTGGTCCAGATATTTGCGGTCTTTCGTTTCACGATAGCAAATAGTGAAGCCATAGATAGCCCATGCCTGCCCGCGTGACCAAACCGATTCATCAGCATATCCTTGTGCTGTCTGTTTATGACGTACGGAGCCGTCCGAAATATTGTAGTCCACTACGTGATAGCAACTTCCATCAGGGCGGAAATGCTCGGAAAGAGTACGGTCTGCGTGTGCTACGGCTACTTTATAGAAAGTGGAATCACCGGACAGTTTGGTTGCTTCGAACAGAAGTTCCAGGTTCATCATGTTGTCAATGATAACCGGACATTCCCAGCCTCTTTCACTTTGCCAGCTATTGCCTTTTACATCCCAGCTTTGAATGACTCCGGCATTAGGGCGAAAACGGGTACAGAGTGATTTGGCTGCCTGTATCATTACGTTTTTATATGCAGCTGTATCGGGAGCGAGCCTTAGGCCGTTACCAAAACTGCAATTAATGATGAATCCTATATCGTGATGCCAGGTCAGGTGCTCGGCCGGGCGAATGGCTTCAGTATATTTTCTGGCCAGTGGAAGATAGCTGGTGTCACCTGTCAGTTCGTACAGATACCAGATGCTACCGGGAAAAAATCCACTGCGCCAATCGGCATATCCGCAGTAATATACAGATCCATCTCTATTGAGAGTTACAGGATTGAGACATTTTCCGCTTGCTTCGATGGTGTCGATGGCCAAACCAAGTTGTGCTTTGGCAAATTCTACATTCTCTGTTATAAAAGACGGTACTGTGGGTTTGTGGTTTGAGCAAGCCACACATATCATTGCGCAGGCTGCTCCCAATAAAGGTTTTAAGTTCATGTTTTATTGTTTTTTTATGATAAAAGAATAATTTCCTGTTTTATAGATGTTTGTTGCTGTGAGTGTAATGCGATAAATCGATTTACCCCATACATTGGATAGCCGGGGATCTGTTAATGGAATTGTTTCTGTTTTCACATCGAACAGTTGTTTATCATATTCTATAAAGGCTTTCTTTCCTTTTACTTCCAATTGAATTTTTCCCGGTATTTCCGTATTCACTTGCCCCCATGTCATGAAATTGATTTGATTAGGCTGTTTGGCTGTTGTCAGACGGAAAGAGTCTGAAATCCGTAATTGCCCTTTCTGAAGTGAATAGGAACGTATCCATGATTCCACTTCTGCTTCGGCCGGATAGGCTGTCGCTATATTGGCTGTGAATGTGTTTTTCCTCTTGTCAGCTTGTACTTGTGTTGCTTTATATGTTGCTCCGTATCTCTGGGGGACGCCATTAATCAGGGGGAGATTGTGATAGTTGCTCTGCATAGTCCAAATGGTGTAGCGATCCTTGCTGAATGTCTGGCGTGTATAGGTCCCTACTCCAGCATCAATAAGAAAAGGAGTTTGGTCTATCCAGAAAGAGAAGGTACCTGCGTCATTATGATTATGGCTCTCGTCGTTATATCCTCCTTTAGCGGCCAGAAAGTTTCCTTTATTGTCAGTTATATAGCAGAATTCGGTTTCCGGATACCAGGAGAATGGGGGAGTCAGATGTGTCGCTTGAGTTTCTTTTAGTTCGTTCGCAATTTTTATAGCAGCAAGCGTACGGTATATATCGCGTCCGGAAGGGAGTTTATTGGTGTTAATCATAGCAGCGAATCCTTTCATTTCGTTACTGTTTACAGCCTTGCCATACCGGAATATCAAGGGAGCGTCTCCACTGCCTTTCGCCGAAGCATCAGCGAAATTAACCACCCATCCTTTGCCCACGTATGAACGTGATATATATTCGCCCATATTCTTTATCATGGGATTATCGAAGATGGAGACAGTTCCCCCGGTAACGGCTGACAGTAATTCCAGATAATCAAACATTTTTCCGGCGGCATGTCCCCAATAGGAGGGGCCTTCCTCACATGCACCGTCGGTATGGGTATAGTTGATGAATTTATCTACCGAAACCATACTGCGGTATATTGCCTTCGCTAACATTTCTTTATCATTTTCAAGCAGCATAAAACACATTAAGGCGTTGCTGTTACACCAAGGATTCCAGTTGTTGACCAACATTCCCGGTCTATAGTTCACTGCCATCCACCAGAAGTGATCGTTATTCATGTAAGGATCCAATATACGCTGTTGGAGCGTATGCCGTAAACGTTCGGATATAGCAGGATTGAGCTTGTCAAACTCTTTGTGCATGTAATAATAGGTCCATGCGAGTAAAGAGCCTAAGTCACCTGCTGTCAGGTCTATGATGTTTTCTTTAAAATCGGGTAATGAGCGGTGAGACTGTTGTGCATTCAAATGGGCGGCCAATGCCCAGGAAGTCATCTCGCAGGAATGATATACACCGTTGATCAGCTGATCGATAAATCGTCCTTTCCCTTCTGCGAGTTCAGCGAGTAGCAGGTCGGCTATGGCATTGTTATTATTGGCGAAAGGAGTTTCCATAACGCTACGGTTGCCGCTGCGTTCAAATTCCATATAATCAGTAGCTTTCACAACCTGCCATTGATAATTCAACTGCTTCTCTCCGCGAAGGATACATTCATTCTTGAAAGAGCCTAAAAAAGTGTCCCATCCGGTTCGGTCGGTATAAGCAGGATAAGTGACCCATTGTTGATTTAATATAAGCACTTCCTGCAAACTGCTTACGTTGGCCTGTTTTTGAAGATAGTTCCGTTCTGTATAGCTGAGAGCTTTTACAGTACAGCATAGCAAGAGAGTGAATATTAATAATTTCTTCATCGTAATAAAATTAAGATTTTAACGTAGGCAAAGTAACACAATTTATTGCTATTTTATCTTACTAAATGGTTCTTAATGCTATATAATTTTTCTATTTTAGTTGGATATTTGAGGGAATCAACCTTCAAAAGAGGAAAAAATGATAAAAGAGTCTGTTTAGAACTTTCTTTTCAGATGGAATAGAGGGCGTGTGTCGAAACTCACCACAGAGGACACTGAGTAACACAAAATGAGTTCTAAGTCATTGATTATCCATGTTGATAATCTGTGATAATCCGTGTAATCTGTGGTGAAAAGAGTTTTTGACACAGCCCTTTGGTTTATAAGAATCAGTAGCTTAAACGTATTTGTTTAATTCCAGCCCGAATTCTGGGTCAGGGATTTGTTCATATCAGTTTCATGTTTTGGGATTGGCCATACATAATATTGGTCTCCTCCCCATGTGTAAGGATAGGTGATAGTCCCCCATACATCTTTCATCCCGGCTGTACCATCAGCATTATTAAATTTACTTTCTTTCCATGTTTTCCAACGGAGTTCTTCGTAAAAGTCAACTCCTTCACCTGCTGTTTCCCAGCGGAATTCATTCTGGATACGAACGCGCATATCTTCCTGTCCCTGAACCATAGTGGCAGTATTGCTGTTCAACAGTGCAACACCGGCACGTTGGCGTACTTTATTCAGCCATTCGATGGCCTCATCGGTTTTACCCTGCTCATTCAATGCTTCTGCCAATCCTATGACGACAGTTGCGTAGCGGATAATTGGCAGGTCAATCGGAGATTGTTCACGATTGGTCATCTCACTTGAACCTTCAGCAACAAATTTGCGGAACAAATAGTATAAATGGCTCTGAGTGTCAGTACGTAAGTCATAAGGATAATCGGTGTCAGCACCATAGTAGGGCCAGCGTGAAGTGAAGGTGTGGTCTACACTGTTTCCCGAACCGTCATATGTAGCATATGGAGTGATGACAGTTTGGGCTAAACGAGGATCGCGGCTGTCATAAGCAGCTTTGATACGAGCCTCGTTTCCTGCCGGGAGATATAATGCTTTTGCCTTGTCACTCAACTTCTCCAGACGTCCGTCTACTTTGGCTTTTATTTTTTTTACCATGTCGTCTAATGCCTCTTCCGTGCCGTCAAAGCCGATTTCGCGATACTGTGCTTTTACTGTTGCCGGATCAGTATTACGCAAGAAGAATACTTCACGGTCTTTAATATCTAAGCTTGAGAATCCCGGAATGTATTCATCCCAGTTAAATTTACTGCCGTCTATATTTTCGTAGGTTTCTACAAAATCCACACTGGCTAACATAGTGTTCCAGCAAGAACCAAATGTGGTACGACCACCATAACGGAAACTCATGGAATTTCCGTAAGTGCTACCATTATTATCGATACACTGCAAAGAGAAGATAGCTTCATCACTCTGTTCATTAGCTTCTTTGAAGAGTTGCTTGTACCCATCCTGAAATAATGAATGTCCCAATTCACCTACTTTACGGAAATCTGCTTCCGCTTTGCTCCATTCTTTGGTCCATAGATAGATTTTTCCACGTAATGCATAAGCCACTGATTTGGTGACATGACCCCATTCTGCTTTACCGGCAGCGATACGGTCGGGAAAATTCGGATCATTTATTGCGTCGGTTAAATCTTGTATGCAGAAATTCCATATATTCTCTTCGCTTTCACGTGGTTTGTCTGCCTGATCAAGTTCCATAGGCGTATTATAATAAGGAACACCCCTGAAAACTGCATTCAGTTTGTAATAATAAAATGCACGCAATACTTTTGCTTCGGATAATAATTTACCTTTTACGCTTTCACTTATCGGTGCGTCGGGTAGATGTACAATGGCATCATTGGCACGGTAGATACCTGCATAATGTTGTTTCCAATAGTCTGAGAATATTCCGGAACCGATGGAAGCTGTACCGGCCAGTAGCGGATAATCGTTGTCACGGCAGGTTGCTCCCACGCTGAATGCCTCCATTAGATAAGCCTCTTTTGCTACATAACCTTCTCGCAGGGTAGCGTAGATAGATGCTACTCCCATAGTACAAAAGTTTTCGTTGCTCCACATACTGCCCGATGATGCTTTATCATATGGCTTTGTGTCCAGTAAATCTCCTTGGCAACTGCTTATAGCAATTGCTGTGGCTGTTAATATGAATAATTTATTTAATAGTTTCATAAGATTTCAAGATTTATTTAGAATGTTATATTGGCACCTATTGCAATTGTCCTAAACGGAGAATAGCCCATACCGGTAGCAGATTCCGGGTCTTGGCCTTCAAATCCGGTAATTGTCAGCAGATTTTCAGCTGAAACATAAACACGTGCATTTTGCATAGCAATTTTTGAAACCCAGTTTTTCGGTAGAGTATAGCCTAGAGACAGGTTCTTCAATTTAATGTAATCACCTTTGTACAGCCATAAGGTTGTATTGCCATGACGATTTTGTACATAGCCGTCTATATAAGCCATACGCGGATATTTTGCGTTGATGTTGGTACGTGGATCATCCGGATTTTCGGGATTGTAGAAATAATGATTTTCAGCAACCCGTTGTGCGATAGTACTACCCCATTCAGTAGATGCGGCGTTGTATCCTGTGGTTGCCCCCCAATATATGCTGAATCCGGCAGCTCCTGCCCATACCATAGAGAGGTCGAATCCTTTCCATGCGGCAGAGGCCTGAAAACCGAAATTGTATTTAGGCTTATTGGAAGTTTTTTGGAAAGTATAGTCATTATCATCGCCATATACTCCATTATTATTGGAGTCGGCATAGATGTAATCACCATACCAGATCTTGTTTTTAGCAACCGTTTTCCCCGGTTGAAATTCATATCCGGCTGCGATCATATCTTTCACCCATGCCATATCTTTTTCTGTACGGATCATACCGGTTTTAGGTCCTCCTTGAGGGTTTACGCTGCCATCTGCATTGTAGTAAGAGCCATTGCCATGATAAACGTTCCGTAAATAGTATTCGTTCATCATGCGGCCTTCAACAATGGGTGTTGTGCCACCACTGGACACTTTACCGATATTATCTTCCCATTTACCACCGGTCAGTTTGTTATTCGGATCTTCTACCCATGTTCTTTCATAAGTGCCGTTATAGGCATCGATATTGCTTTTGTTGTATGAGAAGTTGCCGTTAATGGAGTAGCTTACCCCTCCTATGTTATCACGCCATCCCAGTGATAACTCGACTCCCTTATTGCTCACTTTGGCGAGGTTCTGACGGGGGGCAGTCATTGTTCCGAATACATAAGGAATAGTCGGGCGATATAAGATACCGTCAGTTTTCTTTTGATACAGGTCGGCACTTATGCTCAGACGGTTCTTTAATAAATTAACATCAATACCAAAGTTGACAGAGGTGGTAGATTCCCATTTCAGTAAGCTATTGGCGATGGCACCCATATACAATGCAGAATTTAAGGCATTTCCAAATACTGCGTTGGTGGTACTGTATACCGACATGTATTCGTAGTTACCAATTTCAGAGTTACCTAATTTACCCCAGGATGCACGGACTTTCAGGTTATCCAGCCAAGTACGGGTATTTTCCATGAAGCTTTCTTCTGAGATGCGCCATGCACCTGATAAGGAAGGGAAGAATCCCCAACGATGATCTTTGTGGAAACGTGAGGAGCCGTCATAACGGAAATTTGCCTCAAATAAATACCGGGAATTATATGCATAGTTCACGCGTCCAAATACAGAACGTGTGGCATAATCCTGGGTTGCACCTTTGGTACTTGTCATTTCGGTTGCTTCATCAAACTGGTTCAGTGATTCGTCGATCAAACCTTTCTTTGCGGCATCTACAGTATAGTAATTCTTATAGAATTCCTGATAGCCTAACAGCGCGGATACATCGTGTTTCTGAGCAAATGTATGATGGTAGTTTAACAGGTTTTCCAATGTATAAGAGTAATTGGACTCATAACCGAAACTTGTGCTTAATTGAGAAGGAGGAGTGATACCATCGACAATTACCCCGTCACTGAAACGTGTCTGATAAGCAGGTACCCCCCATTGGCGGGTTTCGTAGATGTAACGGTTGTAATTGAAATTGAAATCCCAGCTTAAATCTTTAAAGAACTTGACCTTGCTAAATAGGGTCGTGTTGAAACGGTTGTAGCGTTTGAAGCCATCATTCCGTGCCAGTTTATATAGTGGGTTATTGGCTGTTGCACGTTCGTCCGGACATTCCGGGTAGCCGAAACTTCCGTTCCATTCGGGATAAGTACCGGCTGTAGATTGTCGGAGGAAAGTATTGGCATTGCTAAAGTCACCCACTTCACGATCCATTTGTGAAGCATAAGTACGCGTACCTAAAGTCAACCATTGAGTTGGATTGGCTTCAATATTGGCACGTACAGAATAGGTCTTGTTGGCTGTGTTGTCTACAATACCTTCATTATCCTGATAGCGGGCTGACAATAGGAAACGAATTTTATTAGATCCTCCTGAAACTGAAAGGTTATGTTCGTGTATCATACCTCCTGAGTATAATTCTTTCAGCCAGTTGGTATTTGGGTATGCGATGTAATTAGGAACACCGTTTTCGTTTACTCCATTGGGATCTTTTGATTTCTCTCTCCACAAATCGATATACTTTTGGTCAAAAAGAGTACCGGAGCCAACATTTTCGCAAGATTCGT
>ERZ772876.3764-NODE-3764-length-10657-cov-11.152613_pt1 | contig 10657 bp, 7 predicted proteins | sample MGYA00580584_ERZ772876 | MGnify/ENA primary metagenome ERZ772876 (study PRJEB29015, sample SAMEA2737728) | human gut metagenome | biome: human gut; feature: human-associated habitat; material: faeces | place: China | collected 2012 ...
AAAATTAGTCCTTATTGGGTTTCGGGATCAGCAGAATGGACATCGTGCGGCCCTCGAGGACCGGCGGCTTATCCATGCTTGCCTGAGGCAGAGCCTCAGCAAAGCGCTTCAGCACGTCAGCACCGAGTGCGCTGTGCGCCATCTCACGGCCGCGGAAACGGATCGAGGCCTTTACCTTGTGGCCAGCGGCCAGGAACTTGGCCGTCTGGTTCAGCTTGGTGTTGAAGTCGTTGGTGTCAATGTTGAGCGAGAGGCGGGTCTCTTTGACTTCGACCACTTTCTGGTTCTTCTTGGCTTCCTTCTCCTTCTTCTGCTGTTCAAAGCGGTACTTGCCGTAATCCAGCACCTTGCACACAGGCGGAACAGCCTGCGGGGCGATCTTGACCAGATCAAGTCCGGCGTCCTCAGCAGCGCGCATGGCCACCTGAATGCTGACCACGCCCTTCTGCTCGCCGTCGGCTCCGATCAGGCGAACCTCACGGTCACGGATCTGACCGTTGATCTCCAGTTCCTTCGACTTTCCAGCGGTAGCGATAATGAATGCACCTCCAAACAATAGTCCATAGTGTTGCGTTTTTTGGCATAGAAAACGCGGCCGCCCCAGTTTCGGGACAGCCGCGCGAAATTCACTCAAGAGCGCGATTCGGTCTACAAGACGAATCGGTTCAGGGTATAGCCCGGGGGTCCTTACCCCTCAAGGCGAGCGCGGCACAGGCCGTAGCTGCTTTCTTTACTCGAATATTCTACCACACCCCGGGGAGGCTGTCAAGCATTTTTATGCGGGAATTTGAAAAATATTCTTAAACTTCAATCAGCTCCCCCAGCTCCAGCGAATATATCCCTTTATAAGTCACCCTCCGGGGGGCAAAGCGCTTATCGATGGCCCTGGCGTAGAGTTCCAACTGAGCGCGGTAGGCTCGGACGAAGTCGGCAGGAGTCTTGCGGCGGTCCGTCTTGTAGTCCAGAAGCTCGAGGTGGTCGGGGTAGATGAGGACGATGTCCGCGATGCCCTGCACCAGCACCCCGGCGTCGGCGGCAGGGCCGTCGGGCAGGGCGCGGCCCTGGGCAGCCATGACTTCGGCGGCAGGCAGCGACGTGATAAAAGCCAGCTCCCGCAGCACATCCTCTGCCCCGCAGATGCGGCGGAACGCCTCGCTGCGCAAAAAGCGGAGTATCTTATAGACATCCAGCTTCCCGGCAATGGCGGGGGACGTGAGCTGCGCCGCCGCCTGACGCTCCCGCTCGGCGCGGACGGCATCCAGAACGGCAGCGTCCTCTGCGTCCCGCACAGCGGCCAGCGCCCCGAAGTCTGCGTGCTCGAGGAAGGCATGGAGAGCCGTACCCATCTCGGCGGCGGTGAGGCCGTCCTTCGAGAGGAAGCCCGGGCGCTCAAGGGTGGTCTGCTCAGCAGCGTGGACGAGGCTGGTCACGCTGACCTTGGCCGGGATGTCCGCCAGCGCTGCCGCCGGATACCGCCAGCCGAAGCCCTGCCGCAGTGTCTCCACAAGGGCCGGGTCGGCCTCGGGCCGGGTCGGCTCTTCCGCCTCGGCGGGGGCTTCTTCGGGCGGGAGGACATCGGCCTGCACTGTGAGGGCGATGGTGCTTCTGGTGTCCGCAAAGGGCAGCTCGAGGTTCCCCGCCAGACGGCGGAGAGGCCCGCCGTTGGGGTGGACGAGGAGCGCCGCCCGCAGCCAGTCGGCGAAGCTGCCCGCCTGAGCGTTCAGGGTCTCCCCCGCCCCGGCGGCGAGGAAGGCGGCGGCTTTGGCGAAGGGGTTGGACGTCCGGCCAATGCCCAGCGGCACCGTCAAGATCAGCTTATCCTGCGCCCGGGTGAGGGCCACATACAAAAGCCGCATCTGCTCGCTCCGCATCTCGGCGGCATGGACCGTGGAGAGGGCGGTATAGGCCGCCGTCTTATAGGCCCCCTCGCCGCCCTCGGGACGGAGACGGAGGCCCGCGCCGCAGACACGGTGGAGCAGGACAGGCTGGCGGGTGTCGGCGGCGTTGAACTGCCGGGCCGTGTCGGCCACGAACACCACCGGAAACTGCAAGCCCTTGGAACGGTGGATGGTCATGATGGTGACGCAGCCGGGCCGCGCCCCGCCGGGGGCAGTCTCCTGCCCGGTGGAGCCCGCCAGCGTGGCCGCGTCGATGGCACGGACGAGGGCCGAGATGCCACCCGCGCCCGCTCCTGCGCAGAAGGAGGCGAAACGCCGTGCGTCCTCCCGGCGGCGCTGGCCGTTCTCCATGGCACCGAGGGCGGCGAGGTAGCCGGTGGAAACAAAAATTTCTTCCAGCAGTTCCTCCACCGGCACGCTCCGGGCCATCCGGCGCAGGGCCGTCAGACGCTGGTAGAACGCCCGCACCCGGCGGGTGAAATCATCCTCCGCCCCGCTCTGGACGGCCTGCAGGACTGCGCCGTAGAGGCTGATGCGGGTGCGCTTATCGGGCGTCTGCGCCCCGGCCCGGAGACGGACGAGGTCGTCGTCCGTAAAGCCGAACATCGGCCCCAGCATGGCGGCAGCGAGATAGATGTCCTGCGCGGGGTTGTCGATGACCCGCAGCAGGGCGATGAGGGGGCGGATGTGGGGCGCGTCCAGCAGGTTCTCCCTGGCGTCGGCGTAGACCGGGATGCCCCGGGCCGTCAGGGCCTCGGCGTAGGCCGGGAAGTCGCCTCTCGCCGCCAGCAGGACACAGCAGTCCTCGTACTGCACCGGGCGGGTGGTGCCGCCGTCCCGCACCGGCTCGCCGGAAGCCACCATCGCCTCGATGCGGTCGGCGATATATTTTGCGTCCGTCTCGGCGGCATCGTCGGGCAGGAAGTGGACCTCCACACTGCCCTCGTACGCGCCGGGTGCGCCGCAGACGAGGCGCTGTCCGTCGCCGTAGGCCGTGTCGCCCAGAGCAGGCGTCATAAGCTGTTCGAAGATAAAGTTGATGCCCGCCACCACCTGCGGGGCAGAGCGGAAGTTGGCGTCCAGCGCCAGCATGGCGTTCTCGCCGGGCCTACCGTCTTCGGGCCGGGGGCGGGCCTCGCCGCCGGCCAGGAGGGGCCAGCTCTCCAGCTTTTCCCGGAAGATGCTGGGGTCCGCCTGACGGAAACGGTAGATGCTCTGCTTTAAGTCGCCCACGAGGAAGAGGTCATCCCCTGCCGGGCTGGCCAGACAACGGTAAAGGGCGTCCTGCAGAGCATTCGTGTCCTGATACTCATCCACCATGACGGCGGCGTAGCCCTGCCGGATGCCCTGACACAGCTCAGTGGGCTGGCCGTCGGCGTCCCGCAGGAGCCGCAGGGCCAGATGCTCGAAGTCGCTGAATTCCAGCAATCTTCTCTCCCGCTTCCGGGCCGCAAAGCGGGCGTCAAAGTCCCGCACGGCGGCAAAGAGGGCGCGGAGGCAGGGTTCGGCGGCTTTCCGGTCAAGCTCGGCTTCGTCGAGGCTGCAACTGATGAGGTCTTCGATTTTCTCAAAGAGCTTTGCGGCCTCGTCGGCCCGGGTCTTGACGGCGTCCTTGTGCTCACCGGTGAGCCGCTTTTTCATATTTTTGAGGCCGGGGGCCTGTTCCATGCCGAGGACATAGGGCGTCAGCCTGTCGTAGAGGGGCGTCCACTCCCCCGCCCCGGCCAGACGCTCCACCTCGCCCAGCAGGGCGGCGGAGTTTTCCAGCCGCTCGAGGGGTTCGGCGAACTTCTCGTTCACTGCCGCCACGGCCTTTTCCTTGGCGGCAGGGGTCTTCTTGCTGGCCTCGGCGTCGGCCTGCGCAGTCACGAAGTCCTCCCTGCAGTCGTTCAGCGCGGCGCAGAGCAGCTCCTTCGCGGCCCGGGCAGAGCGGGCGGCCTCCTGCATCAGAATATCATGCCAGCAGGTGCGGGCAAAGCCGTTCTCGTCCTGCCACGGGGCCAGCATCTCGTCCAGCTTTTTATCGTAGTCCGGCAGGGCGCGGAGGAAGTCATAGACCTGAAAAACAGCCTCCCCCGCCGCCTTGTCGGTGCGGCCCTTGCCGTAGAGGTCGGCAAAGGCACAGAAGTCCGCATCCTGATAGGCCGCTTCCAGCGTCTCGGAGAGGGCCGCGTTCCGCAGCATCTCCACGCTGCCGGGGTCGGCAGGGGTGAAGTCCGGCGGGATGTCCAGCGCCTGAAAGTGCTTGTGGAGCAGGTCGAGGCAGAAGGCGTCGATGGTGCAGATGGGGGCTCTCTGCAACAGCATCCGCTGGCGGCGGAGGGCCGTGTTGCCCGGCTCTGCCTGACTGCGGCGGAGCAGCGCCTGCCCGATGCGGGCGCGGAGCTCTGCGGCGGCGGCGTTGGTGAAGGTGACGATGAGGAGCCGGTCGGCGTCCACGGGATGTTCCGGGTCGGTGATGAGCCGGACGGCCCGTTCCGTCAGCACGGCGGTCTTGCCACTGCCGGCGGCGGCGCTCACCAGCAGCGCACCGCCCCGGTCATCGATGGCGGCACGCTGGGCCGGGGTCCATTTTGTCTCGCTCACTGGTCTTCCTCCTTTTTCTCTTCCGGTTCAAAAGGCTTTGCAGGGGCGTCCAGCGCCCGCTCTCCGATGCCGTCCTCATGGCAGCAGATGAAGCCGTAGTCGCACCACCGGCAGGGGCTGCGGCCCGTGACCAGCGGCTCGGCGGCAATGCAGCCGCCGTAGAGCTGTTCGCCCATCTGGGTCACAAGGTCGTCCAGATGGAGCTGGATGCGGGAGAGCTTGGCCTTGTCGGCGCGTTTCTCTTTCTGGTAGGGGCTGGGTACACCGCCCCGGAAGCTGAAAGGCAGATACCGCCCCGTCTCCTCGGCGTCCATGGCGTCGAAGACCTTCTGCTCGTCCCGGACGAGGCCGTCCAGCTTGTATTCCATGCTCCGGGCAGCCTTGCCCCGGGTGGTCGTCTCGGGGGCCGGGTCGGCCAGCAGGTACAGCACACCCGCAGGCTCTGCCCCGGTGAATCGTCCGTCGGCGTCCCGGGTCAGGCTGAACAGGTAGAGCAGCATCTGACAGTCGAGGCCGCAGTAGACTTCCCGCAGGTCGAGCTTTTTCGTGCCGGTCTTATAGTCCACCACCCGCACCCAGCGGGTGCCGTCGTCCTCGATCCACTCGTCGGCGCGATCCACGGTGCCGATGAGCTGCACCGTCCGGCCATCCGAGAGGCGGTAGGTCTGGCCCCGCACGGCGTCCTCGCCGGGGCCGATCTTCAGCTCACAGGCCACCGGTTTGAAACTGGACTGGCGCTGCTCGTCCCGCAGGTAGCAAAGCAGGCCCGTCATGCTCTTTTTGAGGCGGGAGAGCAGATAGGCGAAACGGGCCGTGTCCTCGGGGAGGTAGCGCTTTGCGTACTCATCTACGAGAAGCCCGGCCAGCGCCGCCATGGCCTCGTCGTCGAGGTCGAGGAAGGGCTGTAAGCCAGCGCAGGGGTTGTCAGGGCCGGGGTGGGGGTCGAGGGCCATCTGGAGCACCCAGTGCATGAGGGTGCCGCTCTGGTCGGCGGAGAGCTCGGCCCGCTTCCGGGGTCGCAGACCCAGCACGTACTGCAGGAAATAGCCGTACCGGCAGGTGTAGTATTTTTCGAGCTGACTGGGCGAGATGCGGAGCCGCCGGCCCAGCAGCGTTTCCAGCGCCTCGAGGTCGCTGACCTGACGGGGGCTGCGGCCCGCCATCCGGCGCAGGAGGGCGAGGCCCTCGGGTTCTGCCCCGCCGGGGGCATGAAGGGCCTCGGTGAGGCTGGCGCGTTCGGTCTCCGTCAGGGGCCAGCCGCCGCCCAGCACGTCGAGGCCGTCGGCGGCAGTGGCGGCAAGGTCGCTCAGGTCGAGTTCCGGCGCACCCGGTCTCAGCACGTCCACGATGGGCTCGAGGGCGGCGCAGAGGGTCTGGCCCTGCCCCTTCGGCCAGCTGAGCCAGAGGCCTCTGGCCGGGGCGGTGAGGGCCTTATAAAAGCAGACCTGTTCCCGCACCACCCGGTTCTCGAAGCAGTCCGGAAGCTCGATCTCCTGCGCCATCAGGGCGTCGCGGTCGGCGTGGGTCAGCAGGCCCGTCTCGCCGGGCGCGGCGGGGAATTCGCCCTCGGAGAGGCCCAGCACAAAGACATAGTCCGGTGCGTCAAGGCGCATCTTACCTGCGCTGGCCAGCACCACGGCGTCCAGCGTCTGGGGGATGTGGCCGAGGTCGGACGAGCGCAGCAGCAGCCCGAACAGCTCTTCGTACTCGGGGATGGTGACGCTCTGGCCGCCCAGCAGGCTCACCATCTCGTCCAGCAGGCCCATGACCACATTCCACTCCCGGGCGGCTTCCTCGGCGGCGGGGATGCCCCGCTCGGCCCGGATGGCCTCCACCTGCGCGGCCTGAGCGTCCTCCGCGCCCAGCTCCTTCAGGCAGAAGTAGAGGGCGCGGCTCATCTGCTCGGCGTTGGCAGAGCGGAGCTTCGCGCGCAGGCCGTCGGCGGCGGTGATGAGAAGGGCGCGGGCTTTTTCGGCCCGGGCAAGGTTTTCTCTGTCCTCGTCGGTAGGCTCCACATCACCGAAGCCCCGGGGGTTCTTCTCGAAGGGTGCGCGCCACGCCGCCGCGTTGGGCGACCAGGTGTAGGCGTAGTTCTCAAGAGCGCAGACCTCTTCCTCGGTGAGGGCGCAGAGGCCGGTCTTGGCCAGGGTGGTGAGCTGTTCCGTCAGCTCCACACCCCGGGCAATGGCCAGCAGACACCGCACCGCCGTGGCCGGGGCGCTGAACTCGGGAGTCGTTGGCTCGTCGCAATAGAGGGGGATGTCCGCCATCCGGAACTCGTACTTCACGGCGGCGCGGTATTTCGAGATGTCGCGGCAGACCACAGCCACCTTCCCGCAGCGGACGCCCTGCCGCATGAGGCGGCGGATGGCAGCAGCGGCGGCGCGGGCTTCTTCCTCCCGGCTGGGGGCGGCGAATAATTTTATTTCCGGACAGGCCGGAGGCGGGTCACACCGGCCCGCGGCCAGCAGCTGGGCCGCAGCAGCAAGGCCGGGGGCGTCGGCGTGGCGCACGTCCTGGCGCAGCAGTTCCGGCACGGCCACCGCAGTGCCGTTCCGGCGGGCCAGCTGGCGCAGCTGGGCCGCCACCTGCTTCGCGCCGGAGAAAAGGCTCATGTCCCCCGGCACGAGAGGGGTGCCGTCGTCGCAGAGGGCCACCGTCACGGTGGGCAGCGAGGCCAGCAGAGCGCCCATCAGCCGCTTTTTCGGGGCGTTGAAGGTGTCGAACTCGTCGATAAAGACGGCCCTGTCCCGCAGGAACTCCGGCAGTTCGCCCCGAGCCAGTGCGGCCTCGAGGCGGGATGCGGCCAGCTCCAGCCGGTCGGAGGGGTCCATGCCTGTCCCGGCCAGCAGGGTCTCGTAGCCCTGAAAGATGAGGGCCAGTTCGCTGAGCTTGGCGCTGTCGGTGCCGCAGTCCTGCGCCAGCTCATAGAGCTGCTGGCCCGAGAGACCCGCGCTCTTGAGCTCGTCGATGGTCTCGGCGGCCATCTGGCAGAAGGCGGCCGAGCGGCGGTGGCGGTAATAGTAATGGACGTTGTCCTGCAGTTCCTCGAGGGCACGGCGCACCAGCACGGCCCGGCCCGCGTCGCTGAGGGTCTGGACGGCAGAGCCGCCCTCCGCCGACAGGATATGCTCGGCGAGGCTGGTGAAGGAAAAGCTCTCCACCAGTCCGCTCAGCGCGTCGCCCATCTCCCGGTGGATGCGGCCCTCGGTGGACGAGGTGAACTGCTCCGGCACCAGCAGGATACTCTTCTCCCCCGCCTCAGCCCGCGCCCGGATGCGCTGGTACAGCAGGGTGGTCTTTCCGCTGCCGGAGCCGCCTAAAAGTAGTTTTAACATGGTGAATCTCTCCGTTGGGTCAGTTTTCTATCGTGGGCGGCTTGCCCTCATTTTTCTATCATTGTACCACAAAATTGCAGCGACATCTATTCTGTGGTACAATGAAGAAAAAATCATCTCAGAAAGAGGACACCTGCATGAAAATTTTAGCAGTAGATTACGGCGACAGCCGCACCGGCCTCGCCACCTGCGACCGCACCGAGTTCCTGACTTCCCCCATCACGCCTCAGATCACCGTCAAGGCCCGGGACAAGGTGGCCTCGAAGGTCTGCGAGGTGGCAAAGGAGATCGAAGCCGAGCTCATCGTCATCGGCCTGCCGCTGAACATGGACGGCACCGAGGGCGAGCGCGCCCGCAAGAGCCGCAAGCTGGCCAAAACCGTTGAGATCTGGAGCGGCCTGCCCGTCCGGATGTGGGACGAGCGCCAGACCACCTGCGCTGCTGCTGACCTCCTCGACGAGAGCGGCACCTTCGGCGCAAAGCGGAAAAGCATCCTCGACTCGGTGAGCGCGACGGTCATCCTGGACGACTACATCCAGTGGCGGAAGGAGCATCCGGGGGAGGTCTGAACGCCCCCGCCGCCCCTGTGGCAAAGTTTCTTTGCGAAGTCCGGACAGTTTGTTGCAAAGTCCGCAGAAAATCGTCGTTTTCCGGTTTGTTTTCACAATTTTTCTGAGCCGAATTTGTATAGTTTTCCAGCTTGACAGCACCGGCTCTTCTCCGATAAAATGAGGGTAGAAGACCCCCCTGACCAGATGGCCGGAGAGGACGCTTCTTCATGAGAAAAAACAACTGGACTCACCAAAACAAAAACGATTGGAGGCGACCCACATGACAAAACTGAGAAAGCTGACTGCCCTGCTTCTGGCCGGTGTACTGACCCTTCTGCTCCTGACTGCCTGCAGCGGTGGCGGCGGCTCTTCCGGCCCGAAGGCCGAAGCCGAAGCCAAGGTGATGCAGGCCATCAACAACGGCCGCACCGTGGCCCTGGCCAATGACGATGGGATGCGTACTGTTGCAAACACCCGTCTGGACGCTCTGAATAAGGAGCTTGAGCTGAAGGGCGATGCTTTCGGATACCAGTTCTTCAACAAGGTGGATGCCAAGTGGGACAACGACAATAAGAACGCCACCCTCACTCTGGTCGCTAAATACGACTACAACGATACCACGCTGCAGAAGATCATCGATCAAATCAAAGGCAACGATCAAAACGAAGCCCTGGATTTTGCCCTGAACGGCAACTATACCAAGGCAGGCGTAGTGGCCCGGATCATTCACGGCCAGACTTATGTTGCCATCTCCCTGCGGGTGGGCAGGAATCTCTGATTTCTTCCCGATTTTCCCCGCATCTCGTCTGATTTCCCCATAAACGCAGATCACCCGCCAGTTGGCGGGTGATTTTTTGCAGCCGTCCCACCGCCCGGAGGGCGGAAAACCAGCTTCTTATTCGTATTTCGTAATGGTCACGCTGTTGATGGTGACAGCCTCCGTCGGGCGCTGAGTTTCGTCCACGCCGGTCTGGGCGATGGTGTCTACCACTTCCATCCCTTCGTACACCTGCCCGAAAACAGTGTCGGTGTAGTCGAGGTAGGGTGCGCCGCCCGCCGTCTGGTAGGCGTTCACCACGTCAGCCCGCCAGCCGGCGGCGTTCATCTGGTCGATGAGCTCCTGCGTCACCGAACTGCTGCCCGGCAGAGTCTCCATGACATAGAAGACGCTGGCGCAGTCGCCGGAGGCGTCCGCTGCGGCACAGAGTGCGCCGGAATAGTGATGGAGCTTATCGGTGGTCTCGGCGGAGAAACGGTTCCCGTTCCAGATGGTGGTGCCTCTGCCGTCCGCGCCCTGCCCGGCCTCCACCACGAAGTCCTTCTCCACCCGGGTGACGGTCAGTCCGTTGTAAAAGCCCTGCTGGGCCAATGTCGTGAAGTTCTGCACGGCCTGCGGGGCCTCGGTGGAAAAAAGCACTGCTTTGAACACGCCTGCCGAGGTATCGAACACCGCGATGGTGTCCCCCGCCGCCGGGTGGGTGAACTGCAGCTCTGCCGACTCCACAGCCGGGCGGCTGACCGTCTGCACCGTGCCGGCCTTCCCGCCCTGGATGCTGGAGAGAATATTATGTGCACTGCATCCGGCCAGAACTGCCGTCAGGGCCAGTGCCGCCATTATTTTTTTCAAGGCTCTCATGAGCGGGCCTCCCTGTCCATATATTATAGCAAAGATGGCTTTTCAAAAGCTATCGCTATAGTATATCACATTCCGCCCCGGGAAGCGAGAGGGAAAAGCGTGAAAATTTGTTATTGGATTTCTATGCGAAAAACATCTTGACGAGCGGGCAAAAAAACGCTACACTATAGGCGTACCCGGAACCCACAGCTCAGAAGGAGCAGAGCGGGCAGGGTGTGACAGTTATTCCATTTTTTAGATATTTGACAGGAGAACGTGACTTATGGCAGAAGATATGAACAAGTCCGCCGCTGAGACCGAAGAGGAGTATCAGCCCGACCTGATGACCCTCGAGGACGAGGACGGCAATGAGGTCACGTTTGAAGTGATCGACGCTCTGGACCATAAGGGCGTGCATTACCTGGCCGTTGTCGAATACGCCGAGAATGAGGAAGACCTGGACGAGGACGCCCAGCTGGTCATCCTGAGCGTCGGCGAGGACGACGAGGGCGAGTATCTCGACGTCGTCGAGGACGATGAGACTCTGCTGGAAGTCAGCAAGCTGTTCGAGAAGCGTCTGAGCGACCAGTTCGAGATCGAGTGATCTTTCAGCAAAGACTTCCTGCCCGGCGCGATTTGTTGCGGTTTATATGATCCTACTAATCATTC
>ERZ772876.3767-NODE-3767-length-10646-cov-3.471060_pt1 | contig 10646 bp, 9 predicted proteins | sample MGYA00580584_ERZ772876 | MGnify/ENA primary metagenome ERZ772876 (study PRJEB29015, sample SAMEA2737728) | human gut metagenome | biome: human gut; feature: human-associated habitat; material: faeces | place: China | collected 2012 ...
CGCCGCGTGGGCGGATTCCTTCATCACGTCACCTAAGTTTCCGGTCAGCTCCAGCTTGCCGGAACCGTCCATGACGTTGACCTCTACTTCCAGCGTTTCGCCGCCGACGCTCGTCCAGGCAAGCCCCGTGACCAGTCCCACCTGATCGGTGCAGGGCAGGCGGTCGGGCAGGAATTTGCGGACGCCCAGATAGTTTTCCAGATTGCCGCCGGTGACGGTGATCTTCTTCGGCGTTTCCTGAGAAAGAATCTCCATGTCCGTCTTCCGGCAGATCTCGCCAAAGCAGCGTTCCAGATTCCGCACGCCGGATTCCCGGGTGTAGCAGGAAATCGTCTCCCGAATGGCGTCGTCGGTGATGCGAAGCTGAGACTTTTTCAGACCGTGCTTTTTCAGCTGCTTGGGGATCAGGTGATTCTTTGCGATCATGAACTTTTCTTCATCCGTATAAGAGCCAAGCTCGATGATCTCCATACGGTCAAGCAATGGCCGGGGCACAGTGTCCAGGGTGTTCGCCGTGGTAATAAACAGCACGTCGGACAGGTCAAAGGGGATTTCCAGGTAATGGTCACGATAGTCGTGGTTCTGCTCCGCGTCCAGCACTTCCAGAAGGGCGGCGCTGGGGTCGCCGCGGTAATCGGAACCCAATTTGTCGATCTCGTCCAGCAGCAGCACGGGATTGCAGCTGCCTGCCTGGGTCATGGCGGTCATGATACGGCCGGGCATTGCACCGACGTAGGTCTTCCGGTGTCCCCGGATGTCCGCCTCATCGTGAATGCCGCCCAGGGAAATTCGCGCCATTTTCCGGTTCAGACTCCGGGCGATGGAATAGGAAATGGAAGTCTTACCCACGCCGGGAGGCCCCACCAGGCACAGAATCTGGGGCGGCATCTGGGGCGCCATTTCCCGGACGGCGATGGTTTCCAGGATGCGCTCCTTCACCTTTTCCAGTCCAAAATGGTCATGCTCCAGAATCTTCCGGGCAGCGGCCACGTCCACCCGCTCCTTGGTCTTGACATTCCACGGCAGCTCCAGCACGGTGTCCAGATAATTCCGCAGCACCGCCCCCTCGGAAGAACCGAAGGGCTGCTTTTTCAGCCGCTCCACGTCCTTCAGGAGCTTCTTCTCCGTATCCTCTTCCAGGTGGAGATTCTGAATGCTCTGGGCATAGGTGTCAAATTCATCCTCGTCGTCCTCTTCCCCCAGCTCCTCCCGGATGGCCTTTATCTGCTCGCGCAGGAAGTAATCCTTCTGGTTCTGGTCAATGGCGGCGCGGGTCTTCTCCTGGATATCCCCTTCCAGCCGGAGCATCTCCACCTCCCGGCGCAGAAGCTGGACGGCAGTTTCCAGACGGCGGACGCTGTTCAGCTGGCAGAGCATTTTCGCCTTGTCCGGGAAGTCAATGCCGGAATTCTGGGCGATGGAGTCGGCAATGAAGCCGCTGCTCTCGCTGGCCAGCATCCGCAGCTGAACGGTCTGGGCAGGATGCTCGCACAGCTCCAGATACACGCCATACAGGGAATTGGCCTCCCGGCGCAGCGCGCGGGCGCGAATGGTGTCCGCCGGTTCCTCCACACTCGCCGATTCCACAATACCGGAAAGGTACGGCTCGCTCTGAGACAGCTCGGTGATCTTGCCCCGGCTGATACCGGTGACCAGAATCCGCAGATTCTCTCCCTGCGTTTTCAGCACCTGCTTGACCTTGGCAATACAGCCGACGCCATACAGGTCTTTCAGCGTCGGGTCGTCCACCAGCAAATCCTTCTGAGGGATCAACAGCAGCGTCTGGTCGCCCTGCATGGCCGCTTCCAGCGCCTTTACGGACTTGCTGCGGCCAACTTCAAAATGAACGGTCTGTTCGGGGAAAACGCACAGTCCCCGCAAAGCAAGGATGGGCATTTTCCCTGCAAAAATGGTTTCAGTCAAAGTTCTTCCCTCCTTTTTGAAAAAAGGGGGTAGAAAAACTACCCCCTTGGAAGAATAGAGATATTATTTGCGCCCGGAGATTTTTTCTCTGGGATGGGCGGTGTCCCGCACGATGCCGGGGTCGGCGCCCTCGACGGCTTCGGGGGTGATGATGACCTTCTGGATGGACAGGTCGGAGGGGATCAGGAACATGATCTTCGTCATGATCTTCTCCATGATCGCCCGAAGTCCTCTCGCGCCGATCTGACGGTCTAGCGCCTTCTGGGCAATGGCCCGAAGGGCTTCCGGCTGAATTTCCAGCGCCACGCCGTCCATTTCCAGCAGCTTCTGATACTGCTTCGTCAGGGCGTTCTTCGGCTCCACGAGAATCCGCACCAGATCGTCCCGGGACAGGCTGCGCAGCGTGGTGATCACCGGCATACGTCCCACAAGCTCGGGGATGATGCCGAATTTCAGCAGATCGTGAGGCTCCACCTGGGTGAACAATGTACCGACATCCCGCTTGCTCTTGCTCTGTACGGGGGAATCAAAGCCGATGGCGCTCTTGTCAGTGCGCTTCTCGATGATCTTGTCCAGACCGTCAAACGCGCCGCCGCAGATAAAGAGGATGTTGGTGGTGTCCACCTGAATCATTTCCTGCTGAGGATGCTTCCTGCCGCCCTGAGGCGGAACATTGGCAACGGTGCCTTCCAGAATTTTCAGAAGCGCCTGCTGCACACCCTCGCCGGAAACGTCCCGGGTGATGGAGGTATTTTCGCTCTTGCGGGCGATTTTGTCCATTTCGTCGATGTAGATAATGCCCCGTTCCGCCAGCTCCACGTCAAAATCAGCGGCCTGCAGGAGACGAAGCAGAATGTTCTCCACATCGTCGCCCACATATCCGGCCTCAGTCAGCGTAGTGGCGTCCGCGATGGCAAAGGGAACGTTCAGAATTTTCGCCAGCGTCTGGGCAAAGAGGGTCTTGCCGCTGCCCGTTGGCCCAATGAGCAGAATGTTGCTCTTCTGAAGCTCCACATCGGAATCCGCGCCGAAATAAATGCGCTTATAGTGGTTGTACACCGCGACGGACAGGGCGACCTTCGCCTCGTCCTGCCCCACGATGTAATTGTCCATGAAGGACTTGATCTCTACGGGTGTGGGCAGCTTGTCGGGGGCGTTCAGGCCGCTGCCCGTATCCATTTCCTGCCGCAGAAGCTCGCTGCAGGCAGCCACACAGTCGCTGCAGATATACACCCCAGGACCGGCAATCAGCCGTGACACCTGATTCTCCCGCTTCCCGCAGAAGCTGCAGCGAATCGGCGGCTGCTCAGTGTTCTTTGCCATGACACCGGTACCTCGTTTCTAATGAATTGTTTTAATGATGATCCAGCACCCGGTCGATCAGGCCGAAAGTCTTGGCTTCCTCTGCGGTCATGAAATTGTCACGCTCACAGGCGGCGGTGACCTCCTCGATGGAGCGGCCGGTATTCTCGGAGAGAATGCGGTTCATCCGCGCCTTGACGGTTTCCAGACGCTTCAGGTGGATGGCCATATCCGTGATCTGACCCTGGGTGCCCGCAGAGGGCTGGTGGATCATGATCTCGGAATTGGGCAGCGCCATACGCTTGCCCTTAGTGCCGGCGCTCAGCAGGAACGCGCCCATAGAAGCCGCCAGACCGACGCAGATGGTCGCGACATCGCACTTAATGTACTGCATGGTGTCGTAGATGGCCATACCTGCGGTGACGCTGCCGCCGGGGCTGTTGATATAGAACTGAATGTCCTTGTCCGGGTCCTGTGCTTCCAGATAAAGCAGCTGGGCAACCACCAGACTTGCGGTGGTGTCGTTGACTTCTTCGGACAGGAACACGATGCGGTCGTTCAGCAGACGGGAGAAAATGTCATAGCTGCGCTCGCCGCGGCTGGTCTGCTCAACAACATAGGGAACTAAACTCATGGTAATGTCTCCTTTCAGGGGTTTGAAACATTCTAACCATCGCAGGGAAAGGTTATTCCTATCTAAGGATTATTCCTCGGTCTTCTCCTCGGCCTTGGGGGCTACGGGAATGGCGCTGTCCACGATGACCTTGATCGCCTTGCGGGTCTTGATGCAGCCGGTCAGCTCGTCCATGGGAACCATTTCCTTGACCTTGTCCACTTCCAGCTCGTACTGCTCGGCCAGAGACTTGAATTCCGCCTCGATATCCTCGTCGGAAGCGGTGATGCCCTCGACCTCGGCGATCTTCTCCAGAGTGACGGAGATCTTCGCCTGCTTCTCAGCGGCGGGACGGAAAGCGTTGCGCATGGTGCTGACGTCGCCGCCCATCATCTTGGCGTACTGCTCCATGGAGTAGCCGCTCATCTGCAGCTGATAGCCGAAACGCTCCATCTGGATGTCCAGCTCGTTCTCCACCAGCGCCTTGGGCATATCCACGGTGGTATTCTCGGCAGCCTTGTCCACAGCGGCCTGCTCAAAGGCGCTGTCAGCCTGCTTCTTGGCATTTTCCAGAGCCTTGGCACGGATGTCGGCCTTCAGCTCGTCCAGCGTATCGAACTCGGAAACGTCCTTGGCAAACTCGTCATCCTGCTCGGGAACGATGGTCTCAGTGACCTTGTTCAGCTTGACGTGGAACACGACGGCCTTACCGGCCAGCTCCTTGTGGTAATCCTCGGGGAAGGTGATGTCGATGTCCTTCTCCTCACCGGCGCTCATGCCGACGATCTGCTCCTCAAAGCCGGGGACGAACTGGCCGGAGCCAAGCTTCAGGTCAAAGTTGTCGCCCTTGCCGCCCTCGAAGGGTACGCCATTATCGAAGCCCTCGAAGTCGATGTTGGCGGTGTCGCCCATCTTGGCGGGACGCTCCACGGTCTCGGTGGAGGCGACGTTCTGCGCCATCCGATCCAGCTCGGCCTGCACCTGCTCGTCGGTGACGTTAACCTCCTCCTTCTCCACTTCCAGACCCTTGTACTGGCCCAGAGTGACCTCGGGGTAGACCTCGGTGGTCAGGGTCAGGGTAACGATATTGTCGTCGCCGATCTGCATGTCGGTCAGGTTGGGACGGCCGATGGCCTTGAAATCCTGCTTGGCAATGGCGAAATCATAAATCTCGGGGAAAATCTCATCCAGACCGTCTTCGTAGAAAACGTGGGCGCCATACATGGCCTCGATCATCTTTCTGGGAGCCTTGCCCTTACGGAAGCCGGGGAGCTGGATGCTCTTGCGGGCCTTCATATAAGCCTTGTTGACACCGGACTCCATCAGTTCCTTGTCGATTTCGACAACGACGGTAGCCTCGTTGCCTTTTCTTTCGATGCTCTTAACGTTCATTGTAAGTAATCCTCCTAATTGGTTCCCGTGACCGAGACCATTTATTTATAATTGTACAGCCGATATATTCTATCAGAAAAAGACGGAAATGTCCACACTTTTATGAAAAAAGTTTTGAATAATTGCGCTACGGAATGACCTTGTAAGGCCGGAAACCGGTATAATCCGCCGCGACCAGCCGGAAATCCACACCGTCCCACAGTCCTTCCATGGCAAGGGCGTGACTTCCTCCGTGCAGATGGCCGTAAAAACAGCGGCTGACGCCGTATTGCGCCAGAAGCCGCAAAATTTCCGGGCATTCATATCCCCGATATCGGGGCGGATAGTGGAGAAACACCATCTTCCGCATGTCCCCCGCCGCCTTCAGCGAGGCTTCCAGCCGCAGCAGCTCCCGCTTGAACACTTTTTCGTCATGCTCGCCGGAACGGTCTTCCTCATAAAACCATCCCCGGGTGCCGCAGATGGCGGTGCCCTCATATTCATAGCAGTTATTGTTCAGAAGATTCAGGTTTCCAAAGCCGTTTTCCTCACAGAACTTCCGGAATTTCGCCGCCGTGCTCCACCAGTAATCGTGATTCCCCTTGAGAATGATCTTCCGTCCGGGGATGGCGTTGATCCACGCAAAATCCGCCTTCGCGCCGGACAAATCCAGCGCCCAGCTCAAATCCCCCAGCAAAACCGTGGTATCCTCCGGCCGGATGACGGACAGGCCGTCTTTGAGCTTGTCCATGTAACCAACCCATGCGCCGCCGAAAATGTCCATGGGCTTCGGTGCGCCCAGACAAAGATGCAGGTCGCCGATGGCGTACAGAGCCATGGAACACCTCCTTAATTGTTTGGGTCTGTCTGAAAACCCTAATAGCTGTAGCAGAAGATATGTGAACCGATCGTCCCCCATATCTTCTTGTTCACGGCGAATTTCGCGTAGAAAACCACATCCTCGGGCAGCACATACGGCCCGTTCAGCGCCCGTTCGATGGCCTTGTACTGGGTATCCGTAGGCTTTGCGAGGTACAGGTTCTTCACCGCCGCAAATTGATCCTTCGCGTATATGATGCTGTTGATGGAAGACTGGAAATTCCCGGATTTCAGGCGGTTGAAGATCACCTCGGCCACCGCCTGCTGGCCTTCAAAGGGCTCGCTCTGGGCTTCCATGAAAATCAGGTCGGCCATCAGCTTGATCTCCGCGTCCGTCAGTTCCAGACCGGGGTAGCGGGATTCCTCGGGCGCCGGTTCCGGTTCGTAGATGAACGGTTCTTCCGGCATCTGCGTCTTGTCGTAGATCCATGCGCCCTCATAACCCGCGATCAGCTTGCCGTCGGGGAAGCCGTTTTCCAGCAGCTCGCCCACGCCCCACGCACTGTAGTCCCTGTCATCCGGGTCAAGCACCCAAATTTTTCCGTCCTCAGTGACGCCGGTCAGGACGATGAAGTGGTTTCCTCCCGGAAACACCGACCTCGACCCCATCAGCGCGATGGCCACCTTCCCTTCCCGGACGGCTTTCAGCGCTTCGTTCACATTCAGCGCCCGTTTCCATGGAATCTGCATCAGATCGGAAACCTTTTCCAGCCGTTTGTAATGGCTGCCGCCGTACTGCACCGCATAATCGGCGATGTCGGCGGGGGTGTAAACATGGTCGGTCATATAGGTTGCGACCATAGCCAGCGCGGCGACGCTGCTTCCGCTGGTCGCAATGGTGCCATTGCCGTACCGGATGTCGGGATATTCCGACTGGTGATAGTGGGGAACCGCGTCGATCGTGACCTTCGGCGCTTCGGTCTCCACAGGAACGGTTTCTTCCGGCAGGGTCGTTTCCGCTGCCGTCTCCTCCGGGACCGTTTCCTCCGTCGAGACAGTCGTCGCTGCGGTTTCCGGCGGCACAGTCTCAGTGGCCTCGGTCATCTCCGTTGTTTCCTCCGGAGCGGCGTCCACGGTAGCTTGCCGTATGCATTTGTACGAGAAAAACACCGCCGATACCAGCGCAAAGGCAACGACCACAACCAGGCAGGCTGTCTTTATATATCGTGTCATTTGTATCCTCCAATGGGGGAATTTCTGTCTGTTACAAATACTGTTCCAGCGCATCCTCGGAAACGCCGAGGGCATTTGCTACCGCTCCGGCGTCACAGATGGGGCTTTTCTCCGCCAGCACCAATGCATGGCAGCTCTCCCCTGTTCTGCCCCGGAAATCCAGCAGTCCCGCGTAAGCAAGGGCGGCATAGGGCGACAGCAGATACCCGGCAGAACCGCGGATACCGGAAATGGTAGAGCTCATGCGGCGGCTGCTGACGACGCTGACGTCCAGCCCTTCCCCCAGCCGGGAAAGCACGCTGTCTCTCGGGCAGTACATCCCGCCCCGGCGGCAGGCATCCAGATAAATGTCCACCTCCGCCAGTCCGCCGCAGGCGTAAATCAATCGCTCCAGCCCTGCGGGCAGCGTCACATCCGCCTCCGGCGTGCCGGTCGGAGTACTGACCATATCCGTGCGGAACTGACCGTGATGAATCAGATTCCACAGGTTTCCGTTTTCGTTGCAGCAGCAGATGATATTTCCGATGGGCAGTCCCCACGCCCGGGCGTACCACGCACTCATGGGCAGATCAAAATTGCCGCACACCACGGAAATATCCACGTGCTTTTCATGCTCCGTAATTCCCGCCCGGGCCAGCTCGCCGAAAATGCCGAACAGCACGGCAATTCCCACGGCAGTTTTCGCCCAGCCGCCGTCGGCGCCGGGGCAGCCACCCCGCAGCTGCTCTGCGAGAATGTGTACCAGATGGTCAAACGTCCATTCCGGGTTGTGCCAGCATTCTCCGGCAATAATCCGCTGGGGCAGGTTCACCAACCGGACGGGATAGCGCCCGACGCAGAATTCCACATCCCACCGGGTCAGCTTCGTGTTGAACAGCCGGTTCAGCACCTCGGCGACGCACTGATGAAAGGATTTTTCTTTCAGAGCGTCGATTTCCTCCCAGGAGAAAACAGGCTCCCGGAACGGCACATACAGTCCGCCGTCCGGCCCCCGGTTTTCCCGCAGGACACGCTGGGCGGTGTAGGCGTCCCGGTTATTTCGCGTGGTCACATACAGCACATTCCATCACTCCAATGGCATTGTTCCAGAAAATGTTGCCCACCGTTTCTTCCCCCAGCCCGCGTTCCAGCAGACGCCGGGCAAGGGCAGGCCAGCTCTGAACGCCCTCAAATCCGGCGGGCATTTCGGTAATTCCGTCCAGATCGCCGCCCAGGGCAATGTGCTTTCCGCTGGGGTCAAGCTCCATAAAATGAAGAATGTGGTCGCACATGGTGTCCAAGGTGGGCTTCTCCCCGGTGAACTCCGCGCAGACGTTGTACCCGGCCACGCCGCCGGTCTGGGCGATGGCACGGAACATATCATCCGTCAGGTTGCGGCTGTTGTTCCAGATGGCGCGGCTGTTGGAATGAGTGGCGACAATGGGCGCCCGGGTGATATCCATAATATCCCAGAAGCCTTCGTCACTGATATGGCTGACGTCGATCAGCATTCCCAGTCTCTGAGCCTCTCTGACATATGCCCGCCCTTGGTCAGTTAACCCGCCGCCCGTCTCATGAGAGCCGGTGAGGGGATTCTTTTCGTTCCAGCCAAGGCTGGAGATGCGGAAGCCGATAAGCCAGAGACTGCTCAGCAACTCCGGGTCATATCCGATTCCCGCTGTTCCTTCCAGCGTCAGAATGGCGGACATCTTTCCATTTTTTCGCTTTTCCTCAATTTCCTTCGGAGAATAGGCAATGGAAATCAAATCCTTGTTCTTGTCCATTTCCCGCTGAAGGGTGGCGATTTCCCGCTCAAAGGCGACTACGGGCGACACATGGTGGTATTCTTCCATGAACGGCGTGGTAAAGCAGGCAAAGCACTGGGCATAACCCCCCAGCCGGGACGCCCGCTCCAGGTCGATATGGAAGTCGTTCTTCCGCAGGCTGCCCGCCTGGTTCATGTCGTCGCCCAAAAGTGCCAGAACCGTGTCACAGTGCAGATCAATCACAGGAAAATTCATTGAAAGGCATCCTCCAAATGGTGAATTTCCGGGTGAAGCGTCTGGGTTCCATCCGGTGCGTAGATTTCAATAACATCAAACCGAGGCTGTAAGTCCGTGGGATTTTCGGACAGATACAGTGCGGCGGTAGTGCGGATTCTGTCCTGCTTTCTCCCGTCAACGTACTCCATTGCCTGAGCAAAATCCGCCGATTTCCGAAGTTTTACCTCCACAAATACCAAAAAGGCTTTGTTTTTGACAATGAGGTCGATTTCCCCGAACCGGCAGCGGTAGCCGCTTGCCACGACGGTATACCGCTTTTTCCGCAGGTATTCCGCCGCCAATGCTTCACCCCAAGCGCCTGTCAGCTTACTTTTCCCCATAAAACTTTTTGAGGAAGCTCATCCGGTGGATGGGACAGGCGCCATATGCGCGGAGGGCGTCGTAATGTGCCCGTGTGGGATAGCCCTTGTGGATGTCAAAGCCATACTGGGGGTACTGCTTCGCCATTTCCAGCATAAAGTCGTCCCGGGAGACCTTGGCAAGCACCGACGCCGCGGCGATATTGGCGCTGAGACTGTCCCCCTTGACCACGGTTTTTACCGGTATCCCGAAATTCTTTTCCCGGTTTCCGTCGATCAGAACGAGGTCGGGCTTTACGGCAAGCTGCCCCAGCGCCCGCTCCATGGCGAGAAACGTGGCCTGTAAAATATTGATTTCGTCAATTTCCTTCTCCGTGGCGAATCCGATCCCGAAGGCGATCGCCTGCTCCTGGATGATTGGGAACAGCTCCCGGCGTTTTTTGTCCGTCAGCTTTTTGCTGTCCGTCAGCCCGGGAATGTCCAGATGGGGCGGCAAGATCACCGCCGCCGCGTACACAGGGCCAGCCAACGGCCCGCGGCCGGCTTCGTCCACGCCACAGATCGTCCCTACGCCGCCGGAAAAGAATCCATCTTCAATTTCCCACATTTTTCCGTCGCTCATACCATATCCTCCGGCATTTCCAGAGTAAAATTACCCAATTTTCCGCTTCTGAATTCATCCAGCAGGACTTTTGCCATCCGTTCGGTGTTCACTTCCCCGCCGGAGACCAGATACCCCCGCTTTCTTCCGGCCATTTCCAGCAGCTGCCAGCCGGGCGTCCCTTCCGGCGCTTCCACCTTGTAGCGCTCCAGCAGGGTCTGGGGATAGAACTTGTGCAGCAGCTCCATCAGGCGGTACGCCAGCTCCTCAAGGTCGATGACGCCTTCCTTGACCGCGCCGGTGTAGGCCAGCATCATGCCCACCTGGGGGTCATCGAATTTTGGCCAGAGGATACCGGGGGTGTCCAGCAGCTGGAGGCCGGAATCCACCGTCACCCACTGCTTGCCCCGGGTCACACCGGGGCGATTTTCTGCCTTGGCACC
>ERZ772876.3768-NODE-3768-length-10646-cov-2.407044_pt1 | contig 10646 bp, 12 predicted proteins | sample MGYA00580584_ERZ772876 | MGnify/ENA primary metagenome ERZ772876 (study PRJEB29015, sample SAMEA2737728) | human gut metagenome | biome: human gut; feature: human-associated habitat; material: faeces | place: China | collected 2012 ...
ATATGAAATCAGGTATTCGATACTTACATATTTTTTCCCGGAATTTATATTGGAAGAAGAATATGGAGATATTGTCAGCGGTTATTGCATCGATGAAAAAGCCCGGGAGATATTCATCTATGACGGGTTACAAAGCAGAATTCAGGTGTATGGTTATGGCGGCGCATACAGGCGCACGCTTAAACTGCCGCAAAACCGCATGTTTGCTTCTTCGATATTTGAGTATGATGAAAATTTCCTGTTTGGCGAAGATTATCGCCTTGTCGACTCTCAGATTGGGAAGTATCCTGTTAATAAAACGCCTTATTACAAGATTTCCAAGAAAGACGGGAAATTAACGTCGATTCCCATCACGGTCAAGGAGAGAATAAGGGATGGACTGTCTTATACAGTAGGAGACGGTGCGTTTGGTTATGTAAGTTTATTAATGTCTCCCGTAGCCCGTTTTGGTTCGGATATTCTGATTGCCGATTATTCATTGGATACGGCGTATGTATATCGTGATGACCATTTGATTCCATTGACTGTCCGCCGGAACCATACAAGCGAAAACAATATTCCGATTTTAGCGACGGTTGATGTGATGACCGGCCGTTATTTGCTTTGGTACACGATAGTAAAGGATATAGATGTGAAGAACAACCGTGTTTCTGATCCGGTATCTTATTTGTATGACAGGTTCACTAATGAATATTGCCGGGTCGATCTGGTAAACAGGGATGTAGTGTCCGCTACCAATATTCCGGCATTCCAAATGCGATTGTCCGCCAATTATCATGTAGTGCCTGAAAACTATGCCATACAATATTATCCGGCCGAGGAGCTCATCGAACTTAACGGGCAAGGAAAGTTGAAAGGAGAGTTGAAAGAGATTGCTTCAAAATTGAATGACGAAGATAATCCGGTGTTGCTTATCGCTAAATTTAAGGAATAATATTTATAGTATAGCCTTTGGTAGAACCACTGAAAAACTAATGCTTTTTCTTAAAAGATTTAATGTTTTTTTCGACATGAAATCACAAAGATTAGGTTTGCAGCCAATAAAGAATTACGAACGAGTGGTCAATCCTCAGAAGAAACGATTCCACATGTCATCCCGTATGAATAGCCATGGAAAAATTATTATTACTAAAATTGCCGATTATGAGAGTAATTATATTAAAAAAGCCGGTTTGTTAGAAGGTGATGAAATTATTGCTATAAATGAAATTCCTATTAAAATGATCACTATAGAAGAGAATACAAAGTTAAATCGACGAGGTCAAGGTAAATCTTATAAAATACCGATGGTTATTGATAGAAATGAGGTTCAAGGTGATTGAATGAAATAATAATATTAACGTGATTCGATACAATCTTAGAATAATCTAAACTGCCCGTCATTGACAAAGTCCACATCAATGGCGGGTTTCTTATTAAAGAAACAATATGCTGTAATAACCGACAAGGTATTTGCGATAAAATTATTAAATGATCCACCGGATAGATATATACTTTTCCGGAAAAAGAATAGGTCTGTTCTATTCTTTATTTTACTTATTGTTGATATTTAAAAATATAATTGTACTTTTGAGGAATGGGTTCATAGAACTTATTTTATTCTTTATTTTGGATTATATTTGAAGACAGATGAAATCATCTTATATCTGCTGCGTATTGTTATTTGTTTTGTTTTTGGTAAGTTGTACCGATGGGCGTTCTGAGGGGCAAGTAGTCCGTTTGTTACGTCAGGCCGAAATGTGTATGGAGGAATGTCCCGATAGTGCTTTAGTGTATCTTCATCAAATATCGGATCCGGAAAAGTTGACGGGAGAAAACCAAGCTGATTATTGCCTACTGTTGACCCAAGCAATGGATAAAAATGATTTACCGTTGAGCTCGGATTCGTTGATACAAATAGCTGTTGGCTATTATTCAAATGGAAAAGATAGGCTAAAAAAGGGTAAAGCGTCATTCTATTTAGGAAGGGTTAAATCTTCAAGGGGCATGTTAGAGGATGCACAGAAATATTTTTTAGAAGCTCTCTCTATATTAGATGACATGACAGACACTTCATCCACTTCTTCCATAGTCAAAGGAGAAGCAGGATTTGGCATTGGTACGTAATCATTTGGGGCAACTATATATGAATTTAGACTTGTACCAAGATGCTTTAATAATGAATAGTCAATCGGTCTCCTTATTTCAACAATTAACTGATACAGCCAATCTTGTGTATGCAGAGCGTGATATGGGACGGATTTATTTATTAGAGGGTAGGCAAGATAGTGCTTCTCTTTATTATCAGCAGGCTATCAACGATGCTCTCAGTTATTCTAAATCAGATATATACAAGGATATTGTTTCTGAGTGGGGACAGATTTCAATGTATTTAGAGATGTCTCCTTCAGCAGAACAAATGCTTTTGTCAAATTTGGAATCAGACTTAGTCTTAGATAAAACCCCAGTATGTCTTAGCCTTGGAATTTATTATTTGTCTAATAAACTCTATTCTAAAGCAGAAGGATATTTGTTGAAAGCAGCTGCTTCTTCGCGACCATATACCCGTGTTTCTGCATATAAATATTTGGGGCATCTTGAAACACGAAATTTAGATTTGATTTATTGGGATCAATATGAACAAGCTCTTGATTCTTTGGAGCGACAGAATTTAGCTTATGCAGTGAAAGAGATTCAGGAAAAATATAATAATGCTGCGTTGCAAGCCCACACTTTTAAATTGGAAAATGAAAGACTTCATTCCACCATATCTTACTTATCGGTAATTCTGTTATTATTGAGTATAACCTCGGTTATCTATGTGTTCTATATGAAAGAAAGGCGTAGAAGACAGATTGAAAAGGAGGAATTCAATAGAAATATGAAGGCGCATGAACAAGAGCGAGCAAGGTTATTGGCAGAGTTGAGTGACTCTAAATTGCATGTAGAGAAACTTGAACAATTAAAGAGCGAACAGAAACAGAGCTCTTTGGAGGTGCAAGAAAAGACAAATGCACTTTTGGAACAGGAAAAAGAACATTCCTGCAAAATTAGTCAACAATTGGAAGAGCTGAAAAAGAAATGGAAAAATCAATTGTCTATAAATATTGATTTGAGAGCTCGAAATAAGGATTTGTCTTATAAGATAAAGTCATTAAAAGATTCTGATATGGAGAATACTCCTGGCTTATATGCATCAATTAATTTGTTGGTCAGAATATTAACATGTGATCTTTCAGAAATTAAAACTTTAAAAGTGGACGATTGGGAAGGATTGTTCCAATGTATTGATTTGCTCTATGGTAATTCTTTGAGAAAATTTATAGATCAGTACCAAAAGCAACATGATGAAGAGTTGGATAGAAGAGTGGTTGCCATTTGTTATTTTGAATATATCAAAGTGAAGCATGCTCGTCAAGCTGCTATTTTGAGAGTTTCAGCTCAAGCTTTGAGTAAACGTAAACAGAGACTTAAAATTGAACTTGGAGTTCCTGATATGGCTTCTGTCGGACGGGTAGTCAAACCAGTTTGTCCATCAAATAAAAAGGAGTTGATGTAAGTTGCTGATTTTATGTGATATATATTGAGATATTGTCCATCTTCAAATTTGCTTTTCATTTTCGGAACCTGTAGTTTTGTAGCATAAGTTTATTAATGTTTAACTAAAAAAAATTGCTATGAAACACTTATTAAGTACGATTATTTTTCTATTTGCTGTCATTCTTAAAGGTAATGCTGAATCTTATTCCTTTCCTTCTCCTAATGAAATTAATAGTGTAATTAATCTGGACTTGAAAGGAATATTCAGTAGTACTCATACAAAATCACTCCCTTTGACACCTGTGGAAGCGTCTCTTGTAGATAATACTCTTCTTAATATATCTTTTGTAGTTCATTCCGGAGAGGTTACTGTACGTATTCTTTCAGAGAAGGGGATATTGTATTCTTCTTGTATAAATTCGGATCAGCAAAACTCCTTAGCTATTTCTGTAGAAGATTTTGAAAGGGGAGACTATAAGCTGGAGTTGACAACGCCAGCAGGAGGATACGTCTATGGTTGGTTCACTATTAATTGGGAATAAGCATTTCTTGGTTAGGGAGTTAGTTCAGGCAGGACGTTCTACGTCCTGCCTCGGACTCACCAACGGAAAAATGGGGATTGCCATTGCTCTTTTCCGCTATGGTCGCCTTTCCGGTGAGTTAGCTTATGAAGAAGTTGCCAGTGAGTTGCTCGATGATGTTTGCCAGAACTTGAACTATTCAATGCCGATCTCCTTTAATGATGGATTATGCGGGATCGGTTGGGGTATTGAATATCTGATACAGCATGGCTATGTAGATGCCGATGGCGATGAGATATTGAGAGATATTGATCTGTATCTGATAAGGTGTATTCATATTTATGGATTGTCAGGCCTCTCGTTGCGAAATGGAATTGTTGGATTGGGGCGCTACATCTTAATCCGGATCACTCCAACCTTCTTATTTGGTGATACTTTTTCCAGTGCTTTGCTGAAAGAGTATTTTATCTATTTGATAGATTGGCTGGAAGAGGAATTGAAGCGTGTAGATGAGCCTGTTGATGATTTGCTTGATTTTTTATTTGACCTATATCCTACAGGGTTTTATCAGACCAAAGTTTCTGACTTGATAAAATATTGTATGAATAAATAAAAAGACTATGAAGTACTCCGAACAAATAACAATTGGCATCCCTGTGCGGATAGATAGTCCGGCAAGAATGAGAAATCTTCAGGTCTTACTTCGTCATTTGTCTTTGTCGGGAATAAAAATACATGTATGGGAAGCCGGTGATGTAAGAAGTGAATTGTCCGGCTTTGCCAGTAATAAAGACACCTATACTTACGAAAGAGATGAAAGTTTGGTTTATCATAAAACATTGTATGTCAATCGATTGCTAAAGGCCGCTTCTACACCTGTTGTTGCAATCTGGGATGCTGATATACTACTCCCTTTATCGCAAATAGAGGCTTCTGTACTTGCGATTATTGAGCAAGGCTATTTGTTAAGCATTCCGTATGACGGAGTCGTGAAAATGCTTTCGGAGGCTCAGAGTGAGGCGTTTGAATATTCCGGGCAAGGATGCGACTATCTGACAATGTTCGCCGCTACATACGCCCGTTTGATGAGACGCCCTTCGTGTGGTGGAGTATTTGTTGTTGATCGGGAGAAGTATTTGCATTGGGGAGGAGATAACGAACGTTTTGTCAGTTGGGGACCGGAAGATGCCGAACGTATCCGGCGAATAGAGATATTGGGATATCCTGTGCATTGGGTAAAAGAGGGCCCTTTATATCATTTATGGCATCCTCGAGGAGAAAACTCCGGGTACGCTACAGAGGAGTTGGCGTTTCAAAACCGGATGGAGTTTATAAAAGTGTGTAGCATGGAGCGTAACGAATTGCGTGAATATATAAAATCCTGGAAAAACAATGGGTAAAGTGGACGAAGCATTATTAAAACGAATAGCCGATCACCAGATGTTGCATGGGAGTTTCCGCAGAGATCTGGGAGTACTGAATGGCAAAATGGGAATTGTATTGTTCTTTTTCCATTATGCCCGTTATACGGGGCGTGTACTTTATGAGGACTTTGCCGGGGAAATGCTGGAGGAAGTAATTCAGGAACTTCACAGCGATTTGCCGATTCGTTTTTCCGATGGTTTATGTGGGATTGGCTGGGGGGTTGAGTACCTGATTCAGAATGCTTTTATAGCAGGGGATTCAGATGAGATATTGGAAGATTTAGATCAAAAAATAATGGAATGGGATCCTCGGAGAGCTACAGATCTTTCATTTGAGTCGGGGTTAGAGGGAGTCGCTTGTTATGCCTCTTCCCGTTTAAAATCTACTGTCCGGAATCGGATGCCTTTTGATCAAGTCTACCTAAGCGAATTGGAAATGGCTGTTCAGCAAAAGGGACTGAGGATGAGGTTAGAATTGGACGATGTATTTGTGAGAGTGATTGATATAGGGAATATAGAAGAAGAAGTATCCTGGAAATATGGATTAAAGATGATAGCTTTATGAAACATATTTATTTAATAGGGAATGGAAGCCGTGCCGCTCAGTATGGAGTTGGGACTTATATTCGGCAAATGCTTGAATTTTTCAGGCAGACTTCTTCTGTGAGATTAACTATTGTTGAACTCGGAGGTAAAAGAGGTGACGGAAGAGTGTGATAATTCGGGAAAAGTGTGCTATTTGAAAATTCCTGCTCAAAAGAGTGAGGGAAGAAAAGGAGATGTTGCGCATTGTTATCGGAATATAGCTTATTTGCTTGCGCTGCATTTCTTGAAGGATGAGCAAAACGTGTTGCATCTGAATTATTTGCATCATGCCCCTTTAGCAGACTGGCTGAAGAAGATAGGAGTGGAATTCTATTTACTTGTGACTATTCATTATTTGGATTGGTGTTTCATGTTAAAGGGAAATTCTCGATTGTTTCGTTCGATTATTCATAAGGAAGAGCAGTCGAATGAGTGGGGCAAGAAAATACGGAATAGTTATGAGCGAGACAAACGATTGTTTCAGCATTCGGATAAAGTGATATGTTTGAGCCAATATACTCAGAATTTGCTGCGTGAAGACTATGGAGTGGAAAAAGAAAAACTGGTTGTGGTTTATAACGGCTTAAAGGATGAAGCGATTAAACTGAGTAAGGAGGAGCGTTTGGAAAAGAGATCTGCATTAGGATTTAGGGAGACGGATAAGATTATTCTTTTTGTAGGGCGCTTAGATCGGATTAAAGGAGTTCAATATTTGATTGAAGCTTTTCGGCAAGTCATCAGAAAGAATCCGAATAGTCGGTTAGTGATTGTTGGGGATGGTGATTATGATAAATATCTGAAACAATGTGCTGGTATATGGTCTTATGTCGTTCTTACAGGGAAGGTAGAGAAAGAGGTGCTGTATACTTTTTATCAGATAGCTGATGTTGGAGTTTTGCCTTCTTTTCATGAGCAATGTAGCTATGTAGCCATTGAAATGCTAATGCATGGACTGCCTTTAATAGGAACAGGCTCTACCGGTTTAAAAGAAATGGTAGAAGGGATGCATTGTTTACCATTGAAAGAAGAAGATGATAGTGTAGATCTACCTATTGATTTATTGGTGCAGTGGTTAATCGAAGATCAAGAGCATCTACGGTCGGAGAAGTATAGGAGGCGATTTGAGGAACGATATACTTTACGGAAGATGTCAGAGAATATGTTTTCTATCTATTTGAATTTGTAACTCGAGTTAGTGAGATACATAATTAAATTATTAATTTAAAATTTTGTGACCATGAAAAAACTTAGTAAGATTAAATTGACCAATCTTTCTCAGGAAGATTTGGCGGATCGTGAAATGAATGCACTTCGTGGAGGACATAACTGTGGATGTGCATGTTCGTCTACTTCTAAGGCAACGAATCATTCATCGAATGAAGATCGTGATTTACATTCTCCAGAAGGTAATGTCATTTGCACTTGGGTAGGAGGAGCAGGGTCTGATATCTCAGTATACGGTGGAAGCAAAGCTCCCGGTATGCCTTAATTGAGATATTATCTCTCTATTAGGTAGAAATACACCTGTTGTATAGTGTGTGTCTTTGTGGTACTTTACTTAAAGGTATGAATCTTACATCAAAGATAAATGTCTGATCAACACTTATCTTTGATGTATACAATTTAATAAATATGCGGATGAATAAATATTGGGGTACATGGATCGTATTTATAGGAGTTTTTTTTCATTCATGTAAACAAGAAGTCAAGCAGAATAATATATCCTTTTATTCTGTCGATTTACTGGAAATGGAGAAAATGAAAGGGGAAGAAATATTGCTTTCTGATTTGATAGAATCATTGGAAATTATTAAGTTGGATAACAGAGAAGAGGCATTGATTGCTACTTATCCCTTTGGTATCGATGTTTCAAGCAATTATATCTTAATAGAGCCAGATGGCGTTTCTGCTTTGAAATTATTTACTCGTAAGGGACGATATGTGGCTGATATAGGTGGAGTTGGTCAAGGCCCTGGAGAGTATAAATATGCTGTGAATAGATTTCTTGATGAAAAGCAGGGACGTGTGGCTATTGCCGAAAATAAAAAAATATTATTTTTTGATCTCAAAGGCCAATTTTTATCGGAAGAGAGTATTTCATTGCCGGAAACGATAACGAAGAGTTCCATTTGGATAGATTTGGAAAATGAAAAAGCTGTAGTGGTCGTTCTTCCCTTTACTGATATAGGAAATCCAAAAGCACCGATCAGTAAGAATCTATGCTGGGTACAAGATTTTAAGGGGAATATCTTGCAAAAAATATCTGCTATAAATTATGCAATTGTGCCGGATTATAGTAATGAAGTATTGGCTCCCCGGAATGTTGATGCCTATTCTTTCTCCCTTTGTCAGGTTGTCGGGCGTACACGCCCTGACACTCTATATCACTATAATATTGCTAATGATGTATTGAAACCTTGTTTTACTTTGGATAATGTAATGCAGGAGGATAAATATATTGTAACGTCATTGTATGAGACTCCGGAATATTATTGGAGTAGAGTAACTATTGGACCAGCTAAAGTGCTATCAGATGGAGCTCCTGTTCGTATGACTGTATTTAATGTTCGTGTTTCTAAAAAAGATGGTAGTGTGAAGCGCATTGATCGTTTTACAAATGACTTTTTGGGACTTTCTTATCCTTTCTTAACTATGCGCAACGGTTATGTCTGTATCTCTTACGATCCTCTTGAACTGATGGATGCTTTAGATAAAGTTCTTGCCCAAACTGATTTAAAGCCTGAAATACGTAAGCGAGCCACTGGTTTGAGAAATAGTTTGCACGAAAATGATAATGACATTCTTATGATTGGGAAACTTAAATCCAACTATTAGTAATAACCTATAAATTATCGTCCTATGAAGTTAGATTATATCGCATTGTTTTTGGTATTGTTTTTTCTTGCTGCTTGTGGCAGCAAGTCTTCTTCTCCGGATATGGTGGATGATAACGCTTTACCGGTTGAGGAAACCTTTAAAGACATTGATCTTGCTAACAACCTGAAAGATTGCGGCAAGCCTTTACTGCTGAGTGACATCGTGAAAGGTGTGGAGTATGTGAAGCTGGAAACGCAGGATAGTATATTAGTCGGTGATATAAAGCAGCTAAAGCGGACGGAGAAGTTTGTCTTTATTTATTCAAGAAATCAGAACCATGTCATGATGTTTGATACTTCGGGAAGGTTTATCCGTAAAATCGGTCGTGTAGGTCAGGGCCCCGGAGAGGTAACTAATATTAACTTTTTCACAGTCAGTGACAGTTTGGTATTTATTTATCCGTTCAGCCGTAATGGTAGCCTGACAGTCTATGATATGCGGGATAACAGCTTTGTCAAAGAGTTTTCTTTAAAATGGCCTGTCTTTTTTAGTTGGACCATCGATGTAATGGGAGATTGTTTGGTTTATTATCCCGGTACTGTTTATTTGCCTGATAATAGTAAGACATTCATAAGCGCTTGTGTTGCGAATGGAAAAGGGGAGACATTGATGGAGCAAATCCCTTACTTATCTTCTGGTGATAAGGAAATAGTACAATTATCTTCTGATCCTTCTTGGCTCTATCGTGGAAGAAGTAACGTTTATTCGTTTATTAATGATACGATCTACGGCATAACTTGTGATTCTATCTTTCCTCGTTACCATCTTTCTCTTGGAAAATATAAATTGCCTTCCGGAAGATATGATCCTACTCATGATTATGGTTGGGGAGATTTTGTTCTGATGCAAAGTGTTTATGAAACTAAAGAGTTTCTTTTTTTGAAACAAAGTATTTTGTTGTAATTTGTTGTAAATCAGAAGTTAATTACAGTATTTAAAAGATGCAGGTAACGATTTGGTAGCAAAAGTCTTGCTTTCGGTTACACTGCTTTGCATAGTTTCAAATAACTCACATGCAAATATAAGCATTGTTTGTAATATAGCCAAATTTATAGGAATTATTTTTTTGTATATATTTAGATATTGATTATCAGTTTTCTATACCAATATAATTGTATGTAGGAATATTAACATTATATTTGCACCCAAATTGATAGTTAAATATTTCATCATGATAATAGGAGTCATATTACGTAACTTCAAAACTTACAAAAATATTAATTATATACCATTGTCTAATGGAGAAAGTTTCTCTGGTTTTATTGGAGCAAATGGTATAGGGAAAAGTTCTATTCTTGAGGCTCTTGATTGTTTCTTTAATAATAGGATATGGAATGTAAATGTAAACCGTACTTCTTCTGGAGAAGAATCTTGTTATATCGTTCCTATTTTTTGCATCGAAAAAGATAAAATTGTTAAAACGGAGATTAAATCGCTGGCAGAGGCATATAGTAATATTATATGGAGTTTGATGACTTCATCATTAACTCCTACTTTTATCAATGCTAATTTTAAAGAATTTGTAGAACAAATAAAAAAGAATCTGCCACCATATGCAACAATAAATAGTCACTATTTATTACCTCTTGGAGAAATAGATAAAGATCATAGAGCAACTCATAGCATTTTTAGAGGTGAAACTTTACTTAATTCCTTAAACTTCCCTTCTTCTGAAATGTCAACTGAAAAGAAATATGAATATTTGGCTCAAAAATATCTC
>ERZ772876.3773-NODE-3773-length-10632-cov-3.989316_pt1 | contig 10632 bp, 9 predicted proteins | sample MGYA00580584_ERZ772876 | MGnify/ENA primary metagenome ERZ772876 (study PRJEB29015, sample SAMEA2737728) | human gut metagenome | biome: human gut; feature: human-associated habitat; material: faeces | place: China | collected 2012 ...
CCACTCTCCAGCGTGCTGCTCCAGATCTGCTATGATAGAACCCATGAGTCCAGAGCTGACTTCCGATGCCAGCTAAAATGGAGTTTGCACCGAGACGGACACTGGCCGTCATGTCGATAAAATGCGATACGCCGATTATGGCATTTATACCCAGGATTAGTTCCGATTCGCGCAGATTGGAACTTGCCGAAAGAATCCTGTTGTATTTATTGATAACGGCTTCAGCATCCAATTGTACTCGGAAACGCCCCTTAAGCAAATTCATGCGTTGAATGCGCGATCGAGTGCCCAGATGAATAGATTTCGTGAGAATTAAGTTCCCACTTTGAATCACAGCCCCTTCTCCCAGGTAAATACCTGAAGTCAGGATCAGCGAAAACCCAATTCTGCTTTTACGGCCGAAGGAATACCCTTCCCCGCCAAATATCCGTACAAGAGGGAATGCGATACACGAAGGTAACAGAAACAAAATAGATGCGATAAGCCAACGCTTCATAAGAATCGATTCTCTATTTTATTTTTTAACTACGTTCTTCCGATAATAGACACAGAGGGCGCTCAGATAATTGGCAAACGTAACCATATAAGAGTTTTTCATCTCCCATTTACTCCGGTGTGCAATGATTTCACGGGCTTTGGCTTGGTAGCCAAATCTCCGGCAAAAAGAGTCGGAAGAGCGTAAATCGTCGCGCAAGGTCTGCTCCACCCGAATACCCAGAACACCGTTCATCATCAGATGACTGGAGAGTGATACGGCTTTAGCTCTTACCATAATATTCCAGGGCAATTCTTTTTCAAAAGCTTTGCGCAGAACATATTTATTGACGCGTACAGGTTTATTGCTGAATCCATCAAGTCCAGCCATAGTCTTGTTCGCCAATTTCCAAGGAATAGTCGATGCAAATTGATTGAAACGCTGTTCGTAGAAGGGTAGTACCGTAGTAACCCCGCGATTATGGGCCATATCGACCATATAACGAATATCATCGGTATACTGCTCCTGCCATTTTTTCTCGATAAGTCGATTAAATATCTCCCTGGAACTCATTCCAGCATGCAAATCAACCCGGTACCAATCGCAGATTTTCTCAAAATTGGACATATCGTATCTCCAGGTTTTGTATTTGACCGGATCGGCCATAAATTTCCTTCGCAGGATAAACCATTCGGGTACCAGCGCATTGACAAGCAGATGGGAGTACTTCACTCTTCGGTCAGCCGCATTATAGAGTTTCAAAAGACAGGAAAGCCGCTCATACAAGTCCACCACTCCTTTACCGAATGCCCCCCAACCACCTGTTCCCTGATGAGATATTCGATCAATTACCTTCATATCTACGCTATTGACTGAAGGAGTATGAAGTCTGGTATCCTGTCCAGCAAAATAACGCACTGAAATGTCGTTTGATAAATGAGGCCGAAATATCCAATTTCCAAAAACTGGATTATTCATCTTTTGTAAATCATCTTCATAATCAGCCACAATTTTAGGATCTGCTGAATCGACCGTCACAACTTCCGTATTATACCCTAAATAAGAAGCCAATTCTTGAGCATATATAGTTTCATCTTGCGAACTTCCCGCAATACGATAGGAAACAACTCGTGTTCGTTCCGGACAAATATTATGTAATGAAGCTAACATTACACAAGAGTCTATGCCTCCGGATAAATAAACCACATTATTTTCACCAGCCCAATCAGCATGTACTTCCAATATCTTTTCACGCAGCAGACGTATATTTTTTTCCTCCGAATAATCGTTCTCAGAATACTCGATCGGCAATGATTCTCGCTCAATAGATTGCAAGGTTCCTCTTGGTATATAGTGCAACATCTCACCAATACGCACCTCATTCACATCTTCGTAAATAGTATAACCATCAGGTATGAACTGCTGATAAAGCAAAAAATCCGTATAGAATTTATTTATGTCTGTGGAAACATTATAAGCGATATCGTGCATATTGGTCGCCACAACTAACCGTTCTGTAAGCGAATCAAAATAATAATATCCAGATTTCTGCCCCATTGAATCACGCATCATATTTAACATACTGCTCTTCCGGTCAACCAAAACAATAAAATATCCTCCGGCAAATATTCGATTAGCTAATTGGTGGGAAAGTTCACTCCTTAACACTGAAACCGTCGCAAAAAATTCTTTTTTAGATATATTCCGATTCATTAAACCATATGCCCAGAATATACGCTCACCATCATCCAAGAAAATCTCATCTGATTCCACACGTCCTATACGAATCGAAGTACCACAAATTTCTATATACATTTTTCAATCATTTTATTAACAATTTTAAAGCATAGATATAATGCCTAAATAAACAATAGCATCTCAGAATTATGAAATCATATCTGCCTCCAGACTACTTTAACAAAGACTTCATTTTATATGAACACTAACGATTGTCATTTAAAATTCAGCACAAGCCTTTATCACATTTATAGTAAAAATATCCTCTTTCCAATGACATCACCCTTGGTATTAACACCTTTTTTTCACTAGCTATTTTCAGAAATATATCCCTGAAATAACGTCACCAAATTATCCTGCAACAATACCTCGACAAACTCTCTGAAAACGCCCTCGCCTCCTCGTTTCTGAAGAGATACAGTTGCCAACCGACGTATATACTCCGGAGCACTCGCAGGAACTCCGGAAACACCGACCTTCCGAAGCAATTCAATATCATTAAGGTCATCTCCAATATAAGCAACTTCATCCAATGAGATGCATAGTTCACCACATAACCCTTGGGCAATTTCAAGCTTATTTGTTACACCTTGAAAAAGGTAATCAACACCTAATTTCTCCGCTCTGCGTTTGACAATAGACGTGGTTTCTCCCGTCAATATACCCACAGGTATACCGGCCCGATGCGCGAAAAAAACCCCCGCACTATCATAAGTATGGAATTTTTTCCATTCATTTCCAGTCTGATCGTAATACATACCACCATCAGTCCAAACACCGTCAATATCGGTAAGGATTAATTTTATATTATTCATATTCAGCTATATTTCGAGCAGGCACACCTTCGCAAACAGCCTGGGAGGGGGGGGGAACTGCGAAGACAAACAGCATTAGCCCCTATTACACTGTAATCACCTATGGTTATTTGCCCCAACATATATTATGACATTATTGCCAATAATCGGCCGGCCGCCGTTTCTATCCCCTATAGTAACACCCTGAGACAGTTGTCTCCAATTACGCATCGGACACCAATAACACAGCCGGCACCATGATTTATCTTTAATCCCCGACCAATTTGAGCAGAATAGTAAATTTCAACCAGACCGGGAATTCGTTCCAAAACAGAATAAACAGAGGCTTGCTCTTCATTACCCTTCAGATAAAGTAATCTGGCCAATCTGTAAGTTAATACAGGGTGTAATTGCGGTGTTATGTTAAGCCGATGGATATCTATTACCTCACCATCATACCACCGACGATAATCATCTATAAATTGATCAATAGCGTTTTTATATAATTCAACATCATAATCCAGCTTTTCCTCACTGAAGTAGGTCTTTGATTTCTAAAAGTGGACAAGTTGATATATCTCAAATGCATCCATTCTATGAAATCATTTCCGGGTATATTATTTCATCTGCAGGAATATCATGGAGCACTTTGCGTCCGATCACTTCCGCGCGATCCACCCATTTATATCCATCCCCGGGACTCAAGAGATGAATATCGTTTTCAGAGATTATTTCTCCCTGTCGAATACTCCTTCGGGTTGCAATCGACCGCTCCAATTTAATTTTAGCGCTTAGCACATCCTTTTCAATATACAGATCTTCTGTCCCCATCCAACGCTCTGCAACTCGGATATCCCGAACCATTCGGTATACGCCATCCGGCCCCAATGACCCAGCCTGATCGGTACCTTTCATACGACGATCGATCGTAATATGCTTCTCGATTATTTCTGCCCCCAGCCCCAACGCGACTATAGGAGCTGAGATGCCAATCGTGTGATCCGAAAAACCTATTTTATACTGGGGATAATTTTTTTTCAGATAAGATATGGTTTGCAAATTTAGGTTATCCGGTGCTGTCGGATATTGTGATACACAATGAAGGATGGAAATATCATCATGATATTTAGTGATGGTGGCCAGAGCATCATCTAGTTCTTTTTTTCCGGCCATCCCCGTAGAAAGAATGATGGGAATGCGTGTCTCAGCCATAGCTTCCAATAATGGCAGATTCGTCAGATCACGACTTGCAACCTTCAATTTATCCGGCGTAAACAATTTTAAAAGAGAAAGACACCCTTTAGCACAAAGGGTTTCGATAAAATCCAACCCTTTGGATTTGGCATATCGATATACTTCATAATGGGCTTGGTCATCCAGTTCGAGGTAAGCCCGATGTTCCCCATACGTAGCTCCAAAAGAATTTGGGGTGTTGTATGGTCTATTCATTTGAGAAACAGTAAGTTCCTCTTTCAAATCCCGACGGGTCATCTTGACTGCATCCATAGGTTGCAGATCCAGTCCGAACACATCTTCCTCTATCGGTCTGCATATCAATTCGATGATCAACTTTGCAATATCGACGGAACCGTTATGGTTTTGCCCAATTTCACCGATAATATATGTCTTTCTCATATTTATATTTTATTTTTGATTGGATTTAATAATCTCATCCATTGTTGCATACAGGCATGCATGTCCATCAAGGTACGATACGACATCTTTTATCGTGAAGCGAGGATTTACCTCAAAAACAGCCTGAAAAATTTTCTGCTGGATACGAAAGTCAGTCAATGTATCTATGGTTAAGCGGATTGTCCGCTTTTCAAGGTCAGCCGGAATCGGATTTAAGATTATTTTAAAATCGTTAGGATGAGTATAAATATAATTTGTTACGTGTTCGTGATATACTTTCTCCGCCGTCTTCCGAGCAACAAGTTCCAATGCTGCCAGTGTAACATATTCAGCCCAAAAGCCAAAATGGGTTTTTATGGTTGGAGTATGATTGCTCGTACAAAATGATACATAATCTGCATCGATATTTTCACTCGCTAAAATCAATGAATCAAGCGATTCAATATCTAAGAAAGGATTATCAGCACAAATTCTGATAATTTTCGAAATCCCATAATATCGGGCTGCTTGAATAAAGCGATCCAAGACATCATTTTCATCTCCCCGAAAGCATTTCACCCTGTGTTCCCGAACTAAATCGCATATGGCATCATCAGGAGATGATGATGTTGTTGCCACAATAATACTGTCAGCCAACTTACACTGTGTTAACCGAGAAAGCAGAATGCTGAGTATTCCATCATTTCCGTAAAACGGAAGAATCATTTTAGACGGCAGCCGGGTTGACCCAGTACGAGCCTGAATTATTATTCCAAGCTTATTCATTAATATTTATTGTATTGGTCTTATTTTATATATAGCGGTTAATCCACTTTCGAGTAAAATCCAGTTTAATTATATGTTATGGATTTAGGCTTTAACAGATGGCTGTATACCTGCCTGAAGAAGGTTCCTATTATACCTTCGCGGTAAACAATCCTATGTTTCCATCGATTTGCCATCCAGCGACGAAACTTAAACCGGATTATCTGAACAAATCCTTTTTCAGGAAATTTTTCGCTAAATTCGGGATGTAAAATATCATTCAAGACCCGCTTTTCAAGTTTTATATCCCGTTCAAAGGGAGGAATCAATGCTGCATCCAATCCTAAATTGTCAATCGAAATGGCATTCATACAATTCAAAAAGCGATGCATATTCATGCGGCTTGCCATTGCATAAAGTTCCGGCCAATCGATTACATCAGCATGGCGTCGAATAAACATGGCCCAATCGACCACATGCCTGACACCAATCTCCTCGGCGGCAAAATGTGCAGCGGCATGGCGCAAGAGAAAGAGCGCATTGAATCGGGGCGACGGAAGATAAATACTCGCACGTCCCAACCGGATCATTTCTCCGGGTATTTCGGCATATTTTTTCAAGAGCCGTTCTATATCCCGATTCGAGGCATGGGCATGTATATTCAAAAAATCGTAATGATTTTCGACCATAATTCCGTCGATGAGAAAAACTGTATGATGGTGTTTGTCTTCATCGATCCGAATTCCCCATTCACGACATAACAACTCGTCCGCTTCACGCTGTCGACCAAAAAGCCAGATATCGATATCGCCACATTCCCGATGTTCGGGACACGGATAGCAAAAGCTCAGTCCATACCCTTTCAAGAGCATCAGCGAAATGGAATGGGAAGCATAGAATTTTGACAATTCAGCCAATACTTTTTCCTGTTTTCGATAACGATCTTCAATTTGTTTGACATTATAGGCCCATTGCACACGCAAAGACAATGGTAAATATTCCGTTGCATGCAATTGCCGCAAAGCATCCCAGATCAATGCCCCCGTCCCCTGTCGAACAGCCAAACGATAAAGTTCACCCCATTGGAGTTTAGCCAATTCCGGTAAAATTTCTCCCGGGCTTTCAGTTCCTAATCCTATCCTTAGTAAGGAAAAATATATTTTCTCGTCACGGGTCATTTATCTTCCCTTATACATGCTCTGATAGTATTGCTGGTACTCGCCAGAAGTTATGTCGTCCATCCACGATTGGTTTTGGAGGTACCAGCGGACAGTTTTTTCGATTCCTTCCTCGAACTGCAGGCTGGGCTGCCAGCCCAGTTCGCGCTTGAGTTTGCGCGAGTCGATGGCGTACCTCAGATCGTGGCCTGCGCGGTCGGTGACATACGTGATGAGCTTCTCCGACGACCCCTCGGGGTTGCCCAGCAGCCTGTCCACCGTCCGTACGATCACCCGTATCAGGTCGATGTTCTTCCATTCGTTGAAGCCCCCGATGTTGTACGTGTCGGCGACCTTGCCCCTGTGGAAGATCACGTCGATGGCCCGTGCATGATCCTCGACGTACAGCCAGTCGCGCACGTTCTGCCCGCGGCCGTACACGGGCAGCGGCTTTTGGTGGCGGATGTTGTTGATGAACAGCGGGATGAGCTTCTCCGGAAACTGGTAGGGCCCGTAGTTGTTCGAGCAGTTGGTCACCAGCGTCGGCATCCCGTACGTGTCGTGGTAAGCCCGCACGAAGTGGTCGGACGAGGCTTTCGAGGCCGAGTAGGGGCTGTGCGGGGCGTACTTCGTCTCTTCGGTGAAGAACTCCTCGCCGAAGGGCCCGCCGCCGCTCTCTCCGCCCGCAGCATCTCCCTCGGGACGGGTAAGCTCCAGCGCCCCGTACACCTCGTCGGTGGAGATGTGGTAGAACAATTTGCCCTCCCACTCTCCGTTCCAGTATTCCCGTGCCGCCTCGAGCAGCGAGAGCGTGCCCAGGACGTTCGTACGCGCGAAGGTGAACGGATCCCTGATCGAGCGGTCGACATGGCTTTCGGCAGCAAGGTGGATGACCCCGTCGATGTCATACTGACCGAACAGCGCCCGCAGCATATCCAGGTCGCAGATGTCCCCCTTCTCGAACACGTAGTTCGGGGAATCCTCGATGTCCCGCAGGTTGGCAAGATTCCCGGCATAGGTCAGCTTGTCGAGGTTGATGATCCGGTAATCGGGGTATTTGTTCACGAAAAGGCGTACTACGTGCGAGCCGATAAAGCCCGCTCCGCCCGTAATCAGGATAGTGCGTTTCATGGGTTATTTTCTGTGAGTCGTTTCATGCAGTAGATCAAAGCCTCCCTCCAGTGCGGGATGTCCATCCGGAAGGTCTCCTTGAAGCGGGTCTTGTCCAGCACCGAGTAGGCCGGGCGCTGGGCCTTGGTCGGGTATTCCGACGTGTGGCAGGGGATGATGCGGCACGTGCCGTGACCCGCGGCCGCGGCGATCTCCACCGCGAAGTCGTACCACGAGCACACGCCCTCGTCGGTGAAGTGGTACACACCCTCGTTGCCCGCGTAGCGCCCCGTCTCGATCAGGGAGAAGATCGCAAGCGCCAAGTCCCCAGCGTAGGTCGGAGTGCCGATCTGGTCGAAGACCACCTGCAGCGTATCCCGCTCCGAAGTCAGACGCAGCATCGTCTTCAGGAAGTTGTGTCCGTACTCCGAATAGAGCCACGCCGTGCGGAAGATCAGATACCGGCACCCGGATGCCATGACGGCGCGTTCGCCCGCAAGCTTCGTACGCCCGTAGGCTCCCAGCGGCGAGGGAGCCGTATCCTCCCTGTAGGGCGTATGGGCCGTGCCGTCGAAGACGTAGTCCGTCGAGACGTGGAACAGCGTCGCGCCCGTCGCCTTGGCCGCCGCCGCGAGATTGCCTGCGGCCTTGTGGTTCAGCAACTCCGCCGTAGGTTCGTCATCCTCGGCCTTCTCCACGTCGGTATAGGCCGCGCAGTTCACGATAACGTCGATGCGCCGCTCCTCGACCGTTCGCAGAACGGCTGCCGCATCGGTGATGTCTAGTTCCGCGACGTCCGTACAGATATAGTTGTGGGGCGAGACACAGCCCAGACGCCGCAGGGCGCTGCCAAGCTGACCGTTCGCGCCCGTAATCAGGATATTAAGCATAATAGTCTTCGTTATAGTCGAACAGCTCCCCGGCCTCCGACAGCAGCGGATGGGCGCTGTCCTTGGGCGAGAGGATTACATCTTCGGGGGCCAGACGCCAGTCGATGCCCAGCGACGGGTCGTTCCATGCAATGGCGCCCTCCGATTCGGGGGCGTAGGGGTTGTCGCACTTGTATTGGAACGTCGCTTCGTCGCTCAGAACGGCGAAGCCGTGCGCGAAGCCCCGCGGAATGAAGAACTGACGCTTGTTGTCTTCCGTCAGCTCCACCGCCACGTGGCGGCCGAACGTGGGGGAGCCGCGGCGGATATCCACTGCGACGTCGAGCACGCGGCCCCGGACCACGCGGACGAGTTTCGACTGGGAGTACCGCCCTTTCTGGAAATGGAGGCCCCGCAGCACGCCGTAGCGTGAGTGCGATTCGTTGTCCTGCACGAAGCGCACGGGACGGACCTCTGCGTCGAAACGGCGCTGCGAGTAGCTCTCGAAGAAGTAGCCCCGCGCGTCGCCGAAAACCTCCGGCTCTAGGATAACAACGCCGTCTATGGCGGTTGTCAGAACTTTCATGGGATTATTTTTCGTCGAGGAGTTTCAAAAGGTATTGTCCGTACTGGTTCCTGAGCATCGGCTCGGCAAGTGCGCGCAGTTTGTCCGCCGTGATCCACCCGTTGCGGTAGGCGATGCCTTCCAGACAAGCGATCTTAAGTCCCTGACGCTTCTCGATGACCTCCACGAAGATCGAGGCCTCGGCCAAGGAGTCGTGCGTGCCCGTATCCAGCCATGCGAAGCCGCGCTGGAGCGTCTGCACCTTCAGCTCGCCGCTTTGCAGGAAACATTGGTTCACGCTCGTGATCTCAAGCTCCCCACGGGCCGAGGGCTTGATGCTCTTGGCCACATCCACGACCTTGTTCGGATAGAAGTACAGGCCCACGACTGCGTAGTTAGACTTCGGATGGGCGGGTTTCTCCTCGATCGAAAGGCAGTTGCCCTCATCGTCGAACTCCGCGACCCCGTAGCGGCCCGGATCGTCGACGCGGTAGCCGAAGACCGTGGCCTTGCCATCCTCCTCGGCCGTGCGGACGGCCTCGCGAAGAAGACCCGTGAAACCGGAACCGTAGAAGATGTTGTCGCCAAGAACGAGGCACGCGGAATCGCCGCCGAGGAAATCCTCGCCGATCAGAAAAGCCTGTGCAAGACCGTCCGGAGATGGCTGTGCCGCGTAGTCGATACGCACGCCGTAGTCGGAGCCGTCGCCCAGCAGACGCCGGAAACCCGGAAGGTCCTCCGGAGTCGAGATCACGAGGATTTCGCGGATGCCCGCAAGAAGAAGCGCCGAGAGCGGGTAGTAGACCATCGGCTTGTCGTAGACCGGAAGCAGCTGCTTGCTGACCCCCTTTGTGATCGGATACAGGCGGCTGCCGCTGCCACCCGCCAAAATAAGGCCTTTCATTATTCAAGTGAATTAATATGCGTTTTCATCCCGCTTCAGCGCATTCCACACCGTCAGGAGCATGATGCGTATATCCAGCAGCAGAGACCAGTTTTCGAGATACCAGATGTCGCGGCGCACGCGGCCCTCCATCTGGCTCAACTCGTGGGTCTCGCCGCGGTATCCCGTCACTTGCGCCCAGCCCGTGATGCCGGGCTTGATCAGGTGGCGCACCATGTATTTATTGACCAGCTTGGAGTAAAGCTCGGTGTGCTGGAGCATGTGGGGACGGGGACCGACGATCGACATGTCGCCTTTCAGCACGTTGATGAACTGGGGAAGCTCGTCGATGCTCGATTTGCGCAGGAAGCTGCCGAAACGGGTCTTGCGCGGATCGTTTTTCGTCGCCTGCACCCGGTCGGCCTCGTCGTTTACGCGCATCGACCGGAACTTGATGCAGCCGAACGTGCGGCCGTTTTCGCCGCTGCGCTCCTGAATGAAGAATACCGGGCCTTTCGAAGTCAGCTTGATGCCCAAGGCCACGAAGAGATAGACGACGGGGAAGAGTGTGCAGAGGAAGGCGCCGGATACCGCGACGTCGAACGCGCGTTTGACGAAACGGTTCGAAACCTGCCGCAGCGGCTCTTCGCGGATATAGAGGAT
>ERZ772876.3777-NODE-3777-length-10622-cov-2.689884_pt1 | contig 10622 bp, 9 predicted proteins | sample MGYA00580584_ERZ772876 | MGnify/ENA primary metagenome ERZ772876 (study PRJEB29015, sample SAMEA2737728) | human gut metagenome | biome: human gut; feature: human-associated habitat; material: faeces | place: China | collected 2012 ...
GCCGTCTCCACACTTTTTTGCTCCCGTAGGGCCCCATGGGCTAAAATACACCTCGACAAAACAGCATATCGGCCCTTCGGCAGCAACCACCCCTCATAATCTACCACGCTGTCACCGCTTCGGCGGCCTGGTCGTGCGCTGTTCATTGAAAGGTAACCAAGGTTTGACTGACAGACGATACAAGCAGCGGAAGTCGAGCATTGTCGCGAAGATCGCGGCGGTCGGGTGCGCGTCCATCGCTCGCCGGGTGCATCGGCTTCGGCATTGCCTCCGCAGGCGGCAGCGCGCAGGAAGTTGACGCGTTCGGCATCGATGCCTTGAGCGCCCCTGTGTCCGAGGCCGATACTGCAACGTTCGCCGAGAACGCGACCGATTCCTCCGCGCGCGAGGCCACGGTGCTTGCCAGCACGGCGAAGCGCGACATCTCCAAGGGCATCGAGGCCATCGAGGCCGAGGAGGAAGCCGCCCGCATCGCTAACGCTCACGATTTTATCATAGCGAGTGAGAAAGGTTACGATACCAATATAGGTGACCGAGGTGGAAAACTGTCTGGTGGACAACGCCAGCGAATCAGTATCGCCCGTGCGATCTTGAAGAATCCCCCGATCTTGATCTTGGATGAGGCCACATCCGCCTTGGATACGGAATCCGAACGTTTGGTACAAGAAGCGTTGGAGAACTTGATGAAGAACCGTACGACCGTAGTGATCGCCCACCGTCTCTCTACGATCCGTAACGCAGATGAGATCTGTGTGATGCATGAGGGTGAGATCGTAGAACGGGGCAAACACGAGGAGTTGTTGGCTTTGGATGGCTATTATAAACGACTATGTGATATGCAAAGCTTTTAGGGTGATACTGTAACCCGGGTTGCAGTGGATCGCCTCTTCGGCTTTTGATGGAAAAACAATAACAAGGAATAATCGTATGAATATGAAAGGACTTTATTTGATTTTGTTATCGTTCCTTTTCGGTTGTAATTTGCCGGATATGCAGACCGGGAAGGAGGTCTCATATTATTTTGATCAACCAGCGCAGATATGGGAAGAAACTTTGCCTTTGGGAAACGGCCGTATCGGTATGATGCCGGATGGTGGTATTGAGCGGGAGAATGTTGTCCTGAATGAGATCTCCCTGTGGTCCGGAAGTAAGCAAGATACGGACAATCCTTATGCGTATTATTCTTTGGCGAATATTCGTCGCCTTTTATTTGAGGGACGGAATGACGAGGCACAGGATTTGATGTATAAAACTTTCGTCTGCAAAGGGACCGGAAGTAATCTGGGTGACGGTGCGAACGCTCCGTATGGGAGTTACCAATTATTCGGAAATCTAGTGCTGAAATATACGTATCCGAATGAATCGGATTCTATCGCTGAGTATCGCAGGCGGTTGAACCTAAGCGAGGCTATCGCTTCCGTCTCTTTTAAAAGGGGGAATGTGAATTATCAACGGGAAATGTTTACCTCTTTTTCCGGTGATCTGGGAGTGATTCATTTGGTAGCGGATACGGATCGGGCTTTGAATTTCTCATTGGGTATGAATCGTCCGGAACATGCGACGATCTCTTTGGACGGAAAGGACTTGCTGATGCGGGGACAACTGCCGGACGGGGTGGATACGTTGGAGATGAAAGGGATGCGTTTCGCCTCTCGTGTCCGTATCGTCTTGCCGAAGGGAGGAGATTTGGCTACGACAGATAGCTGTCTGTCGGTGCGAAGTGCCTCGGAAGCGATTATCTTGGTAAGTTTAGGTACGGATTATTTCGATAAAGACGGCGCCGGACAATCCTTGGAAAAATACTTATCGCAAGCGGAATCTAAGGATTTCTCCACCTTGCGCCGGGAACATACACTTGCTTATCGCTCCCTGTTCGATCGGGTTTCTCTGGATTTGGGAAGAGGCGAAAGGGATCATCTTCCGATCAATGAGCGTTTGGCCGCTTTCGCTCAAGATAAGAACGATCCGGGATTGGCGGCTTTATATTTCCAGTTCGGTCGATATTTATTGATTTCCTCGACCCGGCAGGGATTACTGCCCCCGAATTTGCAAGGCTTGTGGTGTAATACGATTCATACGCCTTGGAACGGGGATTATCACCTAAATATTAATTTACAGATGAATCATTGGCCTGCGGAGGTCACGAACCTCTCCGAGTTGCACCTTCCGCTGATCGAATGGACGAAACTGCAAGTCCCTAGCGGCGAACGCACGGCCAAGGCTTTTTATAACGCACGGGGATGGGTTACCCATATTTTAGGTAATGTTTGGGAGTTTACCGCCCCGGGCGAACATCCATCGTGGGGAGCGACGAATACATCCGCCGCATGGCTATGCGAGCATTTGTATACGCATTATCAGTATACATTAGATAAGGCGTATTTGAGGGATGTTTATCCGACGATGAAAGGGGCTGCCCTATTCTTTGTGGATATGTTGGTGCAAGATCCCCGGACTAAATATCTGGTGACGGCACCTACGACCTCTCCGGAGAACGCTTATAAAATGCCAAACGGAAGTGTCGTGAGTATTTGTGCCGGATCGACAATGGATAATCAGATCGTGCGGGAATTATTTACGAATACCATTGAGGCCGCCGGGATTTTAGGCGTGGATAGCGCGTTCGCTGCTGAGTTGGCGGCGAAACGAGATCGCTTGATGCCAACGACGATCGGTAAAGACGGCCGTATTATGGAATGGCTCGAGCCGTATGAGGAGGTAGAGCCTACCCATCGTCATGTCTCTCATTTATATGGGCTTTATCCCGGGAATGAGATATCGATAGAGCATACGCCAGAGTTGGCTGAGGCGGCTCGTAAATCCTTGGAGGTCCGTGGTGATCAAAGCACGGGCTGGTCGATGGCTTGGAAGATTAATTTCTGGGCTCGTTTACAGGATGGCGATCATGCTTATAAATTGTTGGGTGATTTGTTACGTCCTTGCGTAGATGAGCATACGAAGGAGGTGAAGGGAGGAGGTTCTTATCCTAATTTGTTTTGTGCCCATCCTCCTTTCCAAATCGATGGTAATTTTGGAGGCACGGCGGGTATCGCGGAGATGCTGATACAGAGTCAAACCGGATTGATCGAGTTTTTGCCGGCTTTGCCTTCCGCTTGGAAAAACGGAAGCTTTAGCGGTTTGAAAGTCCGGAATGGCGGAGAGGTGTCGGCTAAATGGACGGAAGGTCTGCTGACGGAAGCTCGATTGAAAGCGATCGTTCCGGGTATTTTCCGGATCAAGCTTCCGGCAAATTCAGCGAACCTAAGTCTCAAGAAAAATCAGAAACCAGTATCTTTACCCGTAATCGATGGAATGCTAACGGTGGATTTGCAACAAGGAGACGAATTGATATTAATAATGTGAATAATATGCCAATATGCCAATGTGCCCTGCGAATATATCCATTTAATTGGCATATTGGCACATTACCCACATTGGCACATTATTCAATATAGTGGTAATCTATAAATGAAACCGATCGAAAGGCGTGCGGTGTCGTCCAGAGAGGCATCGAGCGCCTTCGCTCGTTCGGATAGGTTATATTTTTTACCTATGGCGGTCAAGAAGATATGTAGATTATCATCGGCCATCGGATAGAACTCAAGCCCTCCTTGATACCCCCATGCCGTACGGTATTTACCTTTCTCGTAAGCATCGTAGGCTTTATAGATCGATGCGCTTTCATACATTCCTTTCGCGAATAGTTGCCATTTGGGATGGAAACGATACTGTATTTCCCCCACCAGCGAAAGATAATCGATGTTTTGCATACGAACCGGTGGTTCCGGTTCCTCCTCTCCGGAGACTTCGGGCTGGGTCAATTCGGTCAATAATCCTAATGGGTCTAATTTTCCTCGTGAATACATGACATCGAAATAAGCATAGACCGGTCCGGCCTCTATACTTTGACCGGTAAAGACGCTATACATATATTTCCCTTGGGCTTGTTCCGCAGCGGATACGGAGTACCGTAAATGAATCAACTCATCCAGAAAGTTACCGTTCCAGTTCAATGTGTAAAACAAGGGAACTCTCGGTTTCTTAAATCCTTCCGGCAGACGTCCATACTCATCTTCCATCGATCCCATACGACTGTTCGTCACCTGTAAGCGGATCTCTTGCGACTCATTCGGCTGATACCCCAGCCCGATTCCCGTAAGGTAGCAAAGGGAGTATTCATTCATATCGCTATACTCATAAATAAGCAAAGGATTCTCGTCGTACTCAAAACCACCGTAGAACACATCTTGTTTTCCGGCGGTTAAGGTAAAACGCTCATTCAGTTTATAGCCGATATACGCATATTCGATCGACTCATTCAAATTCTCCAAGGCTTGTCCCTCATAACCGCCATTCAGCGTTTGGCGATACCAATAGAATAACCGATCGTTCACCTCTCCGGTAACATCAATTTTGACATCCCTGAAACGAAAGGCGGCTTCATCCAGCTTCCCCGAGAAAAAGTCTGCGTTGAATCCTGCGTGCATCTCCAAGTCCAGATTGAAAACCTTGTTGCGTTTCGGAATCTTAGTCGCGTATTCAAAAAGAGATACCGAAGAAGAATCCCGCTCCGGGATAGGAGAATTTGTCTGAGCGTAAGACGTTAATGCGGAACCGCTCAATAAGAAGGCCGACAGCCAAGCCACTGTGAGTCGTTTCATTTACTGATGTTGATTGTTAAAGTGGCCGCGAAGATACGAATTATTGCTCGGTTTTGCCCATATGCTTCATGACTTTAGCGTCCAGATAGAAAATGAGCTCTTCCGCTATATTCGTACAATGATCTCCGAAACGTTCCATTTTCCGGATAACACCGGCCATATATAACCCTGCCAACGCACTACCTTTATGCTCCTCTATATATTTGGCGATAATAGCGGTAGAATTATGATTGATCTCATCGATCAAATTATCCTTCAAGAAGATACGGGAAGCGATCTCTGAGCTTTCTTTCTCAAAAGCCTCTTTGGTGAGTGAGATCATGCTTAATAACTCCGACAGCATTTCTTCTACCCGGGTTTCCTTGACCAGTTGCGGGTCAATCGGTTCCCCCTCGGGAAGGTTTCCGGCGAAACGGGCGATGCTTTCGGCGAAATCTCCCAGACGCTCTAGGTTTGTATTAATCTTATACATCGCCAATACGAAACGTAGGTCGATCGCTACCGGCGCATATAAAGCGATGATATCCTCGCAATCACTGTCGATCTTTAGCTCGAAAGCGTTTACCCGGCGTTCCCGGCTGATTACCTTATAAGCGAGTTCCTTATCTCCGGTAAGCATAGCCTCCCCTGCGTTGTATAATTGCTGGTGAACCAATGCCCACATCTCGCTGATACTATTTTTTAAAGAATGAATCTCCTGCTCTATAACCTTCATACTCTTCTAATTTTCAATTTTTAATTTTCAATTACCCAAACCGTCCGGTAATGTAATTCTGTGTAGACTCTTTCTCCGGATTGGTGAAAATCTTCCGGGTATTATCATATTCAATCAATTCCCCTAAATAGAAATATCCGGTCTTGTCGCTAACACGAGCCGCTTGTTGCATATTATGGGTAACGATTACGATCGTATAATCATTTTTCAGCTCATGTATCAAATCCTCGATCTTGCTGGTTGAAATCGGGTCCAATGCGGAAGTCGGCTCATCCATTAATAGGATGGAGGGCGAGATCGCCAAGGCACGGGCGATACATAAACGTTGTTGCTGTCCGCCGGAAAGAGCGAATGCCGATTCTTTCAGTTTATCCTTTACCTCGTCCCAAAGGACGACCTGCTTTAAAGTCTTGACCACCGTCTCCTCAATATAATTCTCATCGTTGACACCGTTTACCCGCAGGCCATAAGCGACATTCTCATAAATCGTCTTAGGAAAAGGATTCGGTTTCTGGAAAACCATCCCCACGTTTTTACGTAAGCGATCCACTCTCTCGCTTTTCGTATAAATATCCCTTCCATCAATCAGGATCTGACCTTCCATGCGAGTGTCCGGAATCAAATCATTCATGCGGTTGAACAGGCGGAGGAAAGTAGACTTTCCGCAACCGGACGGTCCTATGAAAGCGGTGGACGTATTCGGCTCTATCTCCATGGAAATGTTCTTCAATGCATGGAAATCCCCATAATAAAAGTCTACGTTTTTAGCATCAATCTTTATCATAATTGTCTTATTTTTTTAATTCATTTTTACCTTCTTGGCGAAATAACTACGTAAAGCGTTCGCTAAAAGGTTTACTAATAATACGATGACGATCAGCACGAGCGCCGTGCCATAAGCCATCCCCCGGGAAGCCTCGATATCTGTACCGCTTGTAGAGATAACATATAAGTGGTAAGGTAATGCCATACATTGGTCGAAAATACTTTTCGGCAATTGCGGCAAGAAATAAGCGGCCACCGTAAAAAGGATAGGAGCGGTCTCTCCGGACACACGCCCGATCGAAAGAATCAATCCCGTAATAATATTGGGGAACGCCATCGGTAGCACGACCCTGCGGATGGTCTGCAACTTCGTAGCCCCTAACGCTAGGCTACCGTGACGGAAAGAATCATCGATACTTTTCAAAGCCTCTTCCGTCGTGCGGATGATAAGTGGCAAGGACATCAGCGCCAAGGTAAACGAACCCGCTATAATAGAGTCTCCCCATCCCAAGGTACTTACGAATAGAGACATACCAAATAACCCGAAAACAACGGATGGGACACCGCTTAGGTTATTCGTCATGATACGGATGAAACGGATGAGTTTCCCGTTTGTGGCGTACTCGTTCATATAGATACCACTCATGATGCCGATGGGAAAACTAATCAAGCTACTTCCGATCACTAAATAGAGTGTACCTACGATAGCCGGAAAAATCCCCCCGGAGGTCATGCCCTCTTGGGGTGCTTGTGTCAGGAAATCCCAACTGATCACGCTCGCTCCCTTTAAGATAATGAATCCCAGTATTACGAATAAGATCACTACGACCAAATAACTCAGGAAAGAAAAGAAACCGAAAGCAACCTGTTGAGAGGTCCGTTTCCTCTTGTCTATATTCCCTAAATGTTGAATAGGTGCCATATCTTTAATTAAATTTTACGTTTGGATGAAATATATTCTACGGCGATGCTCAACCCCAAGGTGATGAGGAACAACACGGCTCCCAGCATAAACAAGGCTTGGTAATGCGCTCCACCTGCGGGAGCCTCACCTAATTCCGCTGCTATCGTGGCAGGAATTGTCCGTACCGGTTCGAAGAACGAGGTAGGGATAACGGCGGCGTTTCCGGTTACCATCAATACGGCCATCGTCTCACCGATCGCACGTCCTATACCTAATACGACAGCGGACGTGATACCGGATATGGAGTAGGGGATTATTACTTTGTAGATGGTTTGCCATTGCGTGGCTCCCAATGCCAAGCTGGCCTCTTTCATGGCTCGTGGGGTAGTTCGCATGGCATCTTCCGCTACCGTGATGATGGTCGGCAACGCCATGATCGCTAAAACCACGCTTCCGGCGAAAGCGGTCTCGCCTACCGGAAGGTCTAAGGTCTTTTGGATAAGGGGAACGATCACCACCAATCCGAAGAAACCATAAACGACTGAGGGAATACCTGCCAATAACTCGATAATAGGCTTTAGCAAATTACGGGTTTTTGTATTGGCAATCTCTGCCATATAGATCGCTACCGCTACTCCGAAGGGGAGGGATAAGGCGATCGCGCCTATACTTACTAAAAGTGTGCCTAGTAATAGAGGGATCAAGCCAAAGATCGGAGCGGGAGCGGAGGTAGGATACCATTTCGTCCCTCCAAAGAACTCCGAAGGTTTGACCGTGGCTCCCGATATGATTTTTCCCGTAAAGTTCTCCGACTTGTATTGTTCCGGAAAGAATGCGATAATCCCCGGCTCTTTATGGATAAGTTCATTGATTTTCTCGGGAACATATTGAAATTCTTCACCTAGCTCTTCTTCCGTATAATAGTTGGTTAGGTCCGAGAAACGGAAGACAAGTATATCTTGATTTTCTCCGTTTAAATCTTCCCAATTGGTGATATTGGCATCGAAGACATCCATGATTTGCTCGGGAGACAAATGTTCGACTGGATTTTCCTGATTCACAGCCAATATATATCCTTCCTCTACCTCCGGGCTGTTAAAAAGACCTGCGGCCTCTTTAAATAAGAAGACAATGATCAACAAGATCGTAAAGCTACTGACGCTTCCACTGATCAAGAATCCTCCTTCCACTAATTTTTCTATAAACTTTCTCACAATCTTTGCCTATTTATTCTGCTGCAAAGAAAGAGCCTCTATATTAAGGAGAGATTAAACCCGCTTGAAAGAATTGTTTCAAAATTATTACAAATGTATTACGCATTGTCTGCTATGAGAATAGGGCATGAGTTCGGTTGAACCCATGCCCTATGAATTATGCCTGTAATATGTTTGTATTACTTATTATACTTGCTCCAATCCACATTGTGCATATCGCCGCTGGCCGCTAGTTCCTCATGGAAAGCGAAACAGCATTTCAGGTTTTGAGGCGTATGTCCCTTGATACCCATAGCGAGGTATTCTTCCAATAACGGTTTGTAATCCGGATGAACACAATTGTCGATGATGCAACGAGCGCGTTGGATCGGAGATTTACCGCGTAAGTCCGCTACACCATATTCCGTGATAATGATCTTCACGGAGTGCTCGCTATGATCCAAGTGAGATACCATCGGTACGAACGCGCTGATCTTACCCTCCTTCGCTGTAGACGGAGTCGTGAAGATCGATAACATAGCCGAACGGGTAAAGTCGCCGGAACCACCGATACCATTCATCATACGAGTACCGGATACGTGTGTAGTGTTGATATTACCGAAGATATCAGCCTCCAAAGCCGTATTGATAGCGATCAAGCCTAAACGGCGGGCAACCTCCGGATTGTTAGAGATCTCTTGCGGACGAAGCAAGATCTTATCCTTGAAGAAATCGAGATTTGCGTAGATCTCACGGATTACCTCGTTACTTACGGACAAAGAGCAACCGCTGGCGAATTTAACGCGACCCTGTTTCATCAATTCGATAACCGCATCTTGAATAACCTCAGTATATACATTGAATGCGGGGATAGACTCATTAGCTCCCATGCAGCCCAAGACTGCGTTAGCCACGTTACCTACACCACTCTGCAATGGAACGAATTCTTTCGGAAGACGGCCGGCCTTGATCTCGCTAACCAAGAAGTCCGCTACGTTTTTACCGATCGCCATCGTAACATCATCCAGCGGAGAGAATTTTCCACCTTCATTCGGCTCATCGGTTCTTACCACACCAACGATCTTAGCCGGGTCTACTTTTACACAATCGTTACCGATCCTGTCAGAAGGAGTGTAGATAGGGATCTCACGGCGTAAAGGAGGATCAGCCGGCTCGTAAATATCATGCATACCGCGGATTTCTTTCGGGTGACGGCAGTTCAACTCAACGATGATACGGTCTGCCATACGACAGATAGTAGGTAAGATACCAACACCTGAAGTCGGAACGATCTCACCATCCTCAGTAACATCGGCAGCCTCTACGATCGCGACATCAATCTTACCCAAGAATCCGTAACGCAAGCTTTGTGCCAATTCAGACAAGTGCAAATCGAAATATTGTGCCTGATGAGCGTTTAATGCGGCACGTAAGTCTTTGTTAGATTGGTACGGTGTACGGAATTTGATGGCGTTAGCGCGAGCCAACTCTCCGTCTAGCTTATCACCGGTAGAAGCGCCGGTAAACATACCGATTTGAAAAGGGTTACCTTTAGCGTGTTCTTCCGCTGCCTTCCGGGCGATAGCTCCGGGAACGACTTTCGGGCATCCTGCGGGTGTAAAACCACTGAAACCGACATTGTCATTATGATGCACATAAGATGCGGCTTCTTCAGCTGTAATAAATTTTAATGCCATGATAATTAGTTTTTATGTTTTTAGGTAAATACTTACTGTTCAATATTTCGGGCGCAAACTTACATAAAATTACGCTGAATCGAATATAAGTGTGGCGTAAATTAATACTTCCGGTTTAGAATCTCCGCACAAATGATCGCTTTCTTCAATTCCTCGATGTCTCTGAAGGTATCTTCTGGCATAAGCCCCGGTTCTTCCTCGATAGCACTCATCCTTACGGATGGCTGGGTCGCGATATGATTCGGGATATTCTTCTCGGCGGAAAGGAATGGAGATGAGGCAGGCGATGAGGTTACGACTTGCGGTTTCTCAACCTTTGGCTTTACCTGCTTTTGTCGGGGAGCGGGCTTAGGTTTTTGCGTTTCCTTTTGCATATCCTCCAATATCTCCCAGAAGCCTTTTCCTTCTGTAGGCTGGTCATTAGGCACAATTTCCCTGTCGGGTTGCCCCAATATATCGGGGCGACTCTTCTTCTTTTTGTCTTTCGAACTGAATAAGCCACTGACGGCGGCGATAATCAGGAAAACAATATATAACCAATCTCCTACGTTATCCATAAACTTTGATTATTTTTGCACCTCCAAATGTAAGAAGAATAATTGAGAAGTGAAAAGATGGGAGTATATAAAACATCAGATAGGTATAAAAGTAAATAAGGGTAACTTCACAGCCACCCTTATTCGATTT
>ERZ772876.3780-NODE-3780-length-10620-cov-7.837482_pt1 | contig 10620 bp, 10 predicted proteins | sample MGYA00580584_ERZ772876 | MGnify/ENA primary metagenome ERZ772876 (study PRJEB29015, sample SAMEA2737728) | human gut metagenome | biome: human gut; feature: human-associated habitat; material: faeces | place: China | collected 2012 ...
GACGCCATGCGCGTGCTGAATTTGATATCTTTTTTCATGTTTTTCTCCAATCGTATCTTTAAGTGGGTCCGGGCTTCCGCCCGGAATTTGGGTGCAGGGCTTTGCCCGCTCGGTGCATTTAACAGGGCAGCGGCTTCGCCGCAGACCAGACAAATGCGATGCTGGCCACCTCCAACGGAGGTGATAAAAGCTCCCGTAACAGGGAGTCTCTGCGCCTATTGGGAATAACGGCTGACGCAGAGGAATTTTCCATCTACGGCAGAGAAATAAAATGTTTCTTCTGCTGGCTTTTAAGGAATTTTTCTCCCTTCACACAGCGCTTTTTCGGCGTTCCAGCATGGGGGTGGGATCACTACCCTCGGCGCGCGATTCATGCCGTTGAAACGCTGGACGCCCGCAGGTCACGACGGCGTATTCGCCGTTTTTATGCTGCCCCGGAATTCGCCCTGTGTGGGCAGAATATCCCCGCGGCGGGTACAACGCCACCCATCCCCTAACCGCGCACACAGCGGCTCACAGGGCGAAACACGGGGCGGTTTCCCCGCCCGAGACATCGGCAGGGTCGATAGGGTCAACAGCTTGGGTACCCTGTGCATCGTCACTTTCGGCACGGCGCAGTTCGATAAGCCGTTTTCCGTTGCTGCGGCGCACCACGGCGGAAATACCGATTTTGCTTAGTGCGGCAACGCTTTGCAGGATCAGACGGGATACCTTTTTCGGCGTGATGCCCTCGCTGCCCGCAGGGTCGATCTGCGCGGACAGCTCCGTGGGAGTGCCGATAAATTCCGTGCGCTCATGCATCAGTTCAGAGAGAAGAATGACGATCCGGCCGCCCAGCAGCTCCGGCTGCGTCCGGCTGTCCGACACCAGCTCCCACACATTTTCCGCGTTGCGCTCCAGCGTCAGCTCCCGGTACTCGATGTCGCGCCCGATGCAGGAAAGCTTTGCCTTGCCGCTGCCGCGCTTGTCCTCTACCAGCGTAAAGCTGGAATCCACCGCGCCGCTGATGGCCGTCGTGCCGGAGATGCGGCTGAACACATCATCGGCAAGCTCCTTTCGCAGATGGTGGATCAGCAGAATGGCGATGCCGTGGGCATCCGCGATGTGCTTCAGCACGGAGAGGTCACGGTAGTCATTGGCGTAGGTGTTGTCATAACCGGCGCCGCGGATCATTTGCAGTGTGTCGATGATGACCAGCACCGTGTCGGGGTGCTCAGCGAGGAACGCGCAGAGCTGTTCCTCCAGGCCCTTGCCAAGGGTGTCGCTGTTGGTGGAGAAGTGGACGCTGGCGGGGACATCCTCCGTGATCTCGAACAAACGGTTCTGGATGCGGAGGGTGGAGTCCTCCAAGCAGAGGTAGAGCGTGGTGCCCTGCTTCACGCCCATGCCCCAGACGGGATCGCCCTTCGCCACCGTGACGGCCAGCCACAGCGCCAGCCATGACTTTCCCACCTTGGGTGAGCCCGCGAGGATGTGCAGACCCTGAGAGAGCAGCGTGTCCACCACGAAGTTCAGCGGTGTGAGCGGCTGACTCATCAGCGTTTCACCGTCGATGGTCAGTAATCGGTTTTCTTTTTTCAATTTCGAATCCTCCTTAAAAAATATTGCTCCCATCGGAACGATGAGAGCGAAAAAAGCAGAGGGGAGTTACCACGGGACGGCGCGTGGTTTCTTCCCTCTGCTTGTATTGTGGAGGAATTTATGCTATGCTGCGAAAAAGCATGGACAGATTAAAATTCATGTAGGACAGATTTTACCAGGAGGGGCACACATGGAGGGCAGCATCGTTTTCTACACCTATGGCAGTACGCTGGAGCTATACGGTCAGCAGTTCACTGCCGGTATGTTGACCGCCGATCTGTTGAATCTGTCGCCGGACGAATATCGACCCATGAGCAAACGCATGAAGCAGGTCACCAGCCTTGCGGAAGAATATGAGCAGATCGGGAGCATAGAGCTTTGGTGGAAGCTGAACGAGGAGCTGACAGCACTCTGTGGGGTACTGCGCCGCTACGCTGTGTTCCGCCTGCTGCTGGACGAGAGCGAGGACGCTTTCTTCTCTGTCATACGGGAGGTCACGGGGCAGTTCGATTTGTTTCCGAAAGAGGAGCATGAGCCGTCAGAAGAGATACAACGGAAACGACTTGAGCGCGTGGCGAATGAAATCTCCGCGCGCAGTGAAACGGTCAAGGATGTTCCGCTTGACCTGTTCCATCCGAGCGAAGCAGCTTTAGAAAAAGGCGATGCCTTTTATTACGAAATGCTTCGTGCCATCGGTCCTACCAAGGATGCATGGCGTAATTACAAAAAGTACATCCGCCGTTATGAAACATATCTTCACGACATCCGCGCCTTCAACGGCACTATTCGGAATTTCATCAGATTTAGTCTGTCCAAGCTGAAGCATAACAGCCCAGAGGACTATGCCGCAGCACTCTACGGCTTCTACAATGATGAACGCATTGCGGAAAAGCTCATCGTCAATCCCATCCGCAACAACGGCGACTGCTATACGACCCACGATGCCTACGAGCTTTCCTATGTGCCGCGGCCGCTGCCGGACGGCTCTGTTGCTATCTGTCAGGAGCATGTGACAGATAGCTTACAGGCGCTGATGAAAGCCGATTATATGCTGGCGCTGAACAGTGGGCACAACATCCGCCGCTGCATCATCTGCGGACGGTATTTTCTGCTCAAGAGCGGTGTCCATGCTTTGTACTGCGAAGGGGCCTGTCCCCATGCGCCCGGCTACACCTGCCGGCAGTTCGGCACGGTGGAGGTGCAGAAGGAGCTGGCGAAGGACATTCCCAAGGTCAAAGTCAAGGTGACCGCCTTTGCCCGCATCACAAAGGATATGCAGCGGGGCGCGATCTCACAGGAGGACACAAGAAAAGCCAAGGACTATGTGCGGGATCTGCTCTATGATGCCCTGCGCGACGCGAATATCTCCGTAGAGGCTTTCGAGCAGCGTATTTCCTCTGAGCGTGTTTACCAGCACTGCGGGATCACCAGAACGGCCAATCCGAGGGGCCGTCCGCCGAAGGAAAAGGCGGGTGAGCAAGCATGACCAACGAGCAACTGGTTCGCCAATATTATGACGGCGATGATGCTGCGCTGGAAAAGCTGTATCATAAAAACATCGGTCTGATCCGTGGCATCGCCAAAGAAAGCGCGGAGGCGTTCAACTGCTTGACGACGGATCAGCATCACCCAAACCAGTTTTCCGCGTATACGAAAACGATTCTGGACGATCTCTGCAGCGAGGGCGCGTTGGAACTTCTGACGCGGATACAGAGCAGGGAATATGACGAGAGCTGCGCCGCACTCACCACCTATCTCTACCCGCATTTGAAGGGGCGCATAACCCGCTGGCTGGAACAGAATATTGGCTGCATGGCGTTGAGCAAGGACGAGATGGCTGCCGTCCGTCAGGCGCAGAGGCTGTATCATGCCGCATGGAAGGATACCGGCGAAATCGCGGAGGAGTTGGGCATCTCTGAGGCTCGTGTCAGCCGGTATGTTCGCTACAACACCCATTTCCTCGGTGTGTATGACCTTGTCCCGGAGGGCTATGACGGCGATCCCTATGAGCGACTGATGCCGGGGATGCTCTCCGTTTCAGCGGAGCAAGCCGTGTACCGCAAAGTCTGCATCGAGCTCCTCCGGGAGCTGTTCGACATCCTGCCGAAGAAGGGTAGAGATATTCTCGGCAAGACCTGCGGCGTGTTCGGATACCCGGAAGCAACTTTGAAAGAGATCGGGATGTATCACATGATGAAGGAGTCCGCCGTGGAGAAGGCGAAGAACCGCGCAATTGAAAAGCTGAGAGAAGCCTATCCCAGCAGCAAGCTTCAGGTATGGAGGGCCGTTCATCGTATGACGCGACGGCCGGTTCTGCCGCCTGGGGAGGACAATGAGCTGCGGCGCAATTTCCCGCAGTATGTCCATGCCTTGGCGGAGGTCTATGGCGTGCTGAACGAAGTCACTTCAGATATAAATAACATCTCTGTATAGCCAGAACAGCAATACAGACTTTTGTACACCCTCTTATGATAGCATCTATGCAAGCGTCACAACTGATGCTATACTTTGAGAGGAGATATCTTTATGCATTATTCCAAAACAAACAAGGTCTGCGCCACTTGCGCCTATTGGACCGGAAGCCGAAATCTGGTGAATTCCGGAAACTCTTCGGAGCCGACCAGCAATAGCGCCAAGTGCCAAATTCCAAGCGGTTCCAATCGGGGCAGTACGAAATTTTGCAGTTCTTCCTGCTCTAATTGGGCTAAGTGGCCGGTACTGAAGTAAAACAACATGGGAGGGACTGCATCATGCTGACGGAAAAAGCCAATGCCATCTGCCTTTTGGAGGTTCTAAAGGAGTATTCCGATGCGGAACATATTCTGCCCATGCGGGAGATCATCACAAAGATGCAGTCCCTCTACGGTATCAAAATCGACCGCCGCACTGTATACGGGGCTGTTGCTCTTTTGATCGAGCTCGGTTACGACATCTCCCTTTACGAGGATAACGGCGTGGGCTATTACTTACGGGAACGGGAATTGGAGCAGTCGGAAGTCCTGCTGCTGACCGATGCGGTATATTCTTTCCCGTTCATCCCGGCAAGGCAGACCGAGCAGCTTGTCCAAAAACTGCAAAAGCAGCTCAGTGTCCACCAGCGGAAAAAGTATTGCCATCTGACCGTTGCCCGGCAGGGACATAAGACCGGAAACCGACAGATATTTTGGAATATTGAGCAGTTGGACGAGGCCATTGCACGCAAGAAAAAAGTGACCTTGGATTACTTGCACTACGGATATGACAAACGGCAGCATCCTACGGCGACCTACACTCTCAGCCCCTACGAGATGGTGTATACCAACGAGCATTACTATCTCATCTGCATTCCCGACCACGACCCCCATACGCGGTTGTACCGCATAGACCGCATGGCGGATATTCGGATACTGGACGAGCCCCGCAGCGAAAAGCCAGCGCAGAAGCAAGAGGCACAAGATGCCGTTTACGCCTTTGTAGGTGCGCCGGAGCGGGTGGTGCTGCACTGCGACCGCGCCGTGCTGGACGATGTGCTGGACCGCTTTGGTACGGACATACAGATTTTTGAGCGGGACGAGCAGACCTTTACCGCCGTATTGACTACCCCGCCGCGCGGTGTGCGCTTTTGGGCACTGCAATACCTCTCCTTTGTGGAGGTGGCAGAGCCCGCTTGGCTGCGGCAGGAGATCATTGAGCGCATTGGGCAAAACTGGTATAGCACGGGAGAACGCTAATATGGGAAATCTCATTTCCGAAGAAACCCTTCATAAATTGGAAGCTGATACATCGTTCCAACAGCTGTCTCAGAAGATGCAAACGCTGAACATTTTTGAGGTCTTGGGTATTACAAATGCCGAGATCCGCCACAGTAATTTCTTGGCATGGCTTCTTGATCCCAACGGCAATCACGGAATGGGAGATAAGTTTTTGCGGGAGTTTGTCTCAAAGTTAGGGCAAAGAGAAGTGGTCCCCGAAAATGTGACAGTCTGTATTGTGAGGCGTGAGTGGCAGCACATTGACTTGTTGGTTTTATGCCAGAAAGAAAAATACTTGCTGTGTGTCGAAAATAAAGTGTTCTCTGAAGAACACGATAATCAGCTTCGCCGTTATCGGGACATGCTATTAGAAGAATACCCCCGGTTACACCATGTCGTTTGCATTTCTATCTCCGGATGGAATTGCTCCGTTATCGGCAGATGACCAGCAATACTGGCAGCCAGTCAGCTATGTAGATATTTTAGACGCAATCGAAAGTGCGAAAGGCGGTAGTGCTCTTTTGCCGGAAGTAAATATGCTGTTGGATCATTATACAGCAGCTGTCAGGAGGCACATCGTGGGGGACGATAACATTAAAAAGCTGTGTCAGGACTTTTATGACAGACACAAAGAAGTGCTCGATACCATTTATGAAAACTGTAAAACCTCGCTCAACCCAATCTGTGAAGTAGCGGAAGATTGGTGTAGAGAAAAAAGCGAACAAGGCGAGTTGATTTTCAGTCCTCAGTGGTCCAATAATACATATACCCGATTTACAACCGAGACCATCCGAAAGTTGTTTCCCCAGCACACTAAACCCATCAGTGGCTGGAAAACAACAGATATGGCATTTTATGAAATCATCAAACGCGAAAACTATTTCAAAATCACGCTCTCATTGTGCAGCGACAATCTAACAGATGAGCAACGTGCGGCTTGTGACCGCGTCAGTCAGGCACTGAATCGTCCCGACAGAAAGGAAGATTGGCGATGGAAACGCATCCGGAATTGGCCGCGTCATACAATCGAGTCCGAGCCAAACAGCGAAAACTATAAAGAAGAAATCTATAGATACTTGAATACAAATTGGCGAGAAATACAAAAATTCGAAAATGATTTGCTCAATAAAACAGAGTAATCGCGCGGAACCCTGTACGGACATTTGTACAGGGTGCTGTGCTATTCTATCAGCAGAACAGAAATCGTACGAATGGTGCCGGGACGCGGCGCAAAGAAAGGATGAGCAACTATGAAATACACTTCTGCACAGGGAAATAAGCTGCTGAAAAAGCTGAATGACGAATATTCCGCCCTGCTGGATAAAGAACAGCGCAGCCGGGATTTCCGCGCGGCGATGGGAGAGGACATTGAATCTGTGCGCCCCGCCTATGATTATGCAAAAACACAGGCGCGTCTTGAAGAACTGGAGGGAGCGATCCGCAGACTTAAGCACGCCATCAACCGCTTCAACACGACGCAGGTCGTGGATGGCTTCGGGATTACGATCGACGAGATGCTGGTCTATATTCCGCAGCTGACCAAGCGGAAGAGCAAGCTGCTTGAAATGAAAAGCAGGCTGCCCAAAGAGCGCGTTGAAGAGCAGTACGGCCGGCAGTCGAACATTATCGACTACACCTACACGAACTACGATCTGGCGGCTGTGGAGGCGGACTATGAAAAGACCTCTGATGAACTGTCTCGTGCGCAGCTTGCGCTGGATACTGTAAATCAGCGGGATTCCTTTGAATTCTGTGAATAAACTCTTTCCGTCGTATCGAGCGGCCTGCCAAAAAGACCGACAGTTCCGTTTCCCACCTGCGTTTAAGGTCATAGACGGGAAACCGTTATTCTTTTTGTTATCTGTTATGACTGCCTGGGTTGAAGGATGGCCACCAACATTGATCTGGCACGGTACTCGACGCGAAAAAACTTTTCGGGAAACTGAAGTACGGTTATAAGTTCCCACACAGAATATGTTCTGCACAAAGTTACGAGTTACTTTCTAAAATCGCAGAGCACCTTGACAGTTTCTACTTTATGGACTTATCATATTAATAAAATCAGCCCTTTGCAGTAGCGTACAACCTAAAGCCAATTTCTTTAGGAGGGACAGCGAGTCGCTGTTCTGGATTTCAAGGTTATCCGCATCGCATAGCGATGCCCAAATCTGATACGCTCCGGCGAATAGCCAATCACTTCATGATTCTCGATTCGCCTCCGCTTAATCAGACCATTTTGTACTGCAAAGGGCTGATTTTTGGGAGGACGCTACACATGAAAATAGAAGGAAGCTGTGTGACCTTTGAGCCGTGCGATGCGGCTTTTGTGAAGAAGTTCGGACCGTTAGAAGCAGCAAATATGGTTTTGGATTACCATTCTGTCCACCCCAATATGCCATTTCTTTATGATGCCGAGCAGCTGGCCGGTTTCTTTGACATAAGCTGTGGTGAATTAAACCATATTGTCAATCACATTCAAAAAGAGTATAAAAAGGCATTTCTCCCCAAAAAAGATGGTACTTATCGCAGCCTATACATACCAAGTATCAGACTTCAATTTTGTTTGGGCCCAATCAAGGATAGAATTCTTTCACAGCTCCCTGTTTCAAAATTTGCAACTGCTTATCAAAAAGGAAGCTCTACTCGCAAAAATGCAGAGCCACACATTGGGAAAAAGAACCTTCTAAAACTGGATATTACCGATTTTTTCGGAAGCATCTCTTTTGAGCAAGTCCTCTGCGCAGCTTTCAACACCCGCTATGTATCGAAGCAGGTCGGCTTTCTGCTGACTTCTCTGTGCTGCAAAAATGATGCTCTTCCACAAGGCTCACCAACATCTCCTGCGCTCTCCAATATCGTCATGCGTCGTTTTGATGACCAGATCGGTCGCTGGTGTAACCAACGCCAAATCACCTATACTCGCTATTGCGATGATATGACCTTTTCCTCCGACCGTCCGCTTTACGGAGTCTATCAAAAAGTCAAAAAAATGTTGTTTGAGATGGGCTTTGAATTGAATGAAGCGAAAACACATTTCATCAGCAATGCTGACCGGCAGACAGTAACAGGCTTGGTTGTCAATGAAAAGCTCTCCATCCCCAGCAGCTATAAACGAAACCTGCGGCAGGAAATTTACTATACTTTGAAGTTTGGCATAGAGGACAGCATCGTACACGGTAATCGGTTGAATTTTCTCGAAGACGGTCAACCAATTCGCTGCCCTACATATATGACACACCTAATAGGAAGTGTGCAGTATGTCTTGCAAATCGAACCGGAAAATCGTTGGTTTCTAAATGCCAAGCAAAAGCTGCTGGACTATGCTCGTGCATATTTTAGAGCCGAAGGATTAGGGGAAGAATACTATTTGCATCGCAGTCGCTTACGCGAAAAAGATGAATGAAATGCAGGGCAGCGACCTCGGACTTTAGGATCACATTCAGATTTATAATGCATCATACTCACATTACCAACCGTGTCATGCAGCAGCAGAAATTTTCTCAGCAAGCTATAATCATGCTATACTTTTCCGTCAGAGTGTGCTATGATTTAGCAGGTATTCGGCCGGTCGCGACCAAAATATCTTTTGAAGCGTTGGAAAAGATGCCCTTCCCTTATGATATGGAGGGCTCTGAAAATCTTTCACTAAGGTGACATTACCTTTAGGTTCTCGTGCCGAGAGGCGTGTGGGTTCGAGTCCCACTACCCGTACCATGGCGAGTGTTCATAACGGATTTGATGTTATGAACACTCGATTTTTTATGCTTCTTTTGGAGAGCAGGCATTTCGCCTACTCTCCTTCGTTATGCGGGGATATATTCCACGGCCACGCCCTGCCTTGTTTCGGAGATATAATGGCTTGTCAGAGGCGCTGCCGGGATGTCGATGTACCCCACAAAGCGGTAGTGAATTGCGATTCGCTGTGTTCTACTTTTTCCGATGCCCTGCGTTTCGTACACCTCGATATGGTCAATAAGCTCCCGCAGCAGCGGTGCGGTCAGCTCGTCCATCTGCATAAACTTTCGGATGGCAGTGATAAACTTGTCCTTATTGGCCGCTTGCCGCTCCGTTTCCGCAATTTGCTCCCGAAGCTGTGGGATCTTCGCTTTCAAGGCAAGCTGCTCTACATCGTATTCGTGGGTAATTTGCAGGAAGCCCTCGTCAGAAAGAAGCCCTTCCGTATTCTTTTCAAAGGCCTTTTTGTAGAGCCGGGATACGGTTTCCGTGCGCATCAGGGCCTTTTGCAGCTCGCCCTCAAGGCGCTTCTTTTCCTCTGCGATTTCCCGGTTGGATTTGCGTTCCAGAAGGTCGGCGAACATTGGCTCGTCGTCCCACAGAAATTGCGCCATTCGTTGTAGCTCCAGTTTTACCACCTGCTCGATAGCGTCCGCCCGCACATAGTGCCGGGTCGGGCAACTGCCACGGTAGTCTTTTACATAATTGGAACAGGAGAAAAAGCATATATTTTTATTGATAGTGTTGACATGATACCACAGCTTGTGACCGCAGTCGGCGCAGTACAGCAGATCAGAAAAGATGCTCTTTTCGCCATTCTCCGATTTCGGCGCACGGCGCTTTGTCCGCTTGATGATCTTCTTTTGTACCTGCTCAAAGGTGTCCCGGTCGACAATCGGCTCGTGAACATCCTTGAAGATTGCGGCTCTGCAATAATCGTTCCAACCTTGAAGTTGGCGATGTGCTTTTTTCAGGAACTGGGACAATCGGTGAAACCGCCGTGATAAGTGAACCACCCACAAACTGGAACATCAAAGAAGGTATCTATGTTATCAAGCCGCGCAAAGAAGTACTCCACTCTCGCTATTTGATGTATATTCTGCGCACCGATGCCTTGCGGTCAGCGATTTTCAAAAAAGTTGCAGGCGGAACGGTCAAAAGTATACCGATGGCAGAAATGCGCAATTTGCGGGTGCCTGTTCCCTCCCTGAAAATAAAGAGAACGCGGTTTTCGACGGTCAACGTGTCCAAAAATCTTTCGATGATATGAGCTAACTCTACGGCCTCGATCTCGGCTTCCACTGCGTTGGTGGCTGCTATGCAGGCTTCGATCTCCTCCATAGCAATTGTATAGTGACTGCTTCGTTTGGCTGCTTCTTTTCTGTGATAGAGGTTCAAGGAAATGTTCCGGACGATTTTACAGATGTAGGTCAGCAGCGGGTCGGGCTTCACCGGCGGGATCGCGTTCCATGCGCCTAAGTAAGCGTCATTGACGCATTCCTCCGCGTCCTGCCGGTCGTTCACAATGTTGTATGATAATTTGCGGCAGGCTTTACCGTATTTTATATCCAGC
>ERZ772876.3793-NODE-3793-length-10606-cov-9.632262_pt1 | contig 10606 bp, 8 predicted proteins | sample MGYA00580584_ERZ772876 | MGnify/ENA primary metagenome ERZ772876 (study PRJEB29015, sample SAMEA2737728) | human gut metagenome | biome: human gut; feature: human-associated habitat; material: faeces | place: China | collected 2012 ...
CGCGGCACGGATCTGGCAGAGGATTATGCTGCCGGGAAGTTCGAGGTGCTCACGCCGGAGCACTATATCGACCTGCTTGAGCGGTGTCTGCGCGTGCTCCCGCCGGAGCTGGTCGTCCACCGGCTGACCGGCGACGGGGCGAAACGCGACCTCATCGCGCCGCTCTGGAGCGCGGACAAAAAGCGTGTCCTCAACGCGGTCCGTGCCGCCTTCGTGCGCGACGATCTTACACAGGGTTCTGCGCTGTAGCGGGGTTCTCCGCTGCGCCTGCGCAGGGCCTGGTTTTGGTAGTTGTGCCCAAATACAGCAGTGTGTTCCTAAAAAAATTATACGAAAATTTGTGCAAAAAAGCAGTTAAGGTATTGAAACGTCGCAATTTGTATAGTAATATAAGAACAGTATGTCGTGCTGCGCCCATTTTGCGGCACGATGGCCCCAAAACGGCAGGAAAAAAGGTATCGAAAGGAATGACAAGAATGAACCAGGCACGGAAAAGAACGACAATGCAAAAAGTGCTTTCCATGATTCTTGTACTGGTCATGCTGCTGAGCCTGATGTCCATGTCAGCGTTCACGATGGCAACGAACGAGACAGGAGCGAGCAGCTCGGCACGAAATGATTTCATGCGCGTTTTCCATTTGGATTGCGGCAGAAAGTATTTCAGCGTCGCTGAGATCAAGTCGTTGATCGACACGGCTTCCGCGGCGAACTATACGCACATAGAACTGGCGGTCGGCAACGACAGCCTGCGTTTCCTGCTGGACGATATGTCTGTCACGGTTGATGGGAAGACCTATGCCAGTGATGACGTGAAGACGCAGATCCATAACGGCAACGTGAAGTATTACGATGCGGGCAGCGTGAATGAGCTCTCGCAGTCTGATATGGACGCGATCATTGCCTATGCGCAGAGCAAGAACATCTCCATCATCCCGCTGATCAACACGCCGGGTCACATGGATGCGATCCTGAGCGCGGCGACCTCTCTGACGGGGGTGAACTGCTCCGCCTACGACTCTGTCCGCACGATTGACGTGGCGAATACCACTGCCGTTGCGTTCACGCAGGCGCTCCTGCAGAAGTACATCAATTACTTCGCCGGCAAGGGCTGCGGCTACTTCAATATGGGCGCGGACGAGTATGCCAATGACAAGACCGACGGTTTTGCAGCGCTGATCAAGGATAAAAAGTATGGCAACTTTGTCAGCTATGTCAATGCGGTCGCCGCGCAGATCGTTGCGGCCGGTATGACGCCCATCGCGTTTAACGACGGCATTTACTATAACAGCAACACAAGCGGCGGCGAATTTTCCAAGGACATCGTCGTCAGCTATTGGACGACCGGCTGGACTGGCTACACCCCGGCACCTGCAAGCTTTATTGCAGATAAGGGTCACAAGATCCTCAATACCAATGATGCATGGTATTATGTGCTTGCTGATAAAGTCACAGCATACACGTATAAACATGCCCAAAACGGCGTGGCAAATACGCCTGTCACCTCTGTGCGCGGCGATAAGAGCGGCAGCGTGACGCCGATCGGCGCGATGATCTGCTTCTGGTGCGACGATCCGAAACCGGAGTACAGCGCCCAGGAACAGGGCTATGTCAAGGGACTCATGCAGACGCTGTCGAACAACAACAGCGACTACTTTACGCCCGTAGTGCCGCAGGTCGAGACCGCTCACCGCGGACAGACACTGACTGTGGGCAATTCTTCGGTTCTGCGCCTTTCCACCGGCCTGAATGCAGTGTGGTCTGTCAGCGATGCGAGCGTTCTGTCTCTCGGCAGCGTGACGAGAAGCGCCGCAAGCACCGTGACCGGAAACCGCGTGACGGTCAACGCCCTCTCGAGAGGTACTGCGACGGTCACCGCCAAAGCCGATAACGGCCAGTCCTATTCCATGGATCTCACGGTCGCGGGCGAGGGCGACGTGCGCATTGACCTTACCGTCGGCGAAACGTGGTCAAAAACTATGCCCGGTCAGGTTCTGAGCAGCTACTCTCATGACGACGAAGTGGCTAAAGTCAATGTTACCAGCAAGCGTGACCTCAAGGGTGAGCTCACGACGAGCATGACTAAGGGCACGGCATACTACATCGTAAACAGCGAGGGAAAATATCTGGATGCCAACGCTGAATGGGTGGATGATGCTGACAATGCTGCTCAGTGGACATGGATTTCCCATCGTAAAGGGTTTTATCTGGACCTCAATCCCAAAGGCAATGAGACGTGGCTGTACTGTGATAATGGGCATTGGACAACCCAGTCCGGTTGGATATCTAGTTGTTCATATTTCAGTGGCCTTACCGACGGCAAGCTCGTCAGCAAAGATGGCGACGTCCTCGGCACGCCCATTACGGTTGGAAACGAACCCATCGACGTCAGCACCATCACCATCACCGGCCGCAATGTCGGAACGACGGATGTTCAGATTGATGGAACATGGTATCACATCGTCGTCAACGACAACCTGCCTTCTGATCCGCTCACGGCGAATTCGCTTACCCTTGAGTACATGATCACGACCTGCCATGTGCATGATTACAACAGCAACAGTGACAGATATGAGATCACGAGCGCGGCAGCATCGAATCCCACAGGTGTTGATGTATCGACGCTTGCGCCTGCAAATGGCTATTTCCGCAAAAACAATTCGAGCCGCAACCCCAAAATGGATGCCACCTATTGGCAAACCATGCGTCTGGATAAGTACCACAAACAGGATGCTTCCGGATCGGGAGACAGCACCGGTGACGGTACGACGCTGACCAATGTCCGCTACTATACCAACAGCGCGAATAAGAGCGCGTGGCAGTATCAGACTGCGGACGGTATCTGGCACTATTTCCGCTCCGGCGATCAGCTGGTCGCATATTACCTGCAGAAGACGGAAGTCACAAAGGACGTCACCACGTACACAAAGGACTGGGGTGTTGGAATCCCCTCCGATGGCAATGGAAGTAATGGTCAGGTAGCGCTGACGTTTGCGGTCGTCTATCCTGACAACACGGTGCTGCCTTCGAAGGAGAATATGTATCCGGGCTCCACGACGATTTATAACTATGAGAAAACAGGTCGTGACATTGGCATCATCATGCCGAAAGAGAACGAGTACTATACGATCTCGAAAATCACGGTAACCGATGGTGTGCGTACCAGACAGGATGACGACAATAAATGGTACAAAAATGACAGCATCAACTGGAATATGAAAACGACGCAGGCCGGCGGCATTTGGTATGATGAGACCGTGGTTTGGGACGCAAGCTATGGCACAGAACCTATTGTCAACGGCAAGATTAGCAACATCAAGTGGCCCGCAAAAAATACAGGCAAGCTTGTGCTGATCTACCTGAGCGCGGTGGAACTCGAAACCAACCTGAACGTCACCTATTGGGATGACGATGCCGACACCCAGATCTATAAGTATCAGATCGTGGCAAAGCATCAGGCAACCGATCCTGAGCCGAACTACAAGACTGCGCTCATGGACGGCAAGTCCTGCATCGGCGAAGCCGGTCCGTGGATGGGCAAGACTGCCGAGGATAACGGCTATCTGCCGGACAGCGCCTATGTGGTCAATGCTTCCGGTAACCAGCAGACCATCAGTAAGGACATTAAGCAGCTTGACGGTGTGACCGGCAACTACAAGAGCGGCATTTATGAGTACCGCTGGGCTGAGATTTCCGAAGACGGCAAGACGCTCATGCTGCACTATGACCGCAAGGACTTGAAGGCCAAGACCTATGTCGTTGACTTCGGTCTGCCGGTGACGATTCCGGTGAGCGCATTCGGCATTGAGGATGCCAGCACGATCGCGCAGATGTCACTGCTTGCCGGTGAGCAGACGCTTGAGAATACGGGCAAGTACGGCACTGCGAAGATCAACAGCGACGATAAGACGGTGACGTATACGCTCCACAATACGCTTGACAGCACGGCGGCGATCTCGCTCTTTGTCAAGTTTACGAATGATCCGGCTGAGCAGCCGACGGTCTTCTCCGTCAACATCATCCCCGCGACGAGCGTCTACTATGAGGACAGCTTCGCCACGTTTACGAATGCCGATGGCACGAACGTTGTCAATAAGAACCAGAAAAACGGCTACTGGACGACCGTCGGCGAGCAGGATACGACGAAGCAGCAGGTCTTTGAGCAGCTCAAGAGCGAGAACAACAACGTCTACGGCTATGACCCTGCCTATGCCAAATGCAGCACCTTCTCCATGGGCAGCGCCACCAAGGTCACGGTTGATGCCAACACCAGTAAGCTCGGTCAGGTGCCCGCTGCGACCTTCACCTTCAAGGGCACTGGCTTTGATGTCATCTCCCTGACCAGCAACACCTCCGGCACGGTCATGTACACCGTGACGAATTCCAAGGGAGAAAAAGTGAAGGTCGGCCCGTGCGACACGTACTACGGCTACAATGGCGATGCCGCCGGTGTGACGACTGACAGCGCGAAGGCGCTCTACCAGATCCCGGTGATCAAGGTCTCCGGTCTGGATTATGACACGTATACCGTCAAGATCGAGGTCGGCTACGGTGAGTTCTTTGATCACACGGGCAATGATTCCTACAGCTTCTGGCTCGATGCCATCCGCGTCTATGACCCCATGGGCAAGGATAAGAGTGACTACGCGCAGGACGGCGAGGGTTACCCGCAGTACATCAAGCTGCATGACGCGCTGGTGGCTGATAATGTAAAGACAACTCTCTTCATCGACGGCGCTGCAGCAGCGAACATCACCGACTATAAGAACCGTGGCCCGAACAACGAGGTCTATCTGGCCACCGGTCAGGCGATCACGTTTACCGTCCCGGGTGATACCAACATCGCAAGCGTCCAGATCGGCGCAAAAGCTCCCAGTGGTATGGCCGCGACGATGGTTGTTGGCACGGATGGTCAGCAAATCAGCACCGCCACCGAGATGTACTATGAGATCGGCGCTTCCGGCGGCAGCTTCACGATCACCAACACGGGTGACGGCATCCTGTCCCTGACGAACCTGAAGATCACCTTTAAGGACAAACCGGCCAGCGCAGCTGCACTGAGCGCGCCGACCGCTGAGGAGCAGGACGCTGCGGTCATGTGTGTGCGCGCGCTGTTTGCCGCGCCCGAGCAGACCTTTGAGCCTGAGCACTTCACGGCCAAGTGGAGCCGCAATGTCCATAAGGGCGGCAAGGCGACCCTGACGGTCAAGACGTCTGCGGATGTCGAGGCGATCCATGTCGACGATGTGACGATCGACAGTTACAAGGTTCGCACCGAGCGCAGCGGTTGGGGCTCTTCCGCGAAGAAGGTGACCTACCACGTGTTCACCTATACCGTGACGGCGACGGCAACGGCGGACTACACCGTCTGCGCCATCAATGCCGACGGTGTTGCGAGTGACCCGATCACCGCAAAGCTGACGGTGCGTCCGTCCATCCGTGACTGGTGGCACGATATTTTCGGCAAGTGGCAGCACTAAGAGAGGAGTGATCGAACGTATGAAGAAAACCTATGTGAAACCCGAAGTCTACTTCGAGAGCTTTGAACTGAGTGCCAGCATCGCAGATAACTGCGGCAAGCCGCTCAACCTCAACCAGGATACCTGCAGAGATATCTTCGGCGATTATCGTAACAATGTGTTCTCTCAGGGGAACTGCGTGATCAACCCGGATCAGCTTGGATTCTGCTACCATGTTCCGTTGGAGGGATCGAAACTGTTCGCCTCCTGACACAAGCTTACACAAGGAAATGCCCTGCCCGATTGGGCAGGGCATTTTTTCAAGAATCGGACGCCGCGCGATGACGCGCGCAGCAAAGGAGCAAAACTATGAATAAATTCAGGACACGCGGTGTGCGCGCGCTGCTGCTCACGCTTGCCGCAGCGCTGCTGCTCGCGTGCACGGGCTGCGGGAAAAAGCCCGCCAAGCCGGATGAATACGGTCTTGCGGCGGAGAAATCAAAGCTGGACGGCATGGACATCGGCAACGGTCTGCAGCTTGTCAGCACCGGTCGCTATGCGGGGCTGTTTGTCGAGGATGGGTCTGACAAGACGGTGTCGGACGTGTTTTGCATCCGCGTGAAAAATACCGGCGGCAGCGACGTGCAGTATGCGCACATTACGCTCACGCGCGGTAGTGAGTGCTATGAGTTTGATATCAGCACGCTCCCGGCCGGGCAGACGCTTCAGGCGCTGGAGCTCGGCGCGCAGACTATGCCTGAGAAGCCGGAGGAGCTGACAGTGACCGTGACAGCCTACGCCGCGTTCGCAGAGCCGCTGTCCATGCACGACGATCTGTTCACCGTCACGACGAGCGACAACACCATCACCGTGACCAACAACTCCGGCGCTGCCGCCGCGCAGGTCTATGTCTACTATAAAAATGTCAGCGGCGATATGCTGCTTGGCGGCATCACGTACCGCGCGGGCGTCAAAGATCTCGCGGCAGGCGAGAGCCAGAGCAGCTATACCAGCCACTTTCACGAAGGTGCGAGTGCGCTGCTGTTTGTGACCTATGTACCGTGAGCTTTATCGCTTCGGCGGCATGACCTTCGCGTTGGAGTCCGATGCGCCGCTCGAACGCTCGCCGGTGTGCGAAGCGTTTCGTGTGCCGGACGGCGTGCCTGATCACACGATTTGCCTGCGGTTCAGCGATGCGCTGCCCACACCGCCGGCAGACGCGCTGCGGCGCAATGATGTGTTTCGCTGGCAAGCGGGCGCGCAGCGCCACCTTCTGCAATGGGTCAGTGCACCGGGGGATATTCCGCACTTTACCTATGCCGTGACGCATGGTGCGCACACGGATGTGGCCTTTGCGAGCGCTTATCGCACCGGCGCGTCGGTCAGCACGGTGCTGGAGGCTGTGGGGCTGTTTGACGTGTTTGCCGAGCGTGGAATGCTCGTGCTGCACAGCGCGTACATCGTGACACGCACGGGCGAGGCCATCCTGTTTTCTGGACCGAGCGGCATCGGTAAGAGCACACAGGCCGCGCTCTGGCAGCGCTGCGCCGGGGCGCGGGTCGTCAACGGCGACCGCGCACTTGTGGACGTGGGCAAAAAGACCGCGAACGGCATTTTCTATGCGGGTACGTCGGGCATATCCGAAAATGTAACGGCGCCGGTCCGGGCGATCGTCCTGCTCGGGCAGGGCAGTGAAAACCGCGTGTTTGTCCCGAGCCCGCAGGCGGCGTTTGCGGGTGTGCTCAGCCAGTGCGCGTATTACGAATGGGACGCGCGCTCGGCGGAACAAATGACCGAATGCGTGGCGCGGCTCGTCTCCGACGTGCCGGTGCTGCGCATGGACTGCTTGCCGGACGCCACGGCGGTCGAAACCCTGCGGGGCAAATTGGGAGGTATCTGATATGGAACATACGGGAGCTGAGCCGCGCCTGTCGGCCTATCTGCACGCGCGGGCCTGCGCAAAGGGCATCCCACTTGCGGGCACGTTCGAGCTCACGGCGCGCTGCAACTTCAACTGCCGCATGTGTTACGTGCACCTCACGCCCGAGGAACAGCGGCGGCGCGGGGCGGAGCTCACCGCGGACGAGTGGCTCGCCATCGCGGAGCAGGCACGCAGCCAGGGGATGCTGTTTTTGCTGCTGACCGGCGGAGAGCCGCTTATTCGCGTGGATTTCCGCTATCTGCTCACCGAACTCAAGAAGATGGGGCTCATGATGTCCATCAACAGCAACGCATCGCTCATCGACGACGACTGGCTGGATTTTTTCCGGCATGAGCCGCCGTCGCGCATGAACATCACGCTTTACGGCGGCTGCAATGAGACATATGAACGGCTGTGCGGCCGGCCGATGTATGACCGCGTCGTGCACAATATCCGCGCGCTCAAGGCGCTCGGCATCGGCGTGAAGCTCAACGCTTCCATGACGCCGTACAATGTCGATGATATGGACGCGATCTATGCCATAGCGACCGAGCTCGGCACACCGGTGCAGATGGCGTCGTACATGTTCCCGCCCGTGCGCCGCGACGAGCACGCGACCGGCAGCAACGATCGTTTTACCTTTCAGGAGGCTGCCGCCTGCAGCGTTCGCTGGGACCGGCTGCGGTTTTCGGACGAGATGTTCTGCCAGCGCGCCGAGGCGATGCGCGCCGGTATCCGAGCGCCGGAGAGCGAAGTGTGCGACGGGACGCCGGGGGAGAAGATGGCCTGCCGCGCGGGACGCAGCTCGTTCTGGATCAACTGGCGCGGCGTCATGACGCCGTGCGGCATGATGGTGCAGCCGGATGTCTCCGTGCCGGAGCTCGGCTTTGCGCGCGCATGGGAGGAAACCAAGGCGGCCACGGCGCGCATCCTGCTGCCGCCGGCGTGCACACAGTGCGAATATAAGCACATGTGCCATGCCTGCGCCGCGATGTGCGTGACCGAGACGGGCGCGTTTGACGGAAGGCCGGAATATGTCTGCGCCATGACGAAGGCTACTGCCGCGCTGACGCAGAGCGCGTATGAAAGGATGAAAAACACATGAAGCTCAAAGCACAGCTTGTCAAGCGGGAGATCGCGGGCGACACGATCCTCGTGCCGGTCGGCGAGACGACGACGAAGCTCCAAGGACTGCTCACGATCAACGAGACCGGCGCCGCCATATGGGACGCGCTGCCGGAGGCCGAGAATGAGGAGGCGATCGTCGAGCGACTCTATGAGGCGTTTGACGTCGAGCGTGACGTGCTCAGGCAGGACGTCCATGCGTTCGTCGCAAAGCTCCGCGAGCTGGACATCCTCTAAACCCCAATAGAATGAAAAAAGCGAAGTGGAAACCACTTCGCTTTTCTTTTCGCAATCTGTAATTCTGTATTGTAATTGTATTATGTCCGGCGCTTTTTGAACACGCTCCATATCCGGACAATGGGATGCCGCAGCGGAATGACCCACAGCCACGGCCCGCGAAAGAGCTCCCACAGAAAATCTCCGGGCTGAAGCTGCCGACCCTTTCGGCAGACGGCGGTCGCCCGCGCAAAGACCTGCTGCGGCAGGATGCCGGTCTCGGTCTCGGCCTGCGCATCGCCAAGGATGTCGAGGCTACCGTCACGGTGTACGCGGCGGACTCTATGCATGACAAACTGGCCGCTCGCGCGCTCGTAAAACACGATGTCGCCGCGGCGCAGGGGCGTGTCCGGCCTGGAAAAGAACACGGTGTCGCGCCCGCCTGCCAGAAAGGGCGACATACTGCTGCCGGCGACGGGCACGCTGACGCTGTGCCCCTGCTCGGTGAGCGAGCGCAGCGCGGTCATATATGCTTTGGTATCCACCTGTTTCATCGCGCTTCGTCCTGCATTCTTTCCGGGAATTTATCGATCCCTGCGCGATGCGCGGAGATCGGTTTGAGACATCAGATCTTGCTGTTGAGCCACTCGAGGACGTCGGCATACACCTCGTCTTTGTTGAGCTCGTTGAGCATCTCGTGGCGGCCGTCCTTGTAGAGCTTGAGCTTCACGTCCTTGCAGCCGGTTTTGAGGAAGCGCTCGTAGACCTTTTTGACCGCCTCGCCGTAGTTGCCGACGGGGTCGCCGTCACCGGCCATGAAGTAGACCGGGGTGGACTTATCCATCTTGTTGAGATTTTCCGTCTTCCAGATATACTGCAGGCCGCCCATCATGTCGTGGAACATGCCGGCAGTCGCCATCGCACCGCAGAGCGGGTCGGCAATGTAGGCGTCCACGACCGCCTCGTCACGGGTGAGCCAGTCGAGCTTTGTGCGCACGTGGTCATATTTCTTGTTGTAGCTGCCGAAGGCAAGCTTGTCGAGCATGGGGCTGTGATACATGGGGCCGTTGTCGATCATCTCGAGCTTTGCCATGAGCTTACCGGCGGCGACGACTGCACCCGGGTTCTGGCCGGTGCCGCTGATGACGACGCCCTTGAGTCCCTCGGGGTGGTCAATGATATAGGTGCGGGTCAGGAAGCTGCCCATGCTGTGGCCGAACAGGAAGTAGGGGACGCCGGGGTATTTGGCGGCGGTGAGCTTGTGGAGCGTGTCCATATCGCTCACGACATCGTTCCAGCCGTCCTTTTCTGCGAAAAAGCACAGCTCCTGCTCATTTTCAGCGGTCTTACCATGGCCAAGGTGGTCATTCGCGACGACGACGAAACCGTTTTCTGCGAGAAACTCCATAAACGGAGCGTAACGGTAGATATGCTCGGCGACGCCATGCGCGATCTGCAGGACGGCGCGCACTTCGCCGTCGGGCGTGCACTCTCTGGCAAACACGTTGTGTTTCCCATCAGTGGACAAAAACCTAAAATCATGAAAAGATGGCATAGCAATACTCCTTATTGTGTGATATACTAAAAGCTACCTGAATTGTATTCCAATTGGCGAAATTCGTCAAGTCTACGGAGGTTATTTTCATTATGAACGGCTACATCATTGCACTTGATCAGGGTACAACCAGTTCCCGCTCGATTATCTTCGATAGTAAGGGAAACATCGTATCTCTGGCGCAGTATCCATTCACGCAGATCTATCCGAAACCGGGCTGGGTTGAGCATGACCCGATGGTCATCCTCGAGAGCCAGCTGCTCGCCATGAGCGAGGCATTTGAAAAGAGCGGCCTGTCGCCGACGGACATCGCCGGCATCGGCATCACGAACC
>ERZ772876.3803-NODE-3803-length-10579-cov-9.155549_pt1 | contig 10579 bp, 8 predicted proteins | sample MGYA00580584_ERZ772876 | MGnify/ENA primary metagenome ERZ772876 (study PRJEB29015, sample SAMEA2737728) | human gut metagenome | biome: human gut; feature: human-associated habitat; material: faeces | place: China | collected 2012 ...
GCACGGTGTGGACCGGGGCGAAAGGCTCGAAAGAGTCTGACCTATCGGTATTTTTGTTCCGCTATGAGTACAGTGCAAACTTTTTCTACAAACTGTGGAAACGCATCCGCAAGTACAACGGACTTGTGACCGGGCTGACGCAGAATGTGGATGAACTGCTGCGCTCCGACACCGCCCGCCTGATGCTGGCCAACTCGGAATTTCTCGTGATGCTGAACCAGAGCGCCACCGACCGCGCAGAACTGGCGAAGCTGCTGAATATCTCCGACAACCAGCTTGGCTACGTCACCAATGTCCCCGCAGGCTGCGGGCTGATTCGCTGCGCAGGCAACATTGTTCCATTCACCAATTCCTTTCCAAAGGATACAAAGCTCTATAAACTGATGTCGACCAACCCGTCCGAGAAAAGGGAGTAAATCCTTGCATTATAAAAATAAAGGACCGCCGAAGCGATCCTCAGGGGGATAATGTACAATAAGTTGCGCAAATTGGAAAATGCACAAAAGAAGACATATCTTAGTAGCGTGTTTATTGGTATTCCGGCTTCAGGAAGGACACATTTGCTTTTTTCATACCTTTCCAGTCGTCGGTGACAAGGCCGACCGAAAGGCTTTCGTAAGCGAACAGCCAAAACTCATCAAAAACTCCGTTTGCCTTAAGATGTTTAGCGTAGTTTTTTAATGTTTTCTGATCAGCTGTTTTCTTCCGTTTCCTGCAATAAATAAGTGCCATCAAATCAAAAACACAATCCTCGTTAGCAATAACTGCATTAACGTCAAACGAAGAAATTTCAGAGTTGTATTTAGTAGCATAATACAATGCAAAAGAGCATGCTTCAAAATAATTCTTTGCAAAATAGTGCTCATAAATCAGGTTTAAGTATTTTTCAATTTCAGCTGGATCGGTTGAGCACGGAGTGAATACACATTCATCAAGCAACGGCACAATATACGGATAGATCAGTGCTAAGGAAACAGACATTTTTGTGAAGTATTGCTGTGCATTTTGTGTCAACTTCTGCCCTTTCAATACTTTCATGCCATATAACAATATCGAAGCATTGTCTTTATTTTCGGACATCAAATCCACGCAAAAATCGATGAATACTTGAACTTCATGATAGTCTACATAGTCATGAAATTTTCCAAAAGGCAAAATTTGTTTCTGAAGTTTTCTTACCCATTGCTCTGTCATGGCTGAAGGAAGCGCTTCGATTTTCGTCTTCTTGTGATTTAAGGAGAGGCCATACTCTTTAAGGCGAGCATTCAGATCGACAAGGAACTGATCTGCCTCGTCATGTGTCTTCACGAAGCAGCAGAAGTCATCAATATGTCTGATATAATCCCACCGCTTGCAAAGTTCCTCATCAATTTTACAAAGAATAATTTCCGAAAGAAGATTGGATGTATGCGGACCTATTAAAAGACCGTGGGTTTCTCCATTTTTAGAATTCTGTGTATAGTGGTCAACCTGGTTATACCACTGTCGCTCATCTTTTGTGTTTTGCTTGGCAATGAGTTTTCCAACAAGAGCCCAGGGGATTGCATGCGTATAAATACTTGGGAAACATTTTGAAATATCCGCCGACACCATGTACTGCTTTCCCATCAGCAGATCTGGCTCCGGAGTTCCATCATTCCTCCAATTACTATAGTTCATCTGAAACAATGCATCGGTGTCGTTTGCTTTTCTGATATGAATGCGGCTGACGATATGCTTTTGATTTGCCGTAGTTGTTTGGAAATATTGCTGCAAATTAGACCATTCGTCTTTTAGGCATTTGCACAAGCGCTCATGTCCCATTGGCGTAGGAATTCCGAGCGGACGAGGAATATTGATATTACGCATACTATCATAGCGTACATAGTCGTGCCACACATCCGAAAAGACGGGACGAGAGGGATCTTTGCAATATGCAAGAAAAGACGCCCCATCAAAGACAGAAGGTAGCTTTTCCGCAAACATTCCGTACTGAATCATCCGGTCATAGAGCTCATCAGCGGAAATATCTTTCATAAACTCATCATATGTTTTAGGCACCGTATTGCCTCCTCTGTGCACAGTACATCGGCATTATTGAGTGCAGGAATCTGTTATTGAATTGCATTTAGGATTTTAAGTTTCAGTTCTTCATCGTTTTCATAAGTACCATCCATGATCGCCGTCATGATTTCATGTAGAAGATCCTTGTTGATTTTTCCGGCAGCTACATGATAGCTGATGTTCTCAGTAATGGCAAAAAAATTTTTCGCAACACTCATGTACCCGTTGAATAAAAGAAATTGTGCGGACAAAGTAATAGCAAGTCGCTTATTTCCGTCAGCGAAGCAATGGAATTCACAGGTGCAAAAAAACAAATGGGTTAGCTTGTCAATAAATGTTGGATAATAATCATCATTCTGAATATGCGCCAGTACACTTTCCAGTTTTCCGGTATCCAGTGGCTCTGTGATTCCACCTCCGCTGTATTGTATTGTCTTTGCGTGAATGGCTTTGGCCTGATCCAGGGTCAGGTAAATAATACCGTCCATTTAATCACGCTCCTTTAACCGACGAAGTACCTCCTGATTTTCCTGCATGAGCCGTTCCAGCTCATCACCGGCTGCACCAAGAAACTTTTGATATTCATCAGCATCCAGCGGCTGAATATACTCTGACAGCTGATAGTGAAATGCATCCCGCAGTGCCATATCACGGCTAGCCATTTTGATTCGGCCACGCTGAATCAGAGGTTTCCAAAGTGTCATTTGCTCAAATTCATGGAACAAGCCCTCTGTTTCCCGAACAGACAAAACCCTTCCGATTTGTTCTGATTTTCTTTTGATTTCTTCTGCCAGACCGCTTTCATACGCAGCGATAATATCCAGAATTTCCGTATAAAAAGTATCTCTGACCTTATCGTTGGCCTTTAGATCAAGAATTTTTTTATATTCCTTTGCTTTTTCCCGAAAAATGCTTACATAAATCATGTCGGTGAAATGAGCGTACTTGTATCGGTCGTTTTCCACATAATTTTTCAGCGCATCGGTAAATTGGCGTCGATAATTATCTTCTTGCAGAGCGGCATGGACATAGTCTTTATCCCGCTGGTTAATGTATTTGGTGCCTCCGCCGGTTTTGCGATTGATCAGATCAATCACAACATCCAGAATGACCTGGCGGATCGCACGGGCCTTTTCACTTTCGGAAAGGAGCATTGCTATATCCAAAAATGCTCTGAAATCAAAGACTCCCAGCACGGTCGTTTTGGTACCGACATAAATGTCGGTACCAAAATGCTCGTCATAGCATCTTAAAAAGGCTTTCAATTCCCGACCTCTCAGCAGTTCATAGCCATTCTGCTTAAGTTCTTCTGCATTGGCGCTGATATAGCGTTCGATTGTACGAATGTCCACTTCAAAAAAAGAAGCCACCATTTCTTTCGTCATTAAAAGTCGGTCTTCAAAAAATACAGCCTCTACTACAGAGGTTTGCTGGATTTCCTGAATCGCCAGTTCATTATTCAAAATGTTTTGACGATCCAATCTCGATTGCGTCAAATCTTTTGCCATTTTAAACCTCCAATTCGTCGCTCATCAGCTTTGGTAGCAAGCGGTCACGGGTTTCTTCAACCATACGAATGGTATCTCTACATTGTTGAACTTTTGTAAAAATCGGAGTAACCATTCTGTCGAAAGTATCCGCTAAACATTGTGTTGGAATCAAAATTTCCTCTGCCTTTAAATATTTAAAGTGTCTCGCATAATGGTAATTTGAAAGGTCAACATTCACAAGATAATGTGCCTGTTCCAAATGCCGCAGTCCAAAAACATATCTGTATTATACATCGTCTGTTTTTCCTTTGCAAACCGATTCTGAAAGGACACCCTATGATAAATTTTCACCGCATCCTGCTTTTAACCCTTGCCACTGTTTTCTTTGCAAGTACCGCTGGCATTGCCCGCTATGCTGCCGACTCCTGTACGCAAACGCGAATGTATCGGCAGCTTGCCGCGCAGACAGCGAATTTCCCCGATGGCGCCGTATCAAGGGGGAATGATTTTTTGCCGCAGTATCAGGCGCTGTACGCGCAAAACAGCGACCTTGCCGGGTGGATACAGATTGACGGAACCAACATCAACTACCCGGTCATGCAGTCAAAGCATGACCCCGACTTTTACCTAAAGCACAACTTTGAAAAAGCCGACTCCCCGCACGGCTGCCCGTATGTGCAGGCAAACTGCGACCTGCAAACGCCATCTGACAACATCCTTGTGTACGGACACAACATGAAGGACGGCACTATGTTCTCTGACCTGCTGCAATACAAACGCGAATCCTTTTGGGAGCAGCACAGGATCATCCGCTTTGATACCCTGACGGCACAGGCAGAATATACCGTGATGGCGGTATTTCGGGGCGAGGCAGAGAACCTGTTCGCCTATTATCAATATACCGATGCCGAAACTCCGCAGAAGTTTGCCGCCTATGTGGACACTTGTAAGAACGCCGCCCTGTACGAGACCGGCGTGACGGCTACTTATGGGGACAAGCTGATTACGCTGTCCACCTGCGATGATTTCGGCAAAAACAGTAGGGTAGTCGTTGTGGCAAAGCGTATAACCGAACCGAGGTGACTAACTATTAAAAGTCAAGCCCTAAGAGCAGAAAAATATTCTGGGGAAAAATAGGCGCACGAAGATAAGCCCTCTTTCGAGTGCTGAAAAATGAAATTGTTGTAGTTAGCGGATCAAGGTGGGATCGTAAGAAATGTTCTTCGTTTGCAGGGTGAAGATGACACGCAGCAGCTTCTTTGCGACATGGGTCAGAGCTACACGGTGGGGCTTGCCCTCAGCCCGCTTTTTTGCATAGTACTCCGCAAATACTGGTTCGTAAGTAATAAGCGGCAGACAGGCGTTCATAAGGGCGTAGCGAAGGTGAGAAGAACCGTGTTTTACCATGTGACCCTGGTGTTCAGCCAGACCAGATTGGTAGTAACCGGGCTCCAAACCAGCGAAAGAAAGCAGCTGAGCTGGGTTTTCAAATTTGTTAATGTTACCATACTCAGAAAGAATAATCGCAGCAGTTAATTCTCCAATGCCGGGAATGGTAAGGATCGGTGGATTCAGAGCGCGAATACACTCAAGAATTTGCGATTCAATCTCGTCAATCTTTGCATCCAGCTGATTCTCAATATCTATGGTAATTTCCATCTGCTTGAGAAGGAAGGCATCAGATCTGCCGACAGTGTTTTTTGCCAGAGTTTTCAACTGTGCGAACTTCACCATTGAGAATTTACCACGGGACTTTTTGCGCAGAGCCTCATAGGACTTGGCATTCATATTGGCAATCTTCTCAGGACTTTGGTAATGGGTCAGTATGTAGAGAGCTGTGGCAGAGAATTTTCCGTCAAAGAAGGGCTTGAACTCAGGGAAAACCTTGTCCAGGATATTTGTGAGCTCAACAAGCTGCCGGGAGTGCTGACGGACAAGAGAATCCCGAAATCTTGTTAGTGACTTAAGCTGATCCATGTGATAGAATGACGGTGGATAGGGTTTATACTCTACCGTCATAAGATATTGGGCAATGGAAACTGCATCCAGAGAGTCAGTCTTCGTGTTTCTGAGGGATTTGCTGCGAACAAATTTAGAAACCAGAAGCGGATTGAACTCCATGAATGAAAAGTTGTTGGTTTCAAGGAACAGCTTTAAGTTATGCCCATAGTGACCGGTAGATTCAAACCCTATTTTCTTTTGTCCATCCAGGGCATCCAACAGCTGTTTGAGTAAGGAAAAACCTTCACAGTTGTTGGCAAATGACCAGGAAGCTGTAACCGTGTCACCGGCTTCGTCGATGATGGCGCAGTCATGCTTGAATTTTGAAATGTCGATTCCGATAAAGTACATTGGTTTCCTCCTTTTGAAATTTAGCACTGCTGTTTGCCACAGGAAACTTGTCCATGGATTCACGCACAAATGAAACGTCAAAGCGTTAACTAACTGATTACCAATTCAGACAAGTCACTGTGGTTTGAGTCACCTCGAACCAGTCAAGCTGTAATAGTATAGATACAAATCCACAGTGCTTGTACTGATTATAACGCAGGTAGCTACTCCTGCGATACAATCTTGTTAAGGAAGGAGAAATAATAAAAACCACCCCTTTCGAGATGGTTTTTATTATACGTGAGAGTATGAGAACGCCAAAAGAGAATAAACAAAAGCTCCGCGACCGCACCCCCAAAAGTACGGCGGGGACAATACCGAAAGCTGTCCTAAAAGCGGCGTGGCGAAAAACGAAGGAACAATCCCGCACCGTCGCGCGGGAAAATGACACCGACTCCCGACAACAGGAACCGACAGACATTGCGGGTTCGGCGGCGGAACAGGCGGCAGCTTTTGTGTGGCATCAGGGGCGTAAATTGGCAAAAACCCAAGCCCGACAGCACCGCCACAAGGAGGCTGCCGCCCGCGCCCACGCCGCCGATGAGCGCGGTGTCAGCCCGAAACAGACCGAGTGCGGCACGCTGCCCGATGCGGCGCAATGCCCGCACCGTGGGGCAGATTTGCCCCGACAGCAGACAAAAGAAAAAACCGTCACCGCCAAGACCGCGCCGCGTGATATTCGCGGCGTGACCCAGGGTCAGCGCCAACTGCGTACTGCCGCAAATCAAACTGTGCGCAGTGTAACGACCCAAGCACAGATGCAGACCCGTGCGCAAAAAATACGGCTTGCCGCGCAAAAGGCTGCGGATGGCACAGGCAAAACGGCTGTGGCGGTGCGCTCGGCAATTCGGAACTTTCTTGCCGATTTGCACAGCCTAACAGCGGTTCTTGCGGCGGGCGCAAGTGCTGCACTTGGCATCGTTATCGTCATCAGCCTTGTGGCGTTTGTGTCCGGTTCGGCTTACGGCATCTTCTTTGCCGCCGATGCCCCCAACGCAGCGTCCGTCACCGTGCGCGAAGCCGTAGACACCCTGACCGAAGAATACCGCGACAGGCTGGAAGAAATCTCCGATACCGTACAGCACGACCGCCAAGACATTGTTGCCAACGATGATGTATATTACATCCGCTGGCAGGACGTCCTGGCGGTCTTTTCCTCGTATGTGGCAGGCAGCGAACAAGGCGCGCCCGTTGCGGCGCTGACAGAGGAACAGGTGGACAAGCTGCGGAAAATTATGTGGGCGATGAACGCAGTGGACTACGCCACCCATGCGGAAACCGCTGTTATAGAAACAACGGACAAGAACGGAAAGCCTACCACCGCAACCATAACCGAAACGGTTCTTGTAATACGTCTTACCCACAAAACGCCGGGCGAAATGGCGGCAGATTACCACTTTACCGCCCGCCAAAGCACCTACCTGCAACTCCTGCAAGACCCGCAGTATGAAGAACTGTGGGCGGAATTGCTCGGCGGTTTTGCACAGGGCAGTGGAGAACTTATGTTCCCGGACAGCACCCGCATCCCAACAGGCCCCCTGCAATGGCCGCTGCCGGTTGCGGGTGCAATCACCTCACAGTTCGGCCACCGCGTGGACCCCATCACCGGCGAAGTCAGCTCCCACACCGGCACCGACATTGCCTGTGCCGAGGGTACGCCGATCCTCGCCGCCGCAGATGGAACCGTCACCGTTGCCAACGGTCTTGACAGCTGGGGCGGCAGCTACGGCTACTACATCCAAATCGATCACGGCAGCGGGCTGGAAACACTGTACGCCCACTGTTTGTCCATCTGTGTCACCACCGGTCAGCAGGTGCAGGCCGGGCAGGTCATTGGCTATGTTGGGCATACAGGCAGGGCTACAGGCAGTCATTTGCATCTGGAGGTGAGCGTTGACGGTAATCGTGCGGATGTATTGCGCTACTTTACATTATAAAAAATCTCAGGCTGAATGATTTGCTCTATAGCTTTCTTGCGTAGAAAGTGCATACCCCTGCCTCGTTACGGTTTTCAATTCATTTTGCCCCAAGTCCAGCTTCTTCCGTAATTTCGCGATATGTACATCGACCGTCCGTGTCTGAATCGGAGTTGTGATATGCCAAGCGGATGACAGCAGAAGATTCCGGGAGCAGACACGCCCGGAATGGTCGAGCAATGTGACAAACAGCTGATACTCCATAGCAGTCAGGTGAATCGGGTGACCTTCCTTTTCAATAGTGCAGTTGGTTTCATCTATGGAAAGATTTTTATAGTACCTCATCCGGAACACCTAACATATCATACTCATCCATCAGCGCTTGCCCGATTGCCCACGCCAGCAAAAAGGCTGCACAGGCAAGAAAAATCGGCACCCACAGGGTGTTGCCGCCTTGGGTCTGCCAAAGCGCAGCGGCGTGGAAAAGTGGATAAAACCCCAGCCACTCGATGCCGTTTTTCATGCCGGAAAGGCTCAGCAGCGCAGGCAGGCAATAGGCAACTGCGCTGATGAACAGTGCGGGCAGCAGGTTCCCCAATTTCTGCCCCAGCCATAGGGTGATTCGGCTCATACACAGGCAGGCGGCAAAGCGGCAGATGAACCAGAAAATCAGCAAATCGGACAGGGTTATAAACTTGGGTACAGCCTGCAGCTCGGAAATGCTCATCGCCGGAGCCAGCAGCGCGGGCAGACCGTAATCCCGCAGGATCTGCCACAGATGCGGCAAAACCGTTCCGAGAGTGATCCCTGCCGCAACGAGCGTGCTTTGCCGCAGCTTTGCTTTCGCGGTATATTTCCGCCCCAACGGCGTGGCTGCCAGAATCTCATCCATGCCGCCTTTGCGTTCCATTGCGAATAAGCCGCTGAAGCACAGCGCACACAGCAGCCCCGCCAGAAGTGTATCCTGCACATCGGCGGTGCCGGTAAAGCCGAACAGCTTTTTATAGCCGGTTTCATAAACGAGCCATGCACCGGGATTCTGCTTGAGATAATACTGTATGTTGGATTGCACAATTCGCTGATACACCGTGTATTTTTGCTGCAAAGAGTTGTACGCCAGCAGGGCATCGCTGCTCAGCTCGCCGCAAATTACGCGCCGCTGCACCTCCAGCATGGGAGCAAATTCCTTGCCCTGCTCGGTCAGCCAGTTGTAGCTTTCGGTGCGCCACGGTCCCGAAATGTGCTTCATATAATAGGCGTAGTAGATTTCGTCCGCGTCTATGTAGCTCTCCGCCATCACGCCCTGATAGATGCCGAACGCCAGAAATGCCGCCAAAAACACCGCAGCACCGTTCATCAGCAACAGCTTTCTGCCCTCCTCACGGGGGACAGAGGTGGCGCGCGTTGTATGCGGCAGCGGAAGGGTAAGGCTGCGCTTGGCGGTCGGCAGCAGCTGCGCCTTGGCAAATACTGCGCAGAATACCGCAAACAAACCACCGCCCAAAACGGCTGCCGTCATCCACTCGACCAGCGGCAGGCTGACGGGGCTGCCGAACCAGAACAGGTTTCGATAATTTCCCAGCAGCTCGTTAGTTTGCAGCAGGCTTATCATATTGGCGTATTTTATGACATTCCAATGGCTCGTGGCGGGAATCGCGGCACGAATTCCGTACATCGCCAAGGGCAGCGCCAGTGCGCCGATCCACCCGGCGGCGGCACGTTTGGCGACAAGGGCAGCCAGCATGACCCAAAGCCCCATCACAAACGCGCCCGCCCATTTGGCAAGCAAAAACCGAAGCAGGTATTGCCCGACGGTGATCTGCATGGTGCAGCGCATCAGGGCGGGAACACTTTGAATGGTGCGATTCAGCGAGCCTAAACCGAAGGACGCCGAGCAATAGGCAAGGTTGACCCCATACAGCACCGTAAGAACGACCAATAAGCTGGCAGCAAATGCCGCCAGCTTGGCAAGGGCTGTTTTCAACCGTCCGCCCGGCAGGCTGCGCACAAGGCTCAGCAGTCCGCTGTCGCGCTCCTGCCGCACAAGGATCAGCGCCAGCAAGAGCATAGATGCCAGCAAAATCAGGTCGGTAAACGCATAGCTGATGGCTGTGTACAAGCCCTTTTGCGGAAAATAATCAATGGGCGTTTCGGTCAGCCCAGCATAAACCTGTGCGGTGCGTTCGATATTTTTCAAATCGTACCCGGTGCGGTCGTTTTGAAAAATCGAGATGCCGGACAGTTGGTTCGCCTTGGTTTGCACGCTCTGCAAAAAATCGCCATAGCCCGCCACGGTGTTGTATTCGCTTTGCAGCTGGCTGAACAGACGGTACTCTGTGTTCAAATCATCTGTGAACAGGGTGTAGGATTTGTCCTTATATTCCTGCTCGTAGGCATCGAACATAGCGGCATTGTCCTGCCGATATTGGGTCAGCCCGTAGTCGCCGTAAGCCAGTTCCCGATAATACTGCCCGATTTTGACAAGGCTTTCTATCTCCTCACATTTTTCGCGCAGGTAGGTGCCTTTTCCCTCCATGGTCTTGCCTGTCAGCTCTGCCCCCACCGCGCGGTAGGCAGACGCGGGCGGTTGCTTGGCGGTGGGGCGGGTGCCCATCCACAGCAGCAAAAGATTGGCAGATGCCAGTATCGCCAGCAGGACGGGAAACACTCTGCCGCCCCAGACCTTGCGGAGTTCAGCAAAAAACAGGCTCATTTGCCGTCCCCCTCACCGAACACATT
>ERZ772876.3816-NODE-3816-length-10532-cov-2.889186_pt1 | contig 10532 bp, 9 predicted proteins | sample MGYA00580584_ERZ772876 | MGnify/ENA primary metagenome ERZ772876 (study PRJEB29015, sample SAMEA2737728) | human gut metagenome | biome: human gut; feature: human-associated habitat; material: faeces | place: China | collected 2012 ...
GTGTTGAATAATCAAAGCCTATCTTTTGGTACACGGTAATTAGGAATTTGTAACATGATGGACTAATCAAAGAGAAAATACTAACACAAAACAAAGTAATATTTTAGGAGGTATTAAGGAAATGAAAAAAATTAAAAGCATAATTAGTCTTACCCTTGCTATATCTGTACTTGGAGTAAATCCATTAGTACAGGCTAAAGTATTCTGCAATACGGAGATTGAGACGAACGCGAAGAACTCACAACAAAAAAAGGAAAGTCGCTTTATTGTTAAAATAAAGAAGGATGCTGATAAAAAAAGGATAAAAAATAAACTCGCAAACAATATAGTAGTTAGCCATGAAAAAAAGGATCAACAGTATCTTGAAGAATCAGATATACTAGATGTCTCTTTGAACACAGTCAAGAAACAAGAAATAGTGAATGATGATTCTCTGGTAGTGGAGCCAAACTATATTATGAATGGGCTAGAGAAACCTGAAAAGAAAATCCGAGTTCAGAAAAAAATGCCTGTATTAAAGAACAGAAAAGAATATTCAGAGGACCCAACAAAGTTTATTCCTGCGGATTATGACAAGAAAAATCATAAGGATATAATTCCTTGGAATATTGCAAATGTTGCGGGAGGGACAAAAATAAAAAAGAATAATGCTCAAGGAATTAAGATTGCAGTGATTGATTCCGGCATAGATGTTCATGATGATTTGAATACAAAAGGATGGGTGGATTTCTCGGATAGAGTCAATGGATATAAACCAATTGATAACTGTGGACACGGAACGGAAGTTGCCGGAGTCCTTGCTGGACGAATCAATAATATGGGAGTAGTTGGTTTAGCACAAGGGGCGTCAATCTACTCTTTGAAGGTATTGAACTCAGAAAATCAGAGTACAGTATCAAATGTAATCAAAGCAATAAATTGGTGTATTGATAATAAGATAGATATCATTAATATGAGTTTTGGAATGGACAAATATTCAGAAATTCTAGAAAATACAATTAATGATGCAGCAAATCATAATATACTCATGGTAGCAGCGGCTGGAAATGAAAAGAAAGTAGAGTATCCTGCAAAATATAAAAATGTGTTATCGGTTGGAGCAATAAATGATAAAAATGAAGTTGCAGAGTTTTCGCCTTCAGATGAAAGTGTTGATGTATATGCACCGGGTGTAAATATTAATACTACTGGTTATGTTGGATCGTATGTACTGACAGATGGAACAAGTCTTGCAGCACCTCATGTTACTGCAACGGCAGCAGTCTTGATGAAGAGATATCCAAAGCTAAATATGAAAGATATTACTGCCATTATACGTAATTCAAGTAAAGAGGTTAAGAATACGAAAGCGGGTGCTGTTAGTCTATATAGTGCAATAAAATATGCAAAACATTATAAGCGCGAGAATCAAAGCGAGAAAATGTATGCTGATTATAAAACAAAAATCATATCACAAGAATCATTTAGTGAGTCTGATGTTGTTGAGGGAACCTGGAGTAAAGATAAATGGAAAGATACAATAGGTAATATTGGAAGTGGACATTTAAGTATGATAAACTCCATGCCTCTAGAATTTTTTGCAGAAGGTACTCCAGATGTAACAGGTCAAGAAAATAATAAAAAAATTGTCGGATTAGCAGCAAAACATATTGACGATGAGGCATATTGTATAGAAAAATGGAAAAATATTAATGCGAATAAAGAATATAAATATTCGCCGTATCACGCCACACCACACTATGAAGACGCTGAAATACAATTTACAGAAAATTTTTTGTATGAACTTGCAAGACGAAGATTAGTATATAGAAGTATGCTCGACACAAATGTTAATAATTATAATAATAAAGACTCATATTATGGTGTATGGATAGATAATTCAATGAAAAAATCAATTGTGCGAGATATGAGTAAACTAATGACAACTATCCAAGGTTACTTTGATGTAAAGATAGTAAATATGCGAACTGCATTACATAGCGGTTATATGCTTATGGGAGTTCTTTTACATACGCAAGCAGATTATTTGTGTCACAGAGCTAAAGTAGATATTAATATGATTACAAAGAGAAGCGGAGAGAGTGTTTGTACTGATTGGTATGGTGATGCATGTTGGAATAGTAGGATATATGAAGGAAATTTTACGACTGAAGGATATAAAAAATGCAAAAAATATATTAATAAATACAAGGCTATTCCTGTAGTAAGGTTAAAGGATTGCCTAAAATCAAATTTTAAGGTATATTGTAACAATAAAGAATATTCGGTTACTTTAAACACTGCATACGAGGATAATCCGTATTGGTATTCCAATCGATATAGCGCATCATATAATCAAAATTACGAGACATTATCCGAAATGAAAAAACATAAGGCAGAGTTTACTTTGTATCAATATAATTTATGGGGCGTGTATACATACGATGATAAATTCAATTATAAAGACTGGTGAAAACTGGTTAGATAGGAGGCAAAGTATGAAAAAAATTGTATCAATTATTATGTTAACAGCACTTTTGTTTACGTCAATTACAAACGGCACAACAAGTAAAGCAATATCGCAATATAAGCGAATTACATCAGGGAACTATGAATATGCAGTTTTAGATGAAGCCAATAAAACCGCAACCGTGTTAAAGATTAAACCGACAAAAGAAGTGGTAATTCCGAAGATAATTGATGGATATTCCATTGTGCAGATTGGAATATGTTGGAATGAATATGATTACTATTTTAATGAGGAAAACGAATATCATTTTACAGATAGTGAGTATGCTGAATTTAAAAATTCTCGACATGTATTTTCGACAGATAGTAAGTCAGTAGAAAAGATTACGATTCCGGAGGGAGTAAAAAAAATAGGAGAATTTGCTTTTGCGAATACACCGAATTTAAAACAACTTAATTTGCCAAAAAGCCTAAAGTATATTTATGCTGAGAATTTTTTGGATGCTGCAAAATTAACGAAAATCGTATTCAAAGATTCAATTTGTGTTAGGAACGCGTTCGCTAATATTAAAAATGTGATACTAAATGGCAATTTTGACAGTAATTTTTGGGAAGATTGCGTTACACCATCAAGAGACGGTATGCATGGGAAAATAAATCAATTAGAGGTTAAGGGAAAAAGAAATGTAACCATAAGTGCTGGTTCTAAAATTCAAAAAATAATTGTTTCAAAGTCAGTTAAGGATTTATATATATCTGACAGCAATCTAGTGAAAAAACTGAATGTTAAGAGCAAGAAGACAAAGGTAAGCATTGACCCAAACTTAACATCAATTATTCGTACACAATTTGACATGGGAACCTATGCGAAAAAGAAATCAGGAAATTATACATGGTCCAAACCTTATTTTAAACTTGTGAGTAATGACGATGGTAATTATAAAAAGCAGATTTCCTACCTTGTCAAATACAAGAAAAATGGTAAATCAAAGACGAAAACAGTGAAAAAGAATAAAATCAAGAAACTTTATTCCAGTTCAAAGATTCATGTATATGCAATCGTAAAAGTAAAAAAACAAAGAGTTCCGTATATGCCTTGATTTTTCTATGGGATGGTGTTATTCTTAAGTCGATATTATTGACCTAAGGATAAGGAGGATTTGTAAATGAGTAATGTGACGATTTCAGATGCCATTCGTTATATTGGAGTGGACGATAAAGATATTGATTTGTTTGAGAGCCAGTACATTGTGCCAAATGGCGTATCGTATAATTCTTACGTGATTTTGGATGAAAAAATTGTTGTTATGGATACGGTGGATGCCAGAAAAACTGATGAATGGCTGGAAAAATTAGAGAGAGAACTTGATGGAAAAACACCGGATTATCTTGTGATTTCTCATTTGGAGCCGGACCACAGCGGAAGCATTCAGGCAATTGCTGAAAAATATCCGCAGATGCAGTTTGTCAGCAATGCGAAAGTATTTGCGATGCTGCCACAGTTCTTTGAGATGGATGTAACAGACAAAAAAGTGGTTGTTGCTGAGGGAGATACCTTGTCTCTTGGTGCACACACACTTACGTTTGTGATGGCACCGATGGTTCACTGGCCGGAGGTTATGGTTTCTTATGAATCCACGGAAAAAGTTTTGTTCTCTGCCGATGCTTTTGGTAAGTTTGGTGCGCTGGATGCTGATGAAGACTGGGCTTGTGAAGCAAGAAGATATTACTTTAATATTGTAGGTAAATATGGTGCGCAGGCAGCCGCTTTGTTGAAAAAGGCAGCCGGCTTGGATATTCAGAAGATTTGTCCTCTTCATGGACCAATTCTTCAGGAAAACCTTGCCTATTATATTGGTAAATATCAGGTTTGGAGCAGCTACGAAGCAGAAGATGATGGTGTATTTGTTGCCTATGCATCCATTCATGGAAATACGGCAAAAGCAGCGAAAAAACTTGTTGAAGTGTTAGAAGCCAAAGGTGAAAAAAAAGTCGTTGTCAGTGATTTGTCGAGAGAAGATATGGCAGAGGCAATTGAGGATGCGTTCCGCTATGATAAAATTGTAGTTGCCTGTGCAACATATGATGGCGGTTTGTTCCCGGTTATGCAGGATTTCCTGTACCACTTAGGTCACAAAAACTTCCAGAACAAAAAAGTTGCCTTCATGGAAAACGGAAGCTGGGCTCCGGTAGCAAATAAGAAAATGCGCGAAGCATTTGAGAAGATGAAAAATATGACACTCTGTGACAACATGGTTACAATCAAGTCGACGATGAAAGAGGCAGATGTCGCTCAGATGGAAGCGTTAGCAGATGAATTGTTGGCATAATTTGTAATTCAATATAAGAGACGTAAAAAGGCAGTTTCAAGAAGGAAAATCCTTCGTGAAACTGCCTTTATCATATTATTCTTCTTCGGTTTCTTTGTCCTTATGAGCAAGCTCAGATACAATCTGAATTCCATTTACCTCTACTAAATCATTGATTTCAATCACTAAGCACGGAACGCCGTCGATTACTTTAGTTTCTACTAAGTCGGTTCTCTCCGGATTAACGGAAACTTTAACATCCGGGGTGCGCACCTCAAAATTCCTTGTATTGGATAAGTTGGTGGCAACCAGTGTTTCATTTTCTCCGACGGATTCGTCATAATGTGCCTCAAAAGCCTCAATTTGTTCTTCCTCAACACCGCATTTTTCCAGAAGATGTGTCATGTCGGATTTATCTAGCGTGAGAGGCTCCGGATTTTCTTTGTTTTCTGCTACCATCTGATTCAGATTTTCATGAATGGATTTAACCACCTCATAATCACATTCTAAGCCAAGCGATTCCTCTACAATTGCGTTGAATGTTTCTTTCTGGCTTTTTGCCGGGAGCGGCATACGGCAGCCGAGGAGTTTGTCGGTAATCACTTCATCCACCTCATCCGCATTTTTGGAATAATACAAAAGACTGTGAATATCCATGTTGCGGTCATTAAAAGCCGGGAACAAAAAGCCAAGTTCCGGCGGCTGTACGAGCCAGTCGCGAATCCGGTCTTGGATGTGGTTGGTCTCTGCATTGTAGCAAAGTCCCGGTTTTGTCAGTTTAACCGGACAGATGCTGCAAAGAATGTAGTCATACACATATTCCGATGCATCAAAATTTTCAATGCCGTCTGTTGTGATTTTCGGAATATCATAAGCGTCATGAACCAAAATAATAAAATAATTTTCCGGATAGCCGTAATTTTCAATTACTTTGTCATAAAAGGCATCCAGCAATTCATCATCGGTCAGTTTGCTTTGTAACAGTTTCATTAAAAATACCTGCGTGCCATCTTCTTTTGTTTCCTGTTCGGTTGGAAACTCCATATTCAGAAGTGTTTTTCCGATGGAGCCGGAAAGTGTTTTGCGGAAAATGTCAATGTATTTAAACATTTCTTCTTCCGGAAGGCCTAAAAACGCTTCCTTTAAAGTCATGCGTTTTTGCTTGTCGGCATCCACGTAACATCCGCAGAGCCGTGTAAAGCTGCATTTTGTTTTTGTAAATCGTTTTTTGATTTCTGCGATTTCTTTTTTGTTCATATGTACCTCCCTTAACCGGCAGACGCCGGAAATTGTCTTTTTCCATTGTACCACATCAGGGAGAAAAAAAGGAAATATTATTTTGTACTCTTTTTTGCTTTTTTATCAATATATCTTCAAAAGCACCATCGCAGTTGTGTGCTTCTTCTACATATATGCCAAAAACTGTCTGGCCGAATTCATCAAAATCATCTCCAGAATTGGCATCTCTTGTGATGTAATCATAACCTATTTGTGTTACCGGTGCACTGCCAAGTGTAGCTGGAATGTCAAGATTTTTTACTTTCCCTTTATTGCTTATTACATCAATTTTTTCTTCATAGTTAAATTCTCCCTTCGATAATTATTTGCTTTTTTGTGGGTGCCTATTTACAATACGAATGAGAAATGGAAAATGATGCAAAAAAAGTAAAAATAGATTAAAAAAAATGCAACATTTTACCATTTTCAATCGTATTGTTTATAGAAACAACCCGAGAAGGAGGATGATGTATATGGTAAAAAAATTCAGCAAAATAGGGGTTTGCATGGTTTTTGTACTTTCTATGATTTTACCGCAGGCGGCGGTTTCAAAAGCAAAGACAGCGAATCCGTACACTGGCAAAAAGTATGTTTACTGCAGTAATTACAAAGACGGAATTGAACTCTATGGAAAGGATGGCAGTAAAAAGAAAAAGTACACATTGATTAAAAAAGAGTATTCAATGAGGGAAATTTACAAGACGAAAAGCTATATTTATTATTACAAAGTAAATCGGAAGGATTCGTCGACCGGTTATGTATGGCAGGTTCCGTTGAACCAAAAGACCGGAAAGTTAAAAGTAAAAAAGAAAAAGAAATTGTTTTATGTCAACGAATGGCGGGAGTTCCTTTATGCGACGGATAAAAAAATTGTCTATCGCATAAACAATTCGATTGTATCTTATAATAAGAAAACGAAACAGAAAACGTCACTTACCGGAAAGCCTGTCTATTACAGCAGTATTAATGTTGCAAAGGATGCATCAGGGCTTACTGCAAAGATTGGAAACTGCATTTATTACTCGCGGTTTAAGAGTTATTATAAAAAAATTGATGAAGCCTTTTACCAGTTAAATCTGTCTACCGGAAAACGTAAAAAAATAGTAAATAAGGCTTCGCAGTATGAGTCAAAACGCTACCGTTATGATGAACATGAAAAGTTAGATACGCAGGTTGGAATTTCCAGTAAAAAACTGTATGTTCCAACAGAAAAGTGGATTGTTTGTTATGATATGGCAGAGAAGAAGAAAACAAACCTGATTTCAATGGATGTATTAATGCAGTGTGTAAAAGAGAAGTTTTCCACAGATGCATTCCATTCGATGCTTATTGATAAGTTCTATTTTATCGGCAATACAATGTATTTGCAATTAGCAGTAGATTATCAGTATAAAATTGGAGCATATCAGGAAATTTCATACGACAGAAATTATGTTGTTGTAAGTTTAAATAAAAAGACCGGGAAGTCGATTACCTATGAGGAAGAACTAAGTTCTTTTTTGAAGAATTATGGAAATGGATATAATGACGGCAATCAGTGTGGCATGCACAATTGGACCGTGCGTACAGGAATGATACTGGATGTAACGCAAAACGGTACCTGGATTGGTGAATTTGTAAATGAGAAAGGTGAACTTTTTTATTATTCCTACAACAAAAATACGAAAGTGACAAAACTCTACAGCAGTAAAAAGGCGAAAGTTCGTCTTATGCAGCAGGGGCTTAATGATGAAGCGTATGTGTGATTTATACGCTGATGGTAATTTAAGATTTATTGTCACAAACAGCACAACATCCGATATTGAATATATATATACAAAAGATGATATAATTTGCATATATTATACACGGAGGTGACTAATATATTGACATTACAAGAAACAATAAGACCATCTGCTGATTTGCGAAATCATTATTCTGAAATATCAAAACTGTGTAAGGAAAACAAAGAAGCAGTGATTATTACAGTAAATGGCAGAGGCGATACGGTTACACTTTCCTATGAAGAATATAAAAATATGAAAGCAAGAATAGAATTATTAGAAGTATTAGCCGAAGCGGAAGATGATGTTAAAAATAGCAGAGTTGCTCCAATAACGGAAACATTTGATGATTTGAGAAAAATGCTTCAGGAGGAGTGATTATGAAGGATGCGGTAATAAGGACTGATACAGCCGATGCAGGTATCAGAAAAATAATTTTGTATATTGCTCAAAATTTTGGAAATACAGCAGCACTTGAGAAACTTGACGAGATTGAAAAACGAATTCTTGAATTAGGAGATGATCCATATATTGGAAGCGAGCCGAGATATCTTATTCTTAAGAGACAAGGGTATAAAGTGCTTATTTTAGAAAAAGACTTAGTATTTTATAAAATTCATGAGGAAAATAAGCAAGTGATTGTATATGCAGTCGTAGATCAACGCCAAGATTATTTGAATATTATTCGTGGTTTGTAGAGAAGTTTATCCTAAAAAAAGAGATGCCCCGAGGACCTCTCTTTTTTTTTACGTCCAGGCACTTATGGACAAAAAATTACATAGGATGAAAGTAACGACAATCTCTGAGGTGTATCATGCAGTCATTTCCACAGCCTTTAAGTGTAGAGGAAGAAAATGAAGCAATTGAGAGATGGGAACAGGGTGACAGAGAGGCAAGAAATATTCTGATTGAACGAAATCTTCGGCTGGTTGCCTATCTGGTGAAGAAATACAGCAATTCCGACCATAGTGTCGATGATTTGATTTCCATAGGGACAATTGGACTGATTAAAGCGGTCGACACATATCGAATAGGGAAGGGCGTTCGGTTAGCGACGTATGCCTCCCGCTGTATCGACAATGAATTGTTGATGACATTTCGGAGTGATAAGAAGCGGGCGCGGGAAATTTTTTTGTATGAGCCGATTAGCGGGGATGATGGTGAGGGAAATGCGCTTCGATTTTTGGATGTATTGGAGAGTGTCGACGAGGATATTCCGGAGCGGATGGAAAAGGAAGAAAATATTGAAAAGTTATACGGTTATATTGAGAAAAATCTGACGGAACGAGAAAAGTTAATTATCCGCCTCCGCTATGGTGTGTCCGAGGGAAAGGGAACACCGGAACATCCGGAAATTACACAGCGTGAAATTGCCAAACAGCTTGGTATTTCGCGCAGCTATGTGAGCCGGATTGAAAAAAAAGCACTACAAAAGCTTCGGCGTGCATATGATTATGGAAGGAGAAAAAACTGAGATGTCGGATCCTAAAATAGAAAATTTACTGGAGTTGTCTTTAGATGTCTCAGAAGATACAAGAGAAAAAAGCGAAAATTTATCTGCCGGTTATGACCCGGAAGAAAAGTTGTGGCAGGTGATTATTCGGTATTCCGGAGAACTTTTGCAATTGGCAGGTAACTATGAGCGGGTGACGCCGCTGTTAGGAGGGTACGCTGTTTTAGAAGTGACAGAAAAACAGTTGAGAGCGTTGGCAGAAGAACCACAGGTAGAATATATCGAAAAGCCAAAGGCGTTGTCTTTTGCCGTATACGAAGGAAAACTGGTATCGTGCATTCCTCCCGTACAGAGGGAGCCCCTTTCTCTGACCGGACAGGGTATTCTGGAAGGAATCATAGATTCCGGAATTGATATTTATCATCCGGATTTTCGAAAGGAAGATGGAACAACAAGAATCGTGGGAATTTGGAACCAGACGGCGGTAAATGAGGGCGAAATGGAGCTTATGCCACCGTCCGGTTATTCCTTCGGCTTGTTTTATTCGGAAGAAAAAATAAATGAATTGTTACAAGCATTAGGTCCTGCGCCGGCAGTGGATGCAAGCGGACATGGAACACATGTTGCCGGGATTGCAGCAGGCAATGGCCGTGCCAGCCGGGGAGAAAATCGCGGTGTGGCGTATGAATCACAACTGTTAATTGTGAAATTAGGCGGCAGGACGCAAAGAGATTTTCCGCAGACGGCAGAACTGATGCAGGCAATTGATTTTTGTATTCGTTTTGCGGCAGAAAGAAACCAGCCGCTTGCCTTAAATTTAAGTTATGGAAATAATTATGGTTCGCATACCGGTACGTCATTATTGGAAACGTATTTGGATGAAGCAGCTTTAGTGGGGCGCACAACAATCTGCATTGGCAGCGGCAACGAGGGCGATTTGCGGCGGCACGCTTCCGGGCAGTTAGAGGCAGGCAGAGAGAAAGTTGTGGAGTTTAGCGTCTCACCCTATGAAACAAGTCTGTCCATTCAATTGTGGAAGCAGTATGTGGATTCCTTTCAAATTACATTAACAACACCATCCGGAAGTCAGATTGTCGTATCGGAGGAAACGGCAGGAACCTTTCGCTCTTTGCAGGATGGAATGGAAATTTTGTGGTATTTTGGTGAGCCGTCGCCCTATCAGATTTTGCAGGAAATTTATCTGGAAATTATCCCCGCATATGACCGGACAATGATTCAGGGCGGTATCTGGAAATTAACACTCACGCCTAAACAACTGGT
>ERZ772876.3824-NODE-3824-length-10507-cov-11.252296_pt1 | contig 10507 bp, 8 predicted proteins | sample MGYA00580584_ERZ772876 | MGnify/ENA primary metagenome ERZ772876 (study PRJEB29015, sample SAMEA2737728) | human gut metagenome | biome: human gut; feature: human-associated habitat; material: faeces | place: China | collected 2012 ...
ACCACTCGTTCAGCGACGGCAACAAACGCATCGCGGCGTTCCTGTTCCTCTGGTTTTTGGAGAACAACCGCATCCTCTACCGCCCCGACGGCTCGCGCCTCTTGGACAACAACACGTTGGTGGCCCTGACGCTAATGATCGCCGAGAGCCGCACCGAGGAGAAGGACGTGATGACGAAGGTGGTGGTGAATCTGATAAATAAGAATAATTAAAATGATTTGAATAGAGTAATAGGACTTTCAAGTCCTATTACTCTATTCAATGATGCGGTTATCGTAACAATCTTGACATTTGCTCCATACACCGTTTCTTCTGCTCCAGATTGGGATGAACATATAGATTGAGCGTCGTGCTGATATTGGAATGTCCTAACAAAACGCTCACAGTTTTATAGTCGCATTTGCTTTCGATGCAGCGCGTAGCGAAACTGTGACGAAGGCCGTGAAATTTCATCAAAGGCAAGCCGAGCGACTGCATGAATTGTTTGTAGTAGTTTCGATAGGTGCGAGGTTCTGTAGGCTTCGGTTCATTCGTCAGGACATAGAAATTTCCGTTCACGATCTTTTTAATGGGACGAATCATCTTCAATAGATTTTTTGTCATTGGAATCTCGCGGATGGAATTTTTTGTTTTCGGGGTATCGAGAATCACTTCAGTATATTTTCGGTGCTCCTCGATAACATAGATGCGCTGAATCGTTTTTCGAACATGGATAATCCCATTCTCGACATCTAAATCGTCCCATGTCAACGCACAAATCTCCCCGATGCGCATACCGGCACTTAAACAAATGTAAATACCTAAATTCTTGAAGGTAAAATGTAACCGAATATACTCCATGATTTGTTTCTGGTGCGAACGGCTCAATATGTCTATTGAATGCTTATCTCGTTCAGTCGGAAATTTTATATCTATTTGACGATATTCGGTCATTTGATTTTTGACGCCGAAACGCAATATCATTTTCAGAACGATCAGAATATCCTTGATCGTTTTATGGCTCAAGCCTTCGTTGAGCTTCCGAAATACGAAAGTCTGCACGTCCTGTTCCTCAACGAGTGCCATTTCGCCGAATGAAGGCAAGATGTGATTTTCAATCAATAGTGTGTAGGCCGCAAAAGTCGAACGCTTTACATACTGCTTCTTGTCCTCTTTCCATAGAGCGACAATCTTCGAAAATTTGTTTTCTGCTATCATACTAACGGATTTTAAATTATATAGCAGTAAGATAGGAATTGCGGAGTTTTTACGATTCGATTTTCTTCAATGTTCCCCATTTGAGATTTCCGGAGTTTACGGAGGAGTGGGAGACAAAACCAATAAATGATTTAGCGGTTGTTATTGGTGGTGGAACACCTGATACTACTGTAAAATCATATTGGGACGGAGAAATACAATGGTTTACGCCTTCTGAAATAGGTAAAACTAAATATGTTGATTCAAGTTTGCGTACTATAACAGAAGACGGGTTAAACAATTCCAGTGCAAAACGTTTGCCTCCCAATACGATACTTTTAAGTTCCCGTGCCACAATTGGAGAATGCTCATTATCCCTCAGAGAATGTGCTACAAACCAAGGTTTTCAATCTCTTGTATCTAAAAAATGCAATGTAGATTTTCTTTACTATCTGATACAAACGAAAAAGAACGATTTAATCAGGAAGTCTTGTGGATCAACCTTTTTAGAAATTTCTGCAAATGAAGTTCGTAAAATTCAAGTATCTATTCCATCTGATGTTGAGCAACAAAAGATTGCAGGGCTATTGTCGTTGATAGACGAGCGTATCGCTACCCAAAACAAAATCATTGAGGACTTGAAAAAACTAAAGTCTGCGATTAGTAAACATTTGTTCGCACGAAAAGATTTGTTAGAAACTACCATATGCTTGTCGGATATTGCGACATTGAAAAATGGTTACGCATTCCAGAGTGGCATGTATAATGCACTGGGCAAATGGAAAATCCTTACAATCTCAAATGTGTCTGGCGAGCGATATATAAACGATAAGGATTGTAATTGCATAATCAAGTTGCCGAACGATATACAAGACCACCAAGTATTAAAAGAAGGAGATATTTTAATATCTCTTACGGGTAATGTTGGGCGCGTTTCTCTTTGTAAGACTGGGAACTATTTACTCAACCAACGAGTTGGGTTGTTGCAACTTGCAAAAAATGTAGATCAAGAGTTCCTATATCAAATTTTATCTTCTCAAAGATTCGAGAATAATATGATAGCTTGTGGTCAAGGTGCTGCCCAAATGAATATTGGCAAAGGGGATGTAGAAAGCTTTGTATTACCATACTCCTCAAATGTCAATAACATTCGTTTAGTCGCAAAAATACTACATTTATACGATGAGTGCGTCATTAATGAGCTGCGAAGACTAATCTTACTAACCATGCAGAAGCAATATTTCCTTGCCCAAATGTTCATATAAACATCTGGGACAAAAGATAGTTCTTTTGTCTATTGAACAGTTCAAGTACTGATAACTCATTGTCGATTTTAGCATCAAAGCCTTGCAGTGTTGACGCAATTTCCATATTGCGACTATGTCCATAAGTTGGAATCATTATTCCACGAACAATATCAGCGTTGATATTGCTTTGTGTACCAGTTTCAAGATACTTATGGATGTAGCGATACTTAAAATATGACAAGTAGTAGTACAGATAATCTAATAAATCTTTGTCTTTGAGCTGCATCGCAAACATTGCCTGACTTGTAGTAATGGGTATTTCATTTATAGTTACCAAGCCAACCGATGCGTACATTGACATTATTAAACTATACTTTGGAACCATCCATGCCGAAGAGTTTTCTAATCCACTTTGGCTCAGATGATTTTCTGTGTATCGGACATACTTACCTTGTTTTGTTATATCGTTAATACTCAAGAATGGTATTTCTCCATTATAGTATTCTTTATTTGTGGAAGTCGGAGTACCACCAGCCTTGCCTTTTGAGAACAAAGTGTCTAATCTATTCCATCCATTAGGCTTTTGAGCAAATACCTGTTTACTAATCGCAGACATTAAGGTATTGTTTTCCTAAGAAATCATTTTTGTATTTTAGCAGAAAAAAGAAAGCGATGCTAACGAATGAATTTCGGATTTTTGATCCTTTAAAGGATGATGTAAATACAGTACCTACTCTATCAGGAAATTACATTTTCGCATTACGAAAAAATAGTAAACTTCCAGATATTGGTATTCCTGTAATCTATACTAAGTTTAGAGATTATGAAGTTATTTATGTCGGTTTAGCCAGTACTAGCCTTAGAGATAGAGATGTAGAGAAACACTTCAATGGAAATGCTGGAAGCTCAACTCTGAGGAAAAGCCTTGGTTGCTTGTTTGGATACAATTTAATACCACGAGATTCACATTATAATAACAACGGGAAAACTAAATTTAATGTTACCGATGAAAGCGAGCTCTCAGATTGGATTAAAACAAATCTATTACTGTTTTATTATCCCAATAAAGAATTTGACCGCATTGAATCTCTTTTGATTCAAGCATTAAATCCACCATTAAATTTAGATAAGAATCACAATGTTATTAATTCAGAATTTAGAAAACATCTTTCTAAACTAAGAAACCAAAAACCGGTACATTTTTATGACAATATGGGTGAAATTATGAATCAAAGAAATTTAGGAAAAGAGTTATATGTTCAAATATGGCAAGAATATTTATCGGAAATTTTGTATGCTATAAATTCTATAAGTAAAACAATGAAGCTTAACCGCTCTTTATTTGAATCCGTTGGAAATAGAAAAAAATCAGGATATACTTTCCGTTTAGAAATAGTTGATGGTATAGTACCAAGAAAAAAAGGCTCTGCTGTTGCACGTGATTTGAAAAAAGTATTGGATAAAAGTATTGATTTTAAAACACTTGCCAACAAAAAGAGTATAATAATCAGTTTAAATACTAACTTTGAACTGGTTGTGCAAGTAATATAGAGAAAATTAAGCCTTAATCAAGGGAATTACACAGAATATAACACTCCATAATAAGCCCAATGTACGCATATCAGAATGCTTAGAATGTACTTCTTCAACTTTGCAAGAAAGTGATGCCTTGAGATCTGGTACATATCCTGTATATGGTGCTAATGGGATTGTTGGCTACCTTGACAATTATAGCACTCAGGATGAGGCTGTCTATATTATTAAAGATGGTTCAGGGGTAGGAACGGTTTCTTATGTTACAGGCCAATGTTCTACAACAGGAACATTGAATACTTTGCAAGCTAAAGAAGGCTATTCGCTTCAATACCTTTACTATATACTGAAGGTATTCAACTTCGAACCGTATAAAACAGGGATGGCGATACCTCACATCTATTTCAAAGACTATGGCAAAGCCAAAATCTTTTGTCCATCATATACAAAACAACTCCAGTATGCGAGATTATTATCGGCAATAGATGGCAAAGTATCAACAGAGCAGAATAGTTTAGCAAGCCTTAGTTTACAGAAGCAATACCTGCTTCGTCAGATGTTCATATAAACATCTGGCGGAGCAGATACTGTTTTTGTTTTTCAAATAGAAGTCTTTGCTTTATAGCAGTTTCCATTCGTAATGATAAGATAGAAAAAGTATGTGCTATTGTTCTGACTATTTGTGTCGTTGGCAAAATAAATTCTTGATTTTGCGTTTCTGCAATATAATGCCTTTTATGCTCACTTGTTGACAAATCAAGATATTTCAAAAACTCAAACGTATAACGTAAGAGTTCTTTATTCTCAGCAGATAGAATTTTGATGGCAGACGATTTGACCTTAAAAGGGAAATCAACATATTTGCTATCAAGAGTGAAATCATCGAATATGATGCAATCACCCTTGTCATATATTCCTTCTGTTTCTGATGTGTAACCCAAAATAAAGGCTTTGTTTGCAGTTAGCACTGGAGTTCCTTTATCTATATATTCCGTATCTTCAACAATATATGATTGTGGCTGCTCATAATCAAGAACATCGCCAATCATCGCATTAAAACCTACATTTTTCCTAAGTTTCCAAAAAATCTCATTTCTAAGTCCCTTGATTAAGGACTGCAACTTGTCAATGATTTTGTTTTGGGTGGAGATACGTTCGTCAATAAGGCGAAGCAAGGTCGCGATTTTAGTCTGTTCAGGTTTTGATGGCAATCCAATATAACATTCAGAAAAATTCTTGGTGCTAATTGAGTAAATCTTTGTTCCTTGTGCTATTCGTCTTATTTGATTATGAAAAGCAGCAGATGAGAAAGCATATCCTTTGAATCCGACAACAGTTTTATTTTTATTGTCTCGCCCATGAATTGTATGCAATCCACAGACTATGTTTTCCCTTGCAAGATTATAAAATTCAATAGTCTTGGCTACTTCATTTGTATCTTCCGAGGCATCTGCAAAAGCTACATCGCCCTCTTTGCACAATTCAAAGTTTTTGGGCATATTCTCCTTTTTTATATTAGGCAATTTGTCTTTTGCTAAATCTACCATAGTCGGAAGTCCCACGTGGATAAGTCCATAATGCAAATTCATCACGGTATTAGTATCATATTCAAGCTGCTCCCAACTAAGTGAATTGGTGGAATAGAAATCCAGCAAGTCTGAGACCTTACATTTCTCCCACTCCCCCGTAAACTCCGGAAATCTCAAATGGGGAACATTGAGGGCTTTATTGTTGTTATTTGTTGCCATTGCTTTTTCGGATTTATTCGACAATACCCAATTCTTTAAGATAAACCTCTATTTGTTTATCCAATTCGGCGCGTTTGGCCTCCAACTCCTTGATCTCGGCCATCACGGCGTGGATATCGATCTCCTCTTCCTCTTCGAACGTATCGACATAGCGCGGAATATTGAGATTGTAGTCGTTCTCGGCAATCTCCTGCAATGTTGCGCAATGACTGTATTTCTCTATCTCTGTGCGGTTACGGTAAGTCTCGACGATTTTGCGGATGTGCTCGGGGCGTAATTTATTCTGTGTCTTCACCTTCTCGAACTCGCGCGAAGCATCGATAAAGAGAATATTGTCCTCCTGCTTGCGGCATTTTTTCATCACGAGGATGCAGGTCGGAATACTGGTGCCGTAGAAGATATTGGCAGGAAGTCCGATGATTGCGTCGATATAATTCTTCTTCTCGATCAGAAACCGACGGATCTTACCTTCGGCCGCTCCGCGGAACAATACGCCGTGCGGAGCTACGCAAGCCATCGTGCCGCCCTCGTTGAGGTGGTAGATCATGTGCAGGATAAACGCATAGTCGGCCTTCGATTTTGGGGCAAGCACTCCGGCCTTGCTGAACCGGTCGTCGTTGTTGAATTTCGCGGCGGCACTCCAATCGGCCGAGAAGGGCGGGTTGGCCACTACGGCGTCGAATTGTTGATCGCCGAACTCATCGGCTTCGAGCGTATCACCGTTGCGGATGTCGAAATCGTTATACTTAATACCGTGCAGCAACATATTCATGCGGCAGAGATTGAAGGTCGTAGGGTTCTTCTCCTGCCCGAAAATCTCATCGGCCTGTCCGCTCCGAGCCGTGCGGAGCAGGAGCGAGCCGCTGCCGCAAGTGGGGTCGTAGACCGTCTTCAAACGCTGTTTGCCCGTGATGACGATTTCTGCAAGAATCTGACTGACCTCCTGCGGTGTATAGAACTCGCCCGCCTTTTTCCCGGCTCCGGCGGCGAATTGACCGATCATGTATTCGTAGGCGTCGCCCAGAATATCAATCTCCTGCGCATCTTTCAGCCCGAAGTCGATGCCGTTCAATGCGACAAGCACGTCGCTGATTAACTTATTCTTATCGTCGGCCGTTTTGCCCAGCTTGGGAGATGCGAGATCGATGTCAGAGAAGAGACCGCCGAAATCGTCTTCGCTTTCCTGACCGATGGTGCTGTCCTCGATTTTCTTGAGCGACCGCTCCAATGCTGGGAGGGTATTCTCCTTACGGTCGATCATCGAGATAATGGTAGAATAAAGGTATTCCGGCTCGACGAAATAGCCCAAATCCTGCACGCACGCCTCTTTCAGGTCGACCTTCAACTCTTCGTCGTCGCTCTCCCATGCCTCCTTGAAGGTCATGCCGTCCTCCTTCAGTTCCTCATTGGCATACAACTCGATTTTTTCGGAGAGGTACTTATAGAAGATGAAGCCGAGAGTGAAATACATAAAATCGCTGGCCGACATGTTGCCACGCAGGGTGTTGGCAACCGTCCAAAGCTGGCTGCGCAATTTTTGTTGCAGTTCTTCGCTCATATGCGTTGTGTGTTTATTCCCAGTTAAACGTGTCGATAATTATGCGGAGCTTAGCCAATACCCGTTTGAGGATATTACGACGCTCCTTCAGCCCTACCTTCTTCTCTTTGATAGCGTTCTGAATGATTTCGGGTTTCTCGCGTTGAAGGTAATCGTATTGTGCCAGATACTCTCTCAACGCATCGTGACTCAGGGCCTCCTCCTCGGCCAGACGTTCGATCGCCCGTTCGCGGGCTGCGCTGACGTAGTTCGTCAACCGCGTCTCCAAGTCGATGGACCCGTCCGCCTTTGCGCGGTTGAATCCGGCCTTGTCGTCATCGACATTCTGCTGGATAAACCCGTCGATGAGCTTGGCCTTGTTGCGCATCGAGGCGTCTCGAATCATCGTATCGATAATCTGCTGACGTTTCTGCCGGTAATCTTCGCTGTCGGGGTTCAGGTCGGCAATCAGCGCCAGAATGTAGGCGACATTGATGACGTCGCTGTGGAGCAGCTCCAAACAGAAATCCACGTCGTCGATATTTTCGTGTTCGATCTCGGTTTGTGTAGCGTCGGGAGTGCCCTTTTGCTTGTCTCCCGTATGACCGATGGCGATGTCGAGGTATTTGGAACGGAAATCCATGTATTCCTGCTCGGACATGATGAAATAGGGATCGTCCGCTTCGTACTCCTCGTAGATTTGCGCCTCGATTTTCCCCCGGATAATCTCGCGGAAAGCCAACACGAATTCGCGTTTCTCTGGTTCGCTTTTCAGCGCGTCGATGCAGCTGACGTCGGGATATTTCTCCAGAAAAGAGATCATTTTCAGATTCAACTCCTTGCGCACCTTCTCGAACGGCGGGCGTATGATCTTCTCATTGGGCGTGTTGTTACTGAAAAGTTTGATCGCTGCATCCACATTGGCTTTAAGGTCGCGGAAGCATACGATTTTCCCGAAACGCTTTTTCTCGTTCAGCACGCGGTTCGTGCGGCTGAACGCCTGCAACAACCCGTGATATTCCAGATTTTTGTCGACATAAAGCGTATTGAGCTTCTTGGCATCGAAGCCCGTGAGGAACATTCCGACGACCAGCAGCAGGTCGAGCGGCAGCATATCCTTCTTGCGTTTCTTCATGCGCTCGTTTACGTCGTCGTAATAGGCGCTGAAATTGTCGGTCGTAAAAGACGTGCCGAACATCCCGTTGTAGTCATCCATAATGGCTTGCAGCTCGTCGGCAGCGACCTTTGAGTCGGCAAACCCTTGATTCATTCCCGTCTGCCCGTCGTCCAGACTGGCGTTGGCGGCATAGGTGAAGATGGCGCCGATTCGGATCTTCGGATTTAACTCCTTGAAAATCTTGTAGTAGCGGAGCAGCATCGGTACGGACTGAATGGCGAACAGTGCGTTGTACTCACCGCCGAAGGTCGATTTGTCGTAGTTGTTGAGAATGAACTGTGCAATCTCCCGCATACGCGCCTCGCTCTCGCAGTCGGTCGTCGTGCTGCCTTGATAATATTCGACCAGAAAGCCCAATACATTCTCGTCGGCAATGGCATCCTTGATCAAATACTTGTGCAGGCATTCGCCGAAAACTTCGGCCGTTGTGTGCTCCTGTTTGGCATTCTCGACGAAGATAGGCGTACCCGTAAATCCGAAAATTTGCAGGTTGTTGAAGAAGTTGACGATATTTTTGTGGCAGTCGCCGAAGTGACTGCGGTGGCATTCGTCGAAAATCATTACGACTTTTTTATTCCGAATCTCTTGCAGATGCCGGTTGTAGTAATCTTTCGTGACGGCACAATTGAGCTTCTGAATCGTGGTGATGATGATTTTCGAATCACCGCTCAACCGCTTGATCAGCTCGTGCGTGTTGTCCGTATTGTCTACCGCACCCGGCTCGAACGCTTCGTATTCCGACTGCGTCTGCGTGTCGAGGTCGTGACGGTCTACGACGAACATCACCTTGTCGATTCCGTCTATTTCCGAGACCAGCTGCGCCGCTTTGAACGAGGTCAGGGTCTTTCCCGCGCCTGTCGTATGCCAGACGTAACCGTTCTTGTTGGTGTTCTCCACCTTGTCGATAATCTTCTCGACGGCATAGAACTGATAGGGCCGTAATACCATCAGACTCTTGTCGCCCTCGTGCAGCACTACATATTTGCTGATGATCTTTCCCAACGTACACTTGTCGAAAAAGAAGTTGGCGAACATATTCAGGTCGTTGAACGGCCGGTTCTCGGCATCCGTCCAGTTGAACGTGAATTTGTAGCCGCTGTTCGGATTGTTGGCAAAATAGCGTGTATTCACGCCGTTCGATATTACGAACAGCTGAATATAGTCGAACAACCCATGAAACGACGTCTTGTGATAACGCTGGATCTGATTGTATGCCTGCTTCAGTTCCACGCCGCGTTTCTTCAACTCGATCTGCACCAACGGAAGACCGTTGATGAGAATCGTGACGTCGTAGCGGCATTGCCTACGCCCCTCGACGGTTATCTGGTTGGCAACCTGAAACTCGTTCTGACACCACTTTTTTTGATTGAGAAACTCCACCCAAATACGCTCGCCATCTTCTGTTTCCAACGGATAGAGGTCTCGTAATTTCTTCGCTTTTTCGAATCGTGTACCGCCTTCGAGGTAAATGAGGATCTTTTCGAACTCCTTGTCGGTAAATTGCGATCGGCCGTGAAGTTGCAACTCTTTTTGGTTATGCTTCTCCAACTGCACCTTGAAGTTCGTCTTCAGATTCTCTTCCTCTTTGATTATGACGCGCTCGTAGCTGTTGTCGATCAGCGTCTTTATCAATCCGTTCTCTAATGCTGCTTCGCTTTGGGTTGTCATGGTAACGAGCTTTTTGATGCAATAATACAAAGATAGGAAATAATCCGCAAGGCAATTCTTTGAGGATATATTTTCTCCTGACGTTTTATTCATAACGTCGGAATATCGCCGTTTGTGAATCGGGTATTTAAGACACAGGACGGCCAATCGCTTGCGAATAAAACCACAAGGATCTTCAGGTACGATTTCATATTTAGAAAACGATGGATCGAAGAGTGGACTTTGCTTTATAGCCGTCCACTTCGAGTTCCGTTGCTCGGCACTCACCCCTGCTGCATGGCCTGTTCGAGCGCGCCTACGATCCGTTCCTTTTCGCTGCTGCCGTCCGTGGAGAGACGCAGAAGCGGCAGGCCGATCTTGGCGAGGATACCGTTTTTGCGCCGGTCGCGGGCGACCTGCACCTCGTCGAAGCGGTGGTGGA
>ERZ772876.3829-NODE-3829-length-10485-cov-3.386769_pt1 | contig 10485 bp, 9 predicted proteins | sample MGYA00580584_ERZ772876 | MGnify/ENA primary metagenome ERZ772876 (study PRJEB29015, sample SAMEA2737728) | human gut metagenome | biome: human gut; feature: human-associated habitat; material: faeces | place: China | collected 2012 ...
ATATTTTTTCCTCTTATCATTTTATCTCTTAGCTATCATTTTTATTATAAAATGTCCTACTCAAAATAGCAACTATTATTCTGTTTACAAATTTCATAATATTTTTCTTCCTGTTCACTTCGCTCCAGGCAACATAACAAAGTGACGGGAAACCCCGCCACTTTTATGTCCGTTCATTTTCGTATATTTTTTTTATTTTTTCCGCTACCTGTTGCAGTTTCTGAGCACGATGACCGAAGATTCTCAATGCCAGATCTCCGGTTGTAAGACGGGTAACGCCTCCATCTATTTCCGAATCTTCATCAAGGATTTGCCAGATTTTTTCCTGAAGTTCCAGATTGATTGCTGAATCTGCTGACTTTACACTCCCGGATTCCTGACTGCAATTTTCGCCATCTCTGCTGCAGATCTTAGAAAGAAACAGGTTTGCCATATGTGTGTAACCCTCGTACATTCCGATTCCTTCCATGGGCATTTTGTCCGGTTCGTAGCGGGTATTGTCGCGATAGATCAGTTTGTCTCCTCTGTACAGCAGGACTTTTGAGGAGAATCTGCGGTACTGAAAACGTTCGTCATGAGCGTTTCGACCACAAGAGATAATCTCCAGCAGGAATAAACGGGAGGTTTCGTCTTCCAGATGGATAGTCATTTTGCTGTCGAAAGCTGACTGTGCGAAAGGAATCACCGGCTGGGGATAATAGTATAATGTAGCGTTTTTATCTACCTGTACTTCGATGGTCCGGGTGGCTGAGCCTTCGTCCATTTTGTGGATTTTCTCAAAGGACTGGGACAGGACTTCCAGGTCTGCGCCTTCCTTTACATGATAGGAAAATTCCTGGGAATCACCTGCCATAATTCCGGCGGAAGCACAGAGCGGCATGATCTGGATCCCACCGTTTTCTTTTTCGAAAGGCATCATGATCTTGTATGGTGCTGTAAAAGACAGATCTTCCAGAATAGTCCTTCCGTCTTTTAAGGCTGCGCAGGCGCTGATGCGGGATATTTTTCCGAATTTGTTATCCATAGGCATTTTCCTTTACATTCCTTCTAAGAGTACGTTCTTCTTGATCCACTCTACTACTTTATCTACATTCTCATCTCCGCGGATATTTGTAAACTGGAATGGTCTGTCACCACGCATTTTTTTGGAGTCTCTTTCCATTACTTCGAGACTTGCACCTACATATGGAGCCAGGTCTATCTTATTAATTACAAGAAGATCAGAACGTGTGATTCCAGGACCGCCTTTACGCGGAATCTTATCTCCTTCTGCTACATCAATGACGAAGATGGTTGCATCTACCAGCTCCGGACTGAATGTTGCAGACAGGTTATCTCCGCCGCTTTCGATAAAAAGAAGTTCAATATCAGGGAAGCGTTCCATCATCTCATCTACTGCTTCCAGATTCATGGAAGCGTCTTCACGTATGGCTGTGTGAGGGCATCCACCTGTCTCTACACCAATGATCCTCTCTACAGGAAGAACGCTGTTCTTTGCAAGGAACTGGGCATCTTCTTTTGTGTAGATATCATTTGTGATGACACCAATACTGTAATCCTTTGCCATCTTTCTTGACAGTGCTTCAATAAGTGCTGTTTTTCCGGAACCTACAGGTCCGGCAACTCCGATTTTTACGTATGACATAACCGATTTCCTCTTTTCTACTTTACTTGTTGATAGCTTCTTATAATCTGTTTACTGACTTTCCACATATTATTTTTGAAGATTTCATATTATACACATGATTCTGTTTCTATCCACGCTTGAGCCTGGAATAAACTAATACCAAATTCAAGCTAAGACATATATAGCCTGGAATACAACTTCTCATGCTGGATTCCTCTGATATCAAATCCAGGCGCAGAGAGACATAAGTCCTCCTCGCTTCTGTTCATGACATCCTTTAATATCTCATCAAATTCCCCATAGCATCCGCTCAGAAGCTGCTGCCCGGATGTCTGGCTGAGGGGGATTGTTTTTACGCAGTTGGTGACGATTGCAGATGTCTGTGCGTATAGATAATGCGTCAGCGCTTCTTCCAGAGGAATCTGCATTTCCGCACAAAAAACTCCGTAAATACAGCAATGATTTACTGCTTTTCCCTTTCTTGCATCCAGATATTCTCTGAAAATCCCTGTTTCACTGATGGAAAGTCCAAGCTTTTCAATGGTTTTTGCGAAACGGGAACCCATTTTTCTGGCAGCTTCTCTCTGTTCCATAGGAATTCTGGATGCTTCCAGAAGTTCTTCCAGGTACAGAAGTTCCTGCAGGTCTTTTTTCTCTGCAGCTTCGTATGCAAGTCTGGCTGCCAGAAGTTCTGTATACGCAAGATTCCATTTGATTTTGTGAGTGATGTACTCTCTGGCTGTGTCTACATTGTGGACAATTCCACGCTGAATATAAGTCTCAAGTCCCTGGGAGTGGGAATATCCTCCGATGGGAAACAGCGCATCATTTACCTGTAGAAGATAGAACTGTTTTTCTGACATGAAGAACCTCCGTTGTTATTAATGATGATGATTATGAATACTTGCAGAAATTCTCCTGTCAAAATCCAGCTTCAGCACTTCTTTCTCCGCCTGAACTCCATGGATTTTCTGAAGCATAACAAGCATTGGCTCATTATAGATCGTGATAAACGTATCATTCTCTCCCCAGAAAAGCGGTGCGTGTCTGTTTCCGATTTCATAGCAGACCTTTGCAGACATTTTCTCATGTCCCGGAGTCAGAGAAACACGGATAACTTCGCATGGCGGTGTGTTTACCACTACAAGCTTCTCAGTATCTGCATAGATCACATCATCCTGATACAGACCTCTGGCGAGAATGGAATCGTCCATGCGGATTCCCACTTCTGTTCCTTTGTCTGTTATTTTTTTATGTATTTTCTTAAATGCTTCGTGCCATTCAATATCTACATATTCTATTGTTTTTCCTGTAGTATCAAAATCATGAAGCTTTCCCAAAACCTGTTCACACAGCATTATTTTCGACCTCCTGAATCCGATAAAAATTTCTTATCAGATTTATTTTTTACCAAATCTGAAGTAACATCATAACTCCAGGAACCCATGCAGTTACGATTCCTTCAAATACCTGAAGATATGGAACGAATTTTCCCAGTTTCTTTCCGCAGATGTCTTCTACGAAAGCAGTTCCCCAGAGAATTGCCCACAGATACCAGATTGCTGCCCAACGCAGATCCGGTGTGATTCCCAGTGCAGTGCTTCCTGTAAATCCCTCGATTGTACCGAAGATCACCGCATTGATGGCTACAAAAGTAGAAAACCATGCAAATGGGATAGGGCTTGCTTTCAGGAATTTACTCAGGGCTACGAAAAGATAGGTAAAGCAGAACAGCAGTCCTGTTCCTGCTGCATAATAATTGCCCTGCACCAGATTGACAAAGTTAATAAATAAAGAAAGACCACCTGTAAAGATGTTCATGATGGCGGTTGATTTTCCGTCTACATTGTATAAAGAACACATACCGTTGTTGATCAGTACGATTCCTACGAATAAAAGACAAACTCCTAACATAATATTCTCTCCTCTCCTGCTTCTTCAGTATATTTTTCTGTTAAATCTGACAGGACTGTCATTATATCGTTTGGTAAGTTCTTATAAAAGTTCTCACAAAACTCCATAAATAACAGTCCTGCGAATATCATTTTTATGATCAGATAACCAGAATGTAATGGTTTAAAGTTGTTTAGAACAGACTGTAAAGCTGTGTCAGCGGAAGTTTCTCTGCCGGTTTGGAAGTGATCTCTTCACCGTCAACAGTGACCTTATATGTCTCCGGATCTACTGTCAGTTCCGGTGTTCTGTCGTTAAATACCATATCTTTTTTGCTGATATTTCTGCAGCCCTTTACAGGTACTACAGTTTTCTCAAGACCGTATTTCTCTTTTACATTCTCATCCATGGCAGCCTGGGATACAAAGGTCAGGCAGGCTTCGTTCTTAGCTTTTCCATGAGCTGCAAACATTGGCTGATAGAGAACCGGCTGTGTAGTCGGAATGGATGCATTTGCATCGCCCATCTTAGATGCAATGATCATACCGCCTTTGATGATAATATCCGGTTTTGCACCAAAGAATACAGGATTCCAGAGAACGAGGTCTGCGAATTTACCTTCTTCCACAGAGCCCACATACTGGGAAATACCGTGTGTGATTGCCGGGTTGATGGTATATTTGGAGATATAACGTTTTACACGGAAGTTGTCATTGTCATGTCCTGCATCTTCCGGAAGTGCACCTCTCTCATCTTTCATCTTACTTGCTGTCTGCCAGGTACGTGTGATAACCTCACCTACACGTCCCATAGCCTGAGAGTCAGAGCTCATCATACTGAAGATACCCATATCATGAAGAACATCCTCTGCTGCGATTGTCTCAGGACGGATTCGGGAATCTGCAAATGCAACATCTTCCGGAATTCTCTTGTCAAGGTGATGGCAGACCATCAGCATATCCAGATGCTCATCCAGAGTGTTTACTGTATATGGCATTGTTGGGTTTGTGGAGGATGGCAGTACGTTCGGAGCTGCTGCTGCGCGGATAATATCCGGTGCATGTCCACCGCCTGCGCCCTCTGTATGATAAGTATGGATGGTTCTGCCGCCGATGGCTGCAAGTGTATCTTCCACACATCCACCTTCATTTAATGTGTCTGTATGGATGGCAACCTGTACATCATATTCATCTGCCACATTCAGACAGTGATTGATAACTGCAGGTGTTGCGCCCCAGTCCTCATGGATCTTCAGTCCCATAGCTCCAGCCTTGACCTGCTCAATGAGAGGAGCTTCGTCTGAGCAGTTACCTTTTCCAAGGAAACCTAAGTTCATCGGGTATTCCTCGGCTGCCTTTAACATCATTTTTAAGTTCCATGGTCCAGGTGTACAGGTAGTTGCGTTTGTACCGTCTGCAGGGCCTGTACCACCTCCGATCATAGTAGTTACACCACTGTATAATGCACAGTCGATCTGCTGTGGGCTGATGAAATGGATATGGGTATCAATTCCACCTGCAGTTACGATCATTCCCTCTCCTGCAAGTGCTTCTGTAGATGCACCCACTGTCATTCCGGGTGTCACACCATCCATGATGTCCGGATTTCCGGCTTTACCGATTCCTGCGATTTTGCCGTCTTTGATACCGATATCTGCTTTTATGATTCCTGTAGAGTCTACGATCAATGCATTGGTAATTACCAGATCCAGATCTCCGTCTTTGCTGCAGGTCTTAACAGACTGTCCCATACCGTCACGGATTGTCTTGCCGCCGCCGAACTTTACTTCGTCTCCATAGGTTGTATAATCTTTTTCTACCTCGATCACAAGGCTTGTATCTGCCAGACGTACCTTATCTCCTGTAGTCGGGCCATACATTGCCGCATATTTGCTTCCGGAAATTTTTGTACTCATTATTGTCCCTCCTTACAGAAATCCTTTTAATTTCGCAGTTTCCATGGATGCTGCTTTTGTATCGTCAGTTGCCTGGGCGCGGGTAAGGTCATTCAGTCCGAATACTCTCTGTCTGCCGCCCATTTCTGTAAGTTGAACCTCTTTTTCTTCACCCGGCTCAAATCTTACAGATGTTCCTGAAGGAATGTCCAGATGATATCCATAGGCTTTTTCCCTGTCAAAAGAAAGGCATTTATTTACTTCAAAGAAGTGAAAATGAGAACCGACCTGAACCGGTCTGTCGCCTTTGTTTGCCACTGTTACTGTCACTGTTTTCTTGCCTTCATTAAGTGTGATCTCACGATCTGCGGCCATAATTTCACCGATCTTCATGCTCATTCTCCTCCTTACTGAATTGGATTATGTACTGTCACAAGCTTGGTTCCATCCGGGAATGTTGCCTCTACCTGAACTTCACCGATCATATCAGCAACACCGTCCATTACGTCATCCTTTGTAAGAATCTTGGTTCCAAGCTGCATCAGCTCTACTACTGTTTTACCATCTCTTGCAAGCTCCAGGAGTTCAGAACTGATATACGCAAGTGCCTCCACGTAATTCAGTTTCAGACCTCTTTCCTTTCTCTCTTTTGCAAGATTTCCTGCCATATGAAGCATTAATTTTTCCTGTTCTTTGGGATTCAGCCTCATGATATTCCTCCTCTCGAATTGTGCGGATTATAATATGCAAAAATCTGTTACTGTTCACTCCGTTCTCAGTAACGTAGCCAAAACACCTCACGGGATAGTGGTGTGTGAACAGTAACAAAAATCTTCGTAGTACGCAAAAAAGAGCAGACAATGGGATTCTTTCTCAGACCCCATTGTCTGCTCTTTGCACGAAAATTTTTATATAGGGGATTATAACTTGTGTTTCTTTGATGGTCAAGATGTTTTTTGTGAACTTTTTGTTTCTTCTTCTATTTCCATTATTCTGCTACAAGTCTGACCAATTTCCCAGATATCTTTGTTTAATTCTCCCCTTGACGATAAGCGCCCCCAAAGGTGTATCATAGTTTTGTGTTAAAGGAGGTAAACTATTATGTTTGAAACATTAGGAGAAAAGGCTGAAGAAAAAGCAATGGTGCAATTCCTTGAACGCTTTACGGACTATCCATTTCTGGTAAAGTTCAAGAATTCCGAATATCCAATCGGAGAGGGAGAACCCACATTTACAGTAAATTTTAAGGAAACAATTCCTCTGGCCGAGCTGCTCAAAAGCACTTCCCTGGCATTAGGCGAGGCTTATATGCGGGGAGATCTGGATATTGAAGGAAATCTTTACGAGGCACTGGATCATTTTCTGGGACAGATGAGCAAATTTTCTACCAATGAATCTGCTCTGAAAAAGATCATGTTCAGTTCTACATCCAAAAAAAATCAGGAAAAGGAAGTCACCAGCCACTATGATATCGGAAATGATTTTTATAAATTATGGCTGGACGAAACCATGAGTTATTCCTGTGGCTACTTCATTCATGACGATGACTCTTTATATCAGGCACAGGTTAATAAAGTAGATTATATTCTGAAAAAATTGCATCTGGAAGAAGGTATGAGTCTTCTTGATATCGGCTGCGGATGGGGTTTTCTGCTGATTGAGGCTGCCAAAAAATACAAAGTACATGGTACAGGAATCACTTTAAGCCACGAACAATATACAGAATTCCAGAAGCGCATCAAAGATCAGGGCCTGGAAGATTATCTTACAGTGGAACTGATGGATTACCGTGATCTGCCGAAACATAACTATCAGTTTGACCGGGTAGTCAGTGTGGGAATGCTGGAACATGTTGGCCGTGACAATTATCAGCTCTTCCTTGACTGTGTAGAGAAAGTTCTGAAACCGGGCGGATTATTCCTGCTTCATTTTATCAGTGCACTGAAAGAACATCCGGGTGATCCATGGATCAAGAAATATATCTTTCCAGGCGGAACCGTTCCCAGTCTGAGAGAAATCCTGAATCATATGGCAGAGGACAATTTCCACACTCTGGACATTGAAAATCTGCGTCTGCATTACAATAAAACTCTGCTCCACTGGGAAAAGAATTTCCGTGAGAATATAGAAAAGGAAAAGACCATGTTTGATGAATCCTTCCTGCGTATGTGGGAACTTTACCTGTCAGCATGTGCTGCAACCTTCCATAACGGAATTATTGATCTGCACCAGATTCTGATGACCAAAGGAATCAATAATGATCTCCCAATGACACGCTGGTATTAAAATAACTGCCTGGATTTTTGTTTTTAAAATCCAGGCAGTATATATATGATATTCCAGTACAGACCAGTAATCCATAGCAAGGGTTCCGAGCTGAATTTCTACCAGTTCCTTCTGTCTGCTCCTCTTCCTTTTTCCTCGGAACCGGCTTCTCACTCTGCTTATCCTGTTTTTTATTCTTTGATTTCTTTTTATTCATGATAGCCTGCACTTTCTGAAAATATTTGTATTTTTTATAATATATCATCTGCAGCGCATTTACATCAAAATCTATGTAATATGCAGGTAAAAGTTACTGGTAAATAAAGCCCGGTATTTACTCACTATTTTAAGTATCAAGATTTATTCTATTTACAGGATTTTTGCCAGAAATTCTTTCGTTCTCTTATTTTCGAATCCGACGTTTTCAGTGAACAATAATGAATCATCACAAAATTCATACAAAATGACACAGGATTCCATTGTTTCGCTGCATATCTACATGCTACACTAGATTACATATCTTATGGGCATTTCGCCCGCAAACAGAAGGATTCAGGCCAGAAGGCCGGGAGGTTTTTATAATGATTATTTACGTTGATGCATCCGTGATCCAGACCGGAAACGGAACAAAAGAAAATCCATTCAAAACTATTCAGGAGGCCGCTGCAAAGGCACTTCCGGGAGATGAAGTCATCGTTGCACCGGGATTATACCGTGAAGCTGTTAATCCGATTCATGCTGGAACGGCAGACAAGCGTATCACCTACCGTTCTGCAATAAAAGGACAGGCGCACATTACAGGAAGTGAAGCTGTCAAAGACTGGGAAAATGTAGAAGGCACTGTATGGAAAGCAGTCATTCCGAACGGAATCTTCGGTGATTATAACCCATTTACTACCCTGGTATCCGGAGATTGGTTTATCGCTACATTTATTGCTCATACAGGAGATGTATATCTGAATGAAAAATCCATGTATGAAGTAACCACTCTGGATAAAGTTAAAAATCCACAAAAAAGTACTATCTCATGGGATCCTGATTTCTCTGTATATACATGGTACGCAGAACAGGATGAAGCCAATAATCAGACAATTATTTATGCAAACTTCCATGAAAAAGATCCCAATAAAGAAAATGTTGAGATCAGTGTAAGAAGAAACTGCTTCTATCCGGAAAGTGAAGGAATCGGATATATCACTCTCTCCGGTTTCCGCATCAGTCAGGCTGCTACTCAGTGGGCTCCCCCTACCGCTTATCAGGAGGGAATGGTCGGTCCTCACTGGTCCAAAGGATGGATCATCGAAGACTGTGAAATCTATGAATCCAAATGCAGCGGTATTTCTCTTGGTAAATATCTGCAGCCTGAAAATGATAACAAATGGTTAAAGTGGAAATACAAAGACGGAACTCAGACAGAACGCGACTGCATCTGCCAGGCTTCCTATGAAGGATGGGATAAAGAACACATCGGTTCCCATATTGTGCGCAGATGTGAAATCCATGACTGCGGTCAGACAGGTATTGTAGGACATCTTGGAGGCGTATTCTCTGTTATTGAAGACAACCATATCCACCACATTAATAACAAGCAGAATCTGGCAGGAGCAGAGATTGGCGGTATCAAAATGCATGCTGCTATCGATGTTATTTTCCGCCGCAACCATATCCACAACTGCACCCGTGGTCTGTGGCTTGACTGGCAGGCACAGGGAACCCGCGTTACAGGAAATCTCTTCCATGACAATGCTCTTCCTAATGACTTCGAGGCAGGGGATGACGCTGTCACAAGCGTAGGAGAAGATATCTTCGTTGAGGTTTCCCATGGTCCGACATTGATCGACCACAATATCCTGCTGTCTGACCGTGCACTGAAAATTGCAACCCAAGGCGTTGCCCTTGTACATAACCTGATCTGCGGCGGCTTCGTTTCTGTTGGTATCGGTACAGACAACGGTGCACCTGATATTCCATCTCCGAGATATACTCCATATCACACCAAACACGGAACTCAGGTTGCAGGATTTATGACCATCCTTCATGGAGATGACAGATTCTACAACAACATCTTCGTTCAGAAACCGATCCGTCCTTGTATGCAGGATCTGGCTGATCTTATGGGTAACAATGGAAATATGTGGGATGACTGCAATGTGATCACAGGAACTTTCAAATTTAACGGATATCCAACCTTTGATGAATGGAACAGACAGTTCGAAGGTTACTGCGGAATGGGTTCTGAGACAACTGGCAACTGCTATTATGATCATCTTCCTGTATGGGCATCCGGCAATCTCTATTTCAACGGAGCACGTGCATGGGAAAAAGAAACAGATGCAGTCACAGATACAGAACATTCTGTAGATATCTCTGTTGAAGAGAAAGAAGATGGCTGGTATCTGAAGACCAACCTGTATGATATCATCAAAGAAGAAAACGACGGTATCATCTCAACTGAAACACTTGGTATGGCATTCGAACCGGAGCAGAAATACGAAAATCCTGACGGAAGCCCGATTATCTTTAATCAGGATTTCTTTGGAAATCACAGAGATGTCAAAACTGTCGCAGGACCATTTACGGATAAAAAAGCATCTGAGCAGAAGCTCTTTTAACCTGATATCCATATAGTCAATAGCTTTACCATATATAAACCATACATAAAAACAGCTATGAAGAGTACAGATATTTTTATCTGCTGCTCTTGCATAGCTGTTTTCTTATTTTGTCATACTTTTATTATAGCAGTCCTAATAAATAATGCATTTAAGACAGTTCAGCAGAGTGCGAAAGACAAGGAAGATATCTG
>ERZ772876.3831-NODE-3831-length-10478-cov-4.073012_pt1 | contig 10478 bp, 8 predicted proteins | sample MGYA00580584_ERZ772876 | MGnify/ENA primary metagenome ERZ772876 (study PRJEB29015, sample SAMEA2737728) | human gut metagenome | biome: human gut; feature: human-associated habitat; material: faeces | place: China | collected 2012 ...
CTCCTATTCAGATTGACTTTTTCAGCGACCGGCTGGAAATTCACAGCCCTGGTTCTCTGTACGGCCGTATGTCGGTCGAAGATCTCGGTTTTGCGCATCCCGATGCCCGCAATCCGGTCCTTGCCGTTATGACCGAAAGTTTGACTGACGCAGAGCACCGTTACTCCGGCATCCCAACTATGCGCCGCGCTATGCAGGAAGCAGGACTTCCCACTCCGGTGTTTATCAACCGGCAGAACGAGTTTGTTGTTGTGCTGTACAATCATCCTGCTGAACCAGAGAATCCGGTTATCCCAAGCCATACAGCAGACAAAACAGCCGCGCTTCTGCAATTCTGCCGCACACCGCGCACCCGTAAGGAAATTGCAGATTTTCTCGGCATTGGAACCGTGTACCACGCCAACAAGCGCTATATTCAGCCGCTGGTTGAGAAGGGCAGGCTGAAACTTAGCATTCCGGATAAACCGTCCAGCCGCAAACAGACGTACACGACTGACGTTTAAAGGACTCCTGACTCTTTATGGGTCAGGAGTTTTTCTATCTCAAATTACGCAAAAAGGCGGCCGCAGTTTTCCAAATCCGATATATCGTGAAAGATATACTATAAACATGAAGGACAAAAGGAGAAAGTCGAAGGACAAGTGTCGATGTAGTTCTATTGATGTCATGCCATCCCTCCCGAAACAGTGCCGAAACGTTCCTGTACCGTATGTATCAGGGCAAATAAGCAGTAAACCACGGATATCAGGCTATAACTGAAAAAACAGGACTCCTCGGAGTCCTGTTTTTTGAGGCTGTCGAAAAACTGTAGTTTTCGACAGTCTCCGTATTTTTCCGGTCTCATCATTTATTGAGATAGTGCAGACGGCGAAGGAATTCTTCATTATCCGTTTTTTCACAGATGGCATCGATGCCTGAGGAAATGATCCATACAGCCATGCCGCGCTGAGCACACAGTACGAGCAGATCAATGATCATCTTGTGATGTGTGGACTCCTGTCCGGCGAACGGGAAAAAACAGATAAGCAGGCGCGGATTAAGCAGATACCACCGATAATACGAAAACCGAAGCCGTTCAGGGTAGGGCCAGCTGCTCAGTGGCTGCAGCAGCATTTCCTTCGGAAACCAGCGCAAAGCCTCGGATAAAATGCTGGATACAATCTTTTTGCGGATGATATGCTGTCCGGCCTTGGGAATAAGGCTGGTGCACAGATTGTCGAGCGCGGTCATGTTGTCGAACAGTACGCCGCCGGGGCGGTCGGGTCGCTCAATCTGAATGCCGATCTCGCTGCCGATGACGCGGCCGAGATCGCCGGGCTGGTACAGGCGGCCGTTGAGCCGGAAAAAGCCGCTCGTCCAGCCGCGATCGCTCAGAAAGCATTCATGCAGGCGGCGGCCGGTGTTGTAGTTTTCATCGCGCAGAAAAGCAATCTCGCCGCGCCTGATATCAAACGTCATCGGCGGCAATGCGGGAAAGTGCAGATCCCGAACAGAAAGCACGGGGGCGCCTTCTGTCATAGCAGTGTGCTCAAAGCGTTTAACGCCTCTGCCGCCCTCCCAGCCGAGCAGCTCAAACAGACGAGGGCCATACTCCTCCGGATACAATCTAAAAAATGTACGCCGGTCGCGGATTACATCGATGCGGCTCGCGTATCGGAACATGAATGCTTCATCCATGTCAAACAGGAACACCGCTGTACCGTGGCGAAGCAGCAGCTGCACGCAGTCCATTAGCTTTGCAAGATCCTGGCGACGCAGCGTCTCGGTCAGCCGGTCGAGCACAAGTAGCTTGTAGCCGTTGAACCATGCACGAAAAATTGACAGACGGTAGTAGTCAAGCATGGAAAGGTCAATAAGCCGCGTATTCCATGGCAGATTAAGTCCCATCCGGTGGAGCATGTCAGTCGCTGCGAGTGATGTCAGCCGTTCGGTGCTTGGGAAGCGCTGCCGAAGATGATTCGTACGAACAAGTGCGAGAACAAAATCGCGCATGGTCAGTTCCTTGCTCGCAAAACGAGATTTGTCCACCACAATGGCATTCTGACGAATCCAGCGCTCCAGACCGGTTGCGCCAATGCGTTGTCCGCAGCAGAATGCCCGACCATCGGTAAACACCGTTTTCCCCTTGAAAATATCGAGATATGCAGTACCGGAGGTAAGGTGTTCATCAACATAAACACCGATACACTCACCGTGTGCGATGGAAACATCAAACTGGTATTGCCCGCTCTCGCTGTGAAAATAGCCATGCTCGATGCGAATAAGCTCTTCTTTCATGTCAGTCTCCCTGCATCAGCAGCGGCATCGTGACGCAGCACTCCGTACCGATACCCGTTGCACTGAAAACGCGAAGACCGTAATCTTCGCCGAACATCAGCCGAATACGGCTGTTAACATTACGCAGCGCGATTCCGCCGCGTTTTTGATCGCCGGAGACTGGGCTGCCATGGACAAATTCCTCGTTAAGCAGCATGACCTGCTCCTCAGGCATGCCGACTCCGTTGTCCTTTACGCGCAGGAACAATGTATTGGCACTGTTTTCAATGGAGATATATACGATGCCATGTCCGATTTTGCCTTCCAGACCATGTACGACAGCGTTTTCTACGAGCGGCTGGAGAATGAGCTTCGGCATTCTCGCCTCAAGCAGATCTTCATTTTCCATTTCAAGCTCCATTTCGAGTTTGTCGCCGAAACGGCAGCGCTGGATGGTGAAATAGTTTTCCGCATTGTCCAGTTCATCCGAAAATGTGACATATTCCTGTACATTTGATATGGTATAGCGAAAAAACGTAGCTAACGCTTCGGTGGTTTCCGCAATATCCGCACAATCTGCCAGCAGAGCGTCCGAACGGATAGCCTCGAGTGCATTATACAGAAAATGCGGGTTGATCTGGTTTTGCAATGCCAGATATTCGGCCTGCTTCTGCCGCAGGCGAGTGATCTCCTCACCGTGCAGACGATCTACGATTTCCCGGAAGAACGCAAAGATCTCGCGTGAGCGGCTCCAGTCTGCGCCGAGGACGGCATCCACATCGCCGTCTCTGCCATAGCGGCGGAGTGCCCGGCGCAGTTTCCATTGTGTTGTCAGCCACATAAGCGACACCTACCTGTAAAGCTTTTTGTATTCGGAAGGACTGATGCCTGTCGTTTTCTTGAAGAGCCGCGAAAAATATTTCAAATCACGGTAGCCGATCTGATCAGCGACGTCCTGCACAGAGTTTTCATCACTGCATAGCAGCTCCTTGGCCTTGTTCATGCGCAGCTCAGTTAAATAATCCATAAAATTCTGGCCGGTCTCCTTTTTGAACATGGCGGAAAAATATGTTGCATTAAAGCCGACCGCACTGCTTACATCCTCAAGGCGCAGCGCCTCCTGATAGTGCTGCTGAATAAAGCGTTTGGCGTCCGTAATCGGACGCGCCTCGCGCAGCATGCGCTCGTTGCGCAGACGATCTATTTCGCCACACATATCATCGTGCAGCAAGCGGAACAGCTCCTGTGCGTTGATGGCCTGCCACAAGCCGTCCATCATGCGCTGATAGAAGCTGTTGTCGGTCTCGCCGTTCCGCTGCATTCCGTAACGCATCGCCGTGAGGATCTCAAGAAACCAGTCCTCCAGCATCTTTCCCCAAAGCGGCTGCCTGGACATAACATCGCGGTAGCTGTCCTCGAGTTCACCGATGTACTGCTCCTTGTTCAGATATTCGGCGGCTTCCTGAAAACGGCGCTTACAGCTGCTGTTCATCGTGTAATACGCGTGAAAATCAGGGCTATCAGTTTCCGCATCGCGCCAGACCGGAGTATGACACAGACGATCGATACACAGCCAGAGCGCCTCGCGCATAGAAGCGCCAAGCGCATCGGCAGCGGAGCATCGGCTGCCAAGGCAGATTGTCGCACGGATGCCCCAGAACAGATCGCGCTGCTTTTCTATTTCCTTGCGTATTTTGGTGAAGCATTGCTTGACCTCGACCGGCTGGTACTCCGGCAGATAGGCCGCAACAGCGACACCTTCTCTTCGAATGGCTGCGGCAAAGCCGCATTTGAGCTGTCCAAGCTCCTGCCGGACGATTTCAAGTGCGTGCTTCATCATGGCGTGCACGCCATCCGGGTTCTTCCATGCTGATGGAATATCCGGTTTGACAATAGCGGCGAAATAACAACCATTGGATGGCAGACCGTATTCCAGATTGAACGACCGCACCGCACTGGAGGTACGGACATCGCCGTGTATCTCGCCTATCAGCGTGTCAATGATGCGCTCCTGTTCACGCTCATCGCTTTTTTTCAAACGGTACTCAATCGTAGCCTGCTCGCTGAGCTTGCCCTTAAGTCCGGTGAGAAGATCGGTCATCTCCTGCACCTTGAGCGGCTTCAGCAGATAACCCTCTACACCGTATTTTAGTGCGTTCTGCGCATATTCAAACTGGGCATAACCGCTGACAACGATAAAATGCAGCCCCGGCTGTATCTGCTTTGCCTGACGGATGAGATCAATGCCGTCAAAGCCCGGCATCCGGATATCGGTTACGAGCAAATGCGGCTGTTTGTCGCGTATCATCTCAAGCGCATGCATACCGTCGCTTGCCATGCCGACAATCTCAAAGCCAAGACTTTCCCAGTCAATCAGCTTGCACATCAGCAGCAGGACCTTTTTTTCATCATCTGCCAGTACGACCCTTAACATACATATTCCCCTTTGAAGGTAATTTTAGGAAAACAGATTTTGCTTGTTGATAGGAAAAAGGGAAAACGTAACCGTTTTCCCTTTTTCTTATTCATAATAACACTGTTTGCAAGGATTTGCAAAGTATTTTCAAGAAATTACTCGTAATCCTTAACGTTGCTGGAGTCGATCCAGGTGTTGTCGGTTACGATCTCGGTGGTATCGAGGGTTTCGCCCTTGAGCAGTTTAACAGCAACCTCGATGCCGTTTGCAGCCATAGCGCCGCCGTTCTGAGAAACCGTACCGGTGATACGGCCATCCTGAATAGCTTCGAAGCCGTCCGGCGTGCCGTCAACGCCTGCGATAATGATGCCGGAGTTAGCGCCTGCTGCGTTGCCTGCGCCTACTGCCATGCCGTCGTTCTCACAAACGATAGCGTCCAGATCGTAAGCGGACAGCCAGCTCTCAACGGTGGACTGAGCGCTTGCGGTATCCCACTGGCAGTCAGCCGGTGCAACAACCTGCTTTACCCCGGGGTTGTCTTTCAGGATGTTCTCATAGCCTTCCATGCGCTGCAGACCGCCTGCATCGCCGGACGGGCCGGTCAGGATAGCGATGTTGCCCTTGCCGTTCAGAAGGCCGACAACCCGCTTCATCTCGGTTTCGCCGGCCTTTACGTTGTTGCCGTAGGAAACAGCGGAGATACCGTTGTTCTGCCAGTCGGTGCAGGCAGAGATGATGTTGATCATAACAACGCCGGCATCTGCTGCGGACTTTGCAGCATCAGCGAGGCCGTCAGGATCAACAGGCTCGAACAGGATGGCATCATAGCCCTCGGATACGCACTGCTCAATCTGGCTGATCTGGGTAGCAGCGTCCTGATCAGCACTCAGGATGGTCAGGTCAACGCCCAGCTCGTCAGCCTTGGCCTCAGCAGCCTCGGATACGGCAATCTGGAATGCGTTGGTCTGGTGCTGCTGGATGAGGGCGATCTTGTAGGAATCGCTGCCGGAATCAGCACCGGAATCGGTGCCTGCATCAGAACCGGTGGAAGTACCGCCGCAGGCAGCTAGACTCAGAGTCATGGCACCGGTAAGCAGCATAGCGAGAAATCTCTTCTTTGTCATTTTCTTTTTCCTCCTTAGAGACGTTGTGAATATGATGAAGAGGAGAGGGGAGCGCGAAGCACTCCCGCTGCCTCTTTATCAGCAAAAATCAGTTTTTCTTGGTCTTTCCCTTTACGTCGATGAGAACGGCAACGACGATGATAACGCCCTTGACGATCTTCTGCCAGTGGGACGATACGCCCATAATGTCCAGACCGTTTGCAATAACGGTGATGAGCAGACAGCCGATGACAACGCCCCACGGCTTGCCCACGCCGCCGGTCATGGATACGCCGCCGACAACGCACGCCGTGATGGCATCCATCTCGTAGCTCTCAGCTGCGGTCGGCTGGCCGATGGTAACGCGGGAGGTCATCAGGAAGCCGCACAGACCAGCCAGCAGGCCGGCAATGGCGAACGTGGAAATGCGGATGGCAGTGGTATTGATGCCGGAAACGCGGGCCGCCTGAAGATTGCCGCCGCAGGCATAAACACGCCGTCCGTAAACCGTTTTGGACAGAACGAATGCACAGATGATGATAACGATTACAAGAAAGACGGACAGCATCGGGATGCCTGCGATAGAGGAGGCAGCGACCGCCTTGTATTCCTTGCTGATGCCGGTAATCGGCTTGCCGTTGGAGGTAAGCAGAGCCAGACCGCGAACTGCCGTCATCGAGCCGAGTGTCATAATAAACGGGGGCAAATCGCCAATGGCAACGCCGATGCCGTTTACCATGCCGACTGCCAGACCGGCCAGCATCGCAACAACGAGCGGCACGATGAGCGGCAGGTCGCCCTTGCCGAGCAGCGCGGCCAGAATGCCGGTGAATGCAACGGTGGAGCCGACCGACATATCAAAGCCGCCTGCGATGATGACGAACATCATGCCGAACGCCAGAATGCCGTTGATGGAAGCCTGTTTGAGGATGTTCACGAGGTTGGTCGGTGCGATGAAGCTGGGCTTCAGGCAGGTAAGCACAACGACCAGTGCAATGAAGATCAGGAAAATGAAGTATTCGCTGATCAATCCCTTGATATTTTTCTGTTTCATTTCTCTTTTCTCCTTATACTTCAATCGCGGAGGCCAGTGTCATGATGCGTTCCTGCGAGAACTCACCGCGCTGTACCTCACCGGAGAGATTGCCCTCGCACATTACCATGATGCGGTCGCAGACACCCATCAGCTCGGGAATCTCGGACGAGATCATGATAACGGCCTTGCCCTGCTGTACCAGCTTGCCGAGCAGCAGGTAAATATCGCGCTTGGCGCCGACATCGATGCCGCGGGTCGGCTCATCGAGGATGATGATATCCGGGTCGTTCAGCAGCCACTTGGCGATAACGATCTTCTGCTGGTTGCCGCCGGACAGGTTGCCCGCAATCTGGTCGCCGGAAGGAGTTTTGATGTTCAGCTTTTTGATGTACTCCATGGAAGCGGCGCGTGCCTTGTTCTTGTTGTAAAGGCCGTGGCTGAGCAGCTTTTTGATGGCTACCATGGCGATATTGTCGTTTACCGAGCCGCTGAGGTTCAGGCCGGTAACTTTTCGGTCCTCGGTGATGAGGGCCACGCCCTCCTTGATGATGTCCTTCGGAGAATGGACCTTGACCTGCTTGCCCTTGACGAAGATCTCGCCGGAGGCCAGCTCGTGCATACCGAAGATGCCCTCGACCAGCTCACTGCGGCCCGCGCCTACCAGACCGCCGATGCCGAGGATCTCGCCGCGGCGGACGGAAAGGCTGACGCCCTTTACCTTGTTGTCCGCGCGGACGATGTTCTTCGCCTCAAAAACGACATCGCCGATTTCGGCCTCCAGCTTGGGGAATACATCGGTAATCTCGCGGCCGACCATCATTTTGATGAGTTGAGCCTCGTCGAGGTCCTTGGTGTCGCCCGAACCGATGTACTGACCGTCGCGGTAAACGCTGACACGGTCGCAGATGGAGAAGATTTCGTCCATACGGTGCGAAATATAGATAATTGCAACGCCCTTAGCGGTCAGGCTGCGGATGTGCTCGAATAGCAGCTCGACCTCGCGGTCGGTGATGGCGGCTGTCGGCTCGTCCATGACGATGACCTTTGCGTTAATGGAAATTGCCTTGATGATTTCGATCAGCTGGCACTGTGCAACGGTTAGGTTGCGCAGCTTTTCTTTCGGAGAAACGTGCAGGCCGCACTCCTTGATGAGCTTTTCAGCCTCTGCAATCTCAGCCTTTGCATCGACCAGACCGTTTTTGCGGATCTCACGGCCGACGAAGATGTTTTCATACACGGACATATCCAGAATCGGATTGAGCTCCTGATGAATCATCGCAACACCGTGATCCATGGCTTCTTTCGGATTGGATACATGGTACGGCTGACCGTTAAAGATGATCTCACCGCCGTTGTCCTTTGTGTAAATACCCATCAGAATTTTCATCAGAGTGGATTTACCGGCACCATTCTCGCCCATTAAAGCGTGTACCTCGCCGGGCTTAACCTGAAGCTGCACATGATCCAACGCCTTCACGCCGGGGAAGGTCTTGCTGATATCTTTCATTTCCAGTACATACTCCATGCTGTTCTTCCCTCCTCATGTGTCATTTTATTGTCATTATTTTATCAAACTGCTGCACATAGGAAAACACACAATCTTCACATATGGGGGGACGATTTTTGGATTTTTCACAAATATAGCATTTTACTTAATTTATACAGAAATAATTTGTGCTATATGCATAAAACACTGCCATCCAAATCTCCGGAAGCAAGCCTTTAGCGAAACGTTTTTCACTTTCGGTACGTTAACTCGAGCCGCTTTCTTGGCTTTCTCATAATATAATTTCTCGGAAATGATATGGTATATAAATGGCAGATGAACGTTTGCGTTGAACTGCTGTCTATAGTTTTAATCTATGGACAATGACGAGTTTCTCGTATTTTACAAATGGGTCATCAGCCCCTATACTAATATCATAAAATAAACGAGCCACTGCTCATTGCATAGATCAGAAAGGACAACATCCCATGAAAAATCCCGCTCCTTATCGTTACGATATTGTCGGCAGCTTCCTGCGCACAAAGGCTATCCACGAAGCTCGCAGCAGGTTTGAAGCCGGCGAAATTTCCGCTGAAGAACTGACTAAGGTCGAAGATGCCGAGATCACCGGTCTGGTAAAGAAGGAAGAGAATGTCGGTCTGCACGCTGTCACCGACGGCGAGTATCGCCGTTCCTTCTGGCACATGGACTTCCTCTGGGGTCTGACCGGTACGCAGAAGGTCAAGTCCGAGCACTTCTCCGTCGCATTCAAGGGCTTCCAGCCGAAGGCTGAGACCGTAAAGATCGTGGACAAGCTGGATTTCCCGGATGATCATCCGTTCCTCAAGCATTTTGCATTCCTGCAGAGCGTGGCCTCCGACCTCGTGCAGCCCAAGCAGTGCATTCCGTCTCCGTCCATGCTGCACCTGATCTGCTGTGTTCGTTCGACCGACTACCAGCCGATCGAGCGCTACAAGGACGAGCAGGTTCTGCTGGACGATCTGGCAGCGGCTTACCAGAAAGCGGTAAAGGCGTTCTACGCTGCCGGCTGCCGTTATTTACAGCTCGATGATACCTCCTGGGGCGAATTCTGTTCGGCAGAGAAGCGCAAGGCTTATGCAGAGCGCGGCATTGACGTAGATGAGGTTGGCCGCAAGTACGTTTATGTGCTCAACAAGATCCTCGAAGCAAAGCCGGAGGACATGGTTATCACCATGCACATCTGCCGCGGCAACTTCCGCTCGACCTGGTCGTCCACCGGCGGCTATGAGCCGGTAGCGGAGATCCTGTTCGGTCACTGCAACGTGGACGGCTTCTTCCTCGAGTACGACAGCGACCGTGCCGGCGGTTTCGAGCCGCTGCGCTACATCGGCAAGCAGAAGGTCGTTCTGGGTCTGGTAACCTCCAAGGATGCCAAGTTGGAAAACAAGGAAGACGTTATCGCGCGCATCCGCGAGGCTTCCAAATATGTGCCGCTCGAGCAGCTGGCGCTCAGCCCGCAGTGCGGCTTCGCTTCCACCGAGGAAGGCAATCTTGTGACCGATGCGGATCAGTGGAGCAAGCTGGCGCTCGTCAAGGAGATTGCAGAAGAAGTCTGGGCCGATTAAACAGCAGGACAGTCTAAAAAGCAGGGAACACGGAAACCGGCAGGTCTCACCGCCGGTGTTTGGATAAGAAAAACATTTGCGCAGATAAAATCCCCCTTGACGCCAGCACGGTATCAAGTGGGATTGTCTGTTTTCTGTTTCTGGTCGGTCTAACGGGAATATCAGTGAATGGTTATGATAATAGCGGATTTTCTGCAAAACACAGCGCTCAGCGCGCCGAAAAATGTATGGGTCTAAATTCACATCTTCGGGCGCCATCGCTGCCCCCATATTATTCGCGTCCTTGACGCCGAGCTCGACCATTTTCCCGAAGAGCACGTGCGTCAGGCACACATCGGACGCTCCCTCGGCGCCGAGGACGGCCGCACCGGCGGCGGTCGCCGTCCATTGCGCGGTCGGGGTGCGCTGGCCGCCGTAGGCGAGGGGAAAGCGGTACTGGCGCTCGGCGGAGCAGAAATGCGACGACGCGGAAACCGACAGCCGCGCGGCAGCTCCAGCCTCGACGAGCACGCCGCCGAGTGCAAGTCCCTGCGCCATGGTCGAGCACGCGCCGTACTGCCCGAGATAGGGGACG
>ERZ772876.3834-NODE-3834-length-10468-cov-4.032363_pt1 | contig 10468 bp, 11 predicted proteins | sample MGYA00580584_ERZ772876 | MGnify/ENA primary metagenome ERZ772876 (study PRJEB29015, sample SAMEA2737728) | human gut metagenome | biome: human gut; feature: human-associated habitat; material: faeces | place: China | collected 2012 ...
GGACAGGTTGGACGAGCCAACATATGCCGTCGTGAAACCGGTTTCGCGGTAAAAGATATATGCCTTGGCGTGGAGGCGGGTCGTCTTGGTTTTGTGCTGCAAAGTTGTTAGAGCCAAATATTTCGTCACAAATCAAGCGCAAATTAGACTGCTCATTATCATCAATACTGATAAAGATAGCTCCATCATCCGCCAACAACTTTTGCAGCAGCTTTAGTCGGGGGTACATCATGCACAGCCACTTGTCGTGACGGCTTAAATCCTCGCCCTCTTTGCCAACGGTCTTATTCAGCCATGCCTTGATGTGCGGGTCGTTTACATTGTCATTATACACCCACCCTTCGTTGCCGGTGTTGTAGGGCGGATCAATATAAATGCACTTCACTTTTCCCTCATACTGGGGCAGCAAGGATTTCAGGGCTTCCAGGTTGTCCCCGTGGATGATCTTGTTTTCACTGCCGTTGTCGGCCTCGGTCTGCCCGTTTTCGTCAAAACTGTATTTTCGCTCCAATACCCGATAAGGGACTTCCAAATGGTGATTGACGACTTTCTCTTTTCCTATCCATTCAAGTGTCGGCATATTCTCTCTCCTCAATTACCAAAAAGGCAATCTCCACTGCATCTAAGCGTGCAAAGTTCATCTGTTGTGAAAACTGGCATTTGAGTAGAAAATTCTGTGCAAAGATTTTTTCCATCTCCCTCGCCCAAGTGGAAATAGTTGTTATAATCAAAAAACACAAATCTCCATTCATTTTGCAACGGATATGAATTTGCGGTATCCTTGGCAAACAAATGTGCCATGCTTTTTGAGTCTTCATCCATTTTATCGTAATACTCACGTATAAGCCCATGATTGCGTTTGTCGATGTATTTTATGGGGTGATATCCATATCCACATCCCGCAGCTTCAAGGTTTTTCACCAGTGCATTCACAAAATCAGAGAAATTGAATAATAACGCATGATCTCCGAATTGGCTCATTTCTGCTATAAAATTATCGTTTAGCGCATAAGTGTCTTCAGATACCATATGGCAATTCTTATGCGATAGCAAAGAAGCCGAGAAGGAGCGTACCGGACAATCCGGTATACCCGAAATAACTGCTTCTTCTATGTACGCAGAAATATCGACCCCATTGACCACGAAGGGCTTTGATAGATTGAGGTACTCCTTCCCTTCCATTTTATCGCCACGAAAAGTTGTAACATCTTCTTGAAATAACTCAATGGGGCTAAAATGAACAATTCCATTTTTTAACTGTTCTAAATGTTCCTTTTTCCCAAATTTAAGCAAAAACTCCATTTGCACAACTCATTTCCTAATATAGTACGATTTTTGATGGTTATTTAATTCAAAGTCCTCTGGAAGTTAATCACAATATTGGGGACGGCTATTCCTACCACAGCATCTTTTACTTCATGCTTGTTGTAAAGCCTATCCAATGTAATCAATACAATCTTCCAGTCTTCTCTTAATTCCTTTTTTGATCGCAGTATCGCAAAGAATCCCCCAATAATCCTGTTCCAGGTTTGATTTTTCGGGAGATGCTGTGATGCCTTTCCCGCAATATCCTGGAGAATGCGCTTGGGCTGGAAAATGATTTGCTACTTGCAGCATGTAATCGATCATGGGATATTTTTTCCGCATTTCCCAATCAAGGTATCCGGCCTGCCCGTTCGTCCCGTATTGAATCATCCATCGGATTCTGTCCAGGTCATTTTTTACATCCGCACAGTCGTATGCTTCCTTTATTGCTTTCAAAACCTGTATTTCTAAATCAGACGTAAAATAGATGTTTCCCATCCCAGCCACTCCTTTCCGATTTGCTTATCAAATACTACTATATACCATCATTTTACCATAATTCCTTTGCAAAGTCCATCAGGAATCATCTTTCTTCACGATGATTGCATGAACGCTCACCCTCATACTGAACTCCCGTTGCCTCATTTTTCAAGCATTACGAACTATTTCAAGGAGCATCGTGGAACGCACACTGATTGCAAACCGTTTCTTGACATGAACAATGCTCCCTTCGTGATTGACAGTGTTTTTATTTCACTGTCTCTCATAAAGGGAGCATATCACGCCTGCCGGGGGTGTTTCCTTTTCAAATGTCTTATCCACAATCGTTCTGCATTACAAACGTCAGGCTATCCCGCAGTTCCTGGCTATGGCTCCTCGTCATCCCAGCCCGGATACTGCGCCGGCGGGTCTCCAACCGCTTTGATCACACGGAAAGACTTCGTTTTCTCCTCCAATTCCTGCATCACTCTGCACTGAAAACGCCATTCATCTCCAAAATCAAACAAGTACTTAAATTTATCGCCTTTTTCCAGTCCAAGTCGTCCAAGTGGCATCTTGTAGGACATTCGGCAACCCTCATCCATATCGTCGGAATAATAGGCACAGAAATCGCTCCAATACCGGTCATCCACAAAGAACGCATGGCAATGGTCATCGTCAAATTCGAAAGCGGCCAAAATCGCTTCGCTCAACGCACCAAGGGTTTTCTGCTTGCCGATTTGAATGTACCGGTAACAGCTGCGTCCCAGAGACACCTTGATCACATAGCTTTCCACCGTGCCAGTTGCTTTTTCCTTGTTGGGACGACGTTCCGGTTCGCCACCACTTAAGGAAAAACAGATCGTATTGTCCTCCTTGGCCTTTCTGTAGATATCCTTAAACGCTTCGCTGTATCCACGTCCGAAGTGGAACGGATAGGCCGTTACCAATCCATCCGAAATAATCATATCCTTAAAGGGGATCAACACGGCATCCAGCAGTACCGGACCTTTTCCCATCATCTCCTCCCAGGTGGAAAACAGCCCCTCGACCATATAGACCGTCTGGTCATCCTCTGAAATGAAAACGGTTCCCTTTTTCAAATGCCGTTCCATAATGTACTTTCCCGGCTTGCACTGCACCCACCCCGCCACAATTTGGGCCTGCTCCTCTGGCAGCTTTGCATAGGCAATGTATTCCTGAAGCACCTGCGTGTGGGACCACAAATAATCTGCAATCTTCTTCGCATCGGCAGCATCGACGCCTCGGCTCCGGTCAATGGTTCCCGTGCCGGGACATACCCGGTATTTTTGATTTACGAAGTCCAGCAAAGGGAACCAAAGCTCATAAAAAAGCTCCGCATCTTGTTTTTCTAATGTCATATTCCGCTCCTTATCTATTGCGCTATTTTTCTTCCCGCAGGATGTCCATCAGATGGTCCAGAATAAACCGCTGTGCGTTTGTCCCATAGTACACCGCCTGAAAAGGCCCGGCCTTCCCCTGCATCTCCCGGACAGACAGGCCCAGCTGCTCTCCTGCCGCCGTTGGCAGCCGCTTCCTAGCCGGATCGCTGTATCCTTTCCAGTTCTGTCATAATAGTCCCCTCCTCGTTATGTTTTTAGCTTAGCACCTTTGCGCCAGACAGGCAACGGAAATCGTCAGTTGAAACGAACATTCGTCTTTTTCACCTAGAACTTCTTTTTATTTCTGTGCAATATGACATAGATGGGCTTTTATCCGATAACCGCCCTATTCTTTTCCCATTGCACTTTCCAATCGCTATTCGTTCTACTCCCTCTAGCCAGCGGACTTCTCTTTCTTTGTGAACCAACTTTTCAATATCTTTTCGGCTTATTTTTCAAGACTTTTCAATAAATATATCGGCCCCAAAATCCTACTTTTCAAATATTCAGGTGGTAAGCTCCTAGCCTTCTGTCCTCCACCCATAGACAAGCCCCAGCAAGCAACCTTCGCCTGCTGGGGCCATTTATATTCATCTTAGCACCACATTCCAGTAAATTTTTGCGTTGTGGTCACAGTACACAGACAGGTACACCCCATCCGTCCGCCACACAGGGTTGCTGCGGGCTTCATCAGTTCTTCATAATGTGCGCCACCAGTCGCAGATTCCGTTCTATGAGAACATTCCTCGCTTCCAGATCCCCCTTCCCCGCCAAATCCAGATAGTACCGTTCCTCTTCCTCCGTCAGCGGGCGGGGAAAGCTGCCCGAGGACAGCTGCAGTGAATAAAATAATGAACTGAGCATCAGCCAGGCCGCTGCCAACATGTTCGCCACCTCCACTGCCACTGTATTCCCCATTGCCCGTCCTTTTTCCAACAAAATACCGCCGGGGCATTTTGCCCCGGCGGCGAAAACTGTTATTCCTTTCAGGCGCTGCGGTATTGGTCGAGAAAATCCTCCCACGGATATCCGTTGATCGTTCCGTTCTCGGACATATCCAAAACAATCATTACTGCCATTGTATCACAGCAAACACCCGGTGTCATCAAAAACCGGCACATTTCCGCGCATCGATAACGGGGCAGTGGAACTATTGAGCGTCAACAATGGCGCGTCCTCCATGCAGGTCGCCAAGGGCGGCTTCAGCCCCTTTGAGCAGTACACCCAGCGGGGCAGCTCCGGCCCATGGACGGACGTCTATGCCATGGCCGCCACGGTCTATTACACCCTGACCGGAAAACTGCCGCCCGTCGCCACCGACCGGGTGGTGGAGGACACCATCTCGTGGGAGGAACCCGGCCTGAAAGCGTTGTCGGCGCAGGCGCTGGAAGCGCTGCAAAAGGCCATGGTGATATCCGCCAAAAACCGGATGCAGAGCATGGAGGAACTGGAAAAGGGTCTGTACAGCACAACGGTAAAACCGGAACCCGCGCCAGCACCTCAGCCGGTGCAGGAAACCAAGCCGGAACCCCAGCCCGCACCAGAAACCAAGCCGGAATCTCAACCAGAGCAGGAGGCCAAGCCAGAATCTCAGCCGACACCGGAACCCACACCTCAGGTCAAAACGGAACCCAAACCGGAAGCGGGTAAGAAATCCGGGAAAAAGCTCTGGATTGCTGCGGCGGCGGTCATTGCCGTCGCGCTGTGCGGAGCGCTGGTATGGGCAAACGCCGGTAAACCCGCTGATGATACCAATACAGCCGCATTGCCTGCAGCCACTCCGGCCACAACTCCGACCGTTGCCCCGACTACGGCTGCCACAGTTGCTGAGGAAGTGTCTTCTCAGCCTGTGTATCCCGGCTTAAACATGACAAGGGAAGAATTTGAGCAGGAATTTATACCGCTATTCGACGTTGTAAAATCATGGACAAAAGAAACTGCGCCCCAGAACGTCAAGGATTTTCCCCTTTTCCCGGAATCGCTTTTTGAACTGCTTGACACCATGGAAAGTGCGCAATCAGAGATAGAAATTACGGATTCCACACTGACATGGAAATCGAATTTGCTTGAGCTTCTCCCCAAAGATCAGACTGGTGCCGGTACAACAGAACGACTTTTTGGATACTTGGGCAGTAATGGCGAGATGCAGTATGCGACATTTGAGTCAGTAGGAAATGGCACATATACTGTTCCAGCCCCTGCGGATGCATGGGCAGCTAACAGCTTCCCGGCCATGTATTACTCCTACATGGAAGGGTGGAACGTACATATGCAGGCGACATGCGAAATTTCAAATCAACGCATTGAGCAAGTACCATTACGGGAATAACGGACGTAGTTCTGTTCTGGAATTATCCTTTGAAGTAGAAGACTGCGATTCCTTCCGGTTCTATCTGGAGGCAGGCGGCTTGCATGGTGCAAAGGTGAATGGAAAGTGGAAAATCTATGTCAGGCACAACGGCAACTGGGAATTTGTACAGGATATCAATTACACAGAGCCAAATGGATATTTTGACATAAAACTCAACGGTTACAAGAACTTTGATGCCATTACTGCTTGTCCGATGGTGCAGGGCAACGCCACCTACTCCGCGGTTTTCTACCTGCAAAACGTACATTGCGTACTGTAATCGTGATCCGGCCGCAAGAACACAAAAAAATACCGCCGGGGCAATTGCCCCGGCGGTAACTCTTTTCAGTATCAGGCGCTGCGGAACCGGGCGAGGAAATCCTTTGTTTCCTGCTTCTGCGGGTTTCCAAACACTTCGGAGGGTACGCCTTCCTCACAGATGACGCCCTGACTCATAAACACCACATGATTGCTCACGTCCCGCGCAAAGGCCATCTCGTGGGTCACCACCAGCATGGTCATCCCTTCCCGCGCAAGAGACCGCATGACGTTCAGCACCTCGCCCACCATCTCCGGGTCCAGCGCGGAGGTGGGCTCGTCGAACAGCAGCACCTCCGGGTCCATAGCCAGCGCCCGGGCAATGGCTACCCGCTGCTTCTGGCCGCCGGAGATCTGCCGGGGCTTGGCGTTGATGTAGGGCGCCATGCCCACCTTTTCCAGATAGGTCATCGCGTGAGCCCGGGCTTCCTCACGGCTCCGCTTCAGCACCTTCACCTGACCGACCATGCAGTTTTCCAGCACCGTCATATTGTTGAACAGATTGAAGGACTGAAACACCATACCCACATGGGCGCGGTAGGCCGGCGCGTTGACGCCCCGTCCCGCCACGTTTTTGCCGTGGTAGCAGACCTCGCCGGAGGTAGGGGTTTCCAGCAGATTGATGCACCGAAGCAGCGTGCTTTTTCCGGAGCCGGAAGCGCCGATGATGGAGGTCACGTCGCCTTTGGCTACGGTAAAGTCAATGTCCCGGAGCACCTCGTGGCTTCCAAAAGACTTGGAAAGGTGGTTGACCTGTAAAATCACGTCTTCCATATTAATATTCTCCTTTCGGTCTTCCGGAATCGAACTCGCCGCTGCGCTCGTCGAAGGGCGTCTTGCGGCTAGGGTGGGAATAGGTACCGGCGCTCATGGCCAAAGAGTCCGTACTGACCAGCTCGTAATTGTCGCTGCCGTCCAGCCGCTTTTCCAGCAGGCGCAGCAGGAAAGACGCCGCCAGCGTCAGCATCAGATACCCCGCCATCTCAATGACCGCCGAGGGAAAATACAGCAGATTGACGCCCACGATGTTCCGGTGGGTGGCGAAAAATTCCACGAAGCCGATGACGAACATCACGGAGGTATCCTTGATGTTGATAATAAAGTTGTTGCCGATCTGGGGGATGATGTTCCGCAGCGCCTGGGGCATGATGACATTCACCATGGTCTGCACATGGGTCATGCCGATGGCCTTCGCGCCCTCGGTCTGGCCGGGGTCAATGGAGATGATGCCGCCCCGGACGGATTCGGCCATGTACGCGCCGGTGTTGATGGACACCACGATGATGGCCGCCACCCAGATGCCGCTCATCCCCCTGAAGGCCACCGCGCCGTCGGTGAAGTAAGGCAGACCGTAGAAAATGAACACCGCCTGCAGCACCATGGGCGTTCCCCGGAACACCTCCACGTAAATCCGGATCAGCGCCCGCAGCAGCTTCAGAAAGAAGCGCTTGACCGGCGGATCCTGCCGGGTGTAGGGAATGGTGTTGAGAATGCCGCACATCAGGCCGATCACGCAGCCGATCAGGGTGGCAACCACCGCCAGCACCAACGTGTTCCGGATGCCGGTAAAGTAAGCGCCGGAGTAGGTTTCCCAAAGCCTGCCGACGTCGGTTGTCAGCTTTGCAAGCTTATCCATGAGGCACCTCAGATTGCGGGCTGAACGGCAATCGCATCATTCATGATCCGGTTCATGTCATCCACGGTCATTTCGCTTAAGACCGCATTCATGGCGTCCAGCAGAGTGGTGTTGCCCTTGACCACGGAGATGCCGATGTTGACCTCCCCGGCGTCAACCTTAAAATTGTCCTCGCTGCCGGAGAAGTCCAGAATCACCAGATTGTCATAGGTGGCGCAGGCGCCCATAGCGGTGGGCATATCGGTGCAGATGTAATCCACAGTGCCGGAGGTGATGGCCATGACCATGGCCGGAGCCGTTTCAGAAGCGGGCATCAGCTGGGCGCCTTCGATCTGGGGCAGGCAGGTGTCATACCAGATGGTGCCGGTCTGAGCGGTGCAGGAGCCGGAAAGCTGGGAAATGCCGGTGGCGGAGGCCAAGGGGCTATCCTTCCGGGTGACGCAGACGATGGAAGCGTAGAAGTAAGGGCCTGCCATGTCCACTTCCTGAAGCCGCGTCTCGGCCATGGACTGACCGGCAATGACGGCGTCCAGCTGACCGGCGTTCAGCGCGGGAACCAGACCGTCCCAGCCGATGGCCATAATCTCCAGCTCCCAGCCGTTGGCCTCGCAGATCTTCTTGGCGATCATGACGTCATAGCCGTTGGCATAAGCGCCGGGGTTGTTGGCGATGGGAACAGCGCCGTTGGAGTCGTCCATCTGGGTCCAGTTGTAGGGGGCGTAGGCACACTCCATGCCCACGGTGAGCACGCCGTCCTCCACGCCGGAGAGAACCACGGAACTGGCCGCAGTGGGTGCGGCGGAAGCGGCGGGAGCGTCGGAAGCAGAGCTTCCACAGGCGGTCATGGACAGGACCATGAGCAGGGACAGGATAACGGATACGAACTTCTTCATTTTGGGATCGACCTTTCTTTTTTGCATTAAAAAATGAACCGCTTTGGAAAGCGGTCCATGGAAATGCGGAGACCCCACAAAAGGAAAGGAGTGATCCGAACAGCCAATGATAGCGCTTCACAAAGATTTTTTGTGACAGTCCGGCAGATGTTCTCTGACGACCCAGTATGAAAAACCCGGGCAGATTTCCCACACTTCGGCGGTGATCCCTTTCTCCTTCGGCGGCTGCACGACCTTGCCGGAGGGTACTGATGAGTACCGCGCCTCTATCAAGCGATTCAATTTTGAGTGTATCCTAGCATCGCGGTTTCCGATTGTCAATAGCTTTTTCGGTGCATCCGCGTTTTTTGTATAATCTTCCAAATCAGAAGCGAACCCTACCATTCCATTTCGGCGAATCCGGCACATGTCGCCCATCTGTGCGCGAATCCCGGCTTGACATTTGCCCCTTCTCCCGGTAAACTGGTTCTATCAAATATACGGAGGAAACAGCGATGGATCACAGGGAATTGGCGGCGGAGCTCTTTTTATCCGACAGCAACTGCGCTCAGGCGGTGCTGGAGGCCTTCGGCGACGTAACGGGGCTTGAAAAGAGCCTTGCGGCGAAGCTGGCGTCCTCCTTCGGCGGCGGCATGGGGCGGATGCGGGAGGTCTGCGGTGCGGTCAGCGGGATGCTGATGGTGGCGGGGCTTCTGTACGGCTATGACGACCCCGGCGAGAACGACGTGAACAAAAAAGCCCATTACCGGCTGGTGCAGACCCTGGCCGGACAGTTCCGGGAGGAGATTGGCAGCATTATCTGTCGGGAAATTCTGAACAACCCGCCTTCCGACCCCAACCCCACGCCCCGCACGGCGGAATTTTACAAAACCCGCCCCTGCGCCCATATGGTCATGACTGCGGCGGGCATTCTGGACGATTACATTGCGGAGCACCCGGTCACGGAGCATCAGCTATGAACGACTTTATCTACAATCAGCACGACATTCCCAAGGAACAGTACCGCTATGGCCTGCGTGCCTCGGCGGACGTTGGATGCGGATGGGTCGCCACCTGGAACGCCCTGCAAATTCTGGGGTACAAAACGGACATCCCGGCGCTGATCCGCTACTACGAATGGCAGCTGCCCCTGATCCACGGCAACACCGGCACCTCCTTCTGGGGGCCTGCTGTGTGCTTCCGGAAATGGGGCTTCCCCGTGAAGACCGTCGTGGACGTTCGCCGCCTTGACGAAGCGGCAAAAAACGCGGACGCCTGCATCCTGTTCTACCACTGGCGGAGCAAGTGCCGCCTGGGCGCCCATTTCGCAGCGCTGCACCACACGGAGAAGGGCTTCGTCGGCTACAACACCTACCGCAACTCCACCGGCGCGGACAATTACGGCGACAGCCTCGCGGAGTTCCTCCGCAAGCGCAAGTATTTTGGCGCCGTCTTAATCGCCATCAACCGAAAGCCCACAGAAGCCCCTTGCCAAAACGTAGAAAAAACCGGCGAAAATTTGTGAACATTCCACAGTTCACCCCGAACGTCCCATGGGACTTCCCTTTTCCCGGAAATCCGCCGCTTGCATTCGGCGGGAAAGTGTGATATCCTTATCAAAAGGAGATGAGCCGAATGACTGTCCGGGAATCGGGTGAAATGTATCTTGAGGCTATACTGGTTTTGGCGAAGAAAAGCGGGTATGTCCGCTCCATTGACGTCAGCGAATATCTGGGGTATTCCAAGCCCAGCGTTTCCCGCGCGATGGGCATTCTCCGGGAGGGCGGGTATATCCTCATGGAAAAAGACGGCGCCATCACGCTGACGGATTCCGGAAAAAAACTGGCGGAAACCATCTACGAGCGCCACACGGTGCTCTCGGAGCTGCTGATCCGTCTGGGTGTGGACGGAAAAACCGCCACCGACGACGCGTGCCGGATCGAGCACGTCATCAGCGACGAGTCCTTCCAGGCCATCAAGCAGTACTATTACAAGCACAAAACGTAAAAATCCAGGCGGCGCTTTCAAGCGCCGCCTGCGTTCTTTTATCCCAGCAGTTCCTCGATCTCTGCCTTCGGCATGTAGCCGATGGCCTTGTTCATGA
>ERZ772876.3835-NODE-3835-length-10468-cov-2.936906_pt1 | contig 10468 bp, 9 predicted proteins | sample MGYA00580584_ERZ772876 | MGnify/ENA primary metagenome ERZ772876 (study PRJEB29015, sample SAMEA2737728) | human gut metagenome | biome: human gut; feature: human-associated habitat; material: faeces | place: China | collected 2012 ...
GTCGAAATGTCCCACCTTCAAAAACAATCCCTGTCATATGCATGCTCCTTTCACGCCATTTACTCTATTTTATCACAGATAAAGAGACGCCGCAACCAAAGAGCGGCATGTCTGCGTATAAAATAAAAATAGCAAAAGAAGTTCCATTCGTTTATATCGAACAAACTTCTTTTGCCATCTTTAGACTATTTTATTATAACAGCCCTGCTTTTCAACAATCCATTTTCAAATCTTACTCAGCGTTATTGTATTTCACACCTGTCATAAGCTTTTTGCCTTTAATAGCAAACAATTCAGAAACGCCAACTACCTGATATCCTTTGTCTTTGCACTGCTCCAAAATTTCCGGAACTGCCTCTGCTGTCTTATCATGAACGGAATGCATGTTAATGATACCGCCATCTTTTAAGTTATTGATTACATTGTTTACCAAATCATCTTTCGTTGTTTTATCCTGATAATCCTGACTCCAAATCGATACATCGATAAACGGTTTCTCGATTACTGCATACATCGCCTGACTATAAGCAACGTTTGGCGCACGGAACAAGAAGTGTTTGTATCCGGTGATTTCAGAAAGAAGTGCATCTGTCTTAGCAATCTTCTCTTTGATTACCTCTGGTCCTACACTATTCAACCCATTGGAATCATAAGAATGATTTGCCACCTCAAATCCAGCCTCTTTCGCTGCAAGAACTTCATTTCTGGAATCCTCATCATGCTCAATATGAGCACCGATGTAGAAGAATGTTGCATGAGCGCCTGCTGCAGTTAAAGCTTTCTGAATCTTCATACCATTATCAACAAATCCTGTATAACCTCCCGGGCCATCATCAAATGACAAAGCAACAACCGGTTTTTCAGGGTCAATGTTTTTGTCAATCCAATTCTGATCAAGACCATCGTATTTGAACTCAGAAGATTCAAATTCCGGTGCTACTGTTGGTTTTGGTGTTGGTTTGCTTGCTCCTGCTGCCGGATAAATAGCTCCTGCTCTGGCAACAAATACAATGCTTGTAATCTTAACGGATTTCAACGTTTCCGGCCAACCATAACTAGCAGCCGCATCCATCGGCTGGATGTTCAATCCAACGGCAGGACCTGTTACTTTCTCATCAAATGCTACCGATACGGATGTAGCACCCGCTGCCATGTTATAATTAAATGCTACACCATCATCAAAACCTGTCAACTGCTCTGTTGTACCTGCTACAGCAATTTTGCCGGCTGTTAATTTGGAAGTGTCTTCACCTTCAAAAGTAAGTTCATAGCCAATTTTTACTTCCTTAAAATAAGCCAAATCAAAGCGTGCATCCAGCTGGCTGCTAAAATTAATCGTTGCCGGTGAAGAACTGAATTCGGTATCGCCAACTTTTGTCATATCAATTGTAATGTCTTTTACTGCCTCGCCCTGCTCCGGGGTAGCGGTTGGTGTCGGTACTACAGCGGTTGGTGTTGCGGTTGGTGTTGCTGTCGGTGCCGTACTTGGTTTATTCGTGTTTGGTGCAGTGGTAACTGCCGGTGCTTTTGTAACTGCCGGCTTCTTTGCCTTAACAGTAACTTTGCAGGTCAGTTTTTTCTTTCCAACCTTTGCTAATACGACTGCCTTTCCGGCTTTCTTTCCTTTTACTACGACACTTGTTTTCTTTTTCTTCGAAAGACTAACAACCTTTTTACCTGACTTAATGGACCAAACTGCTTTCTTTCCATTCTTCAGCTTAATCGTCTTTTTCTGTCCAACCGAAATGCTTACTTTCTTTGTGCTAAGTTTCGGTGCCTTTTTCTTTGCTGCTGCCGGTGAAGATGGCATTGACACGCCAAGAAGCAATGCTGCCGTCATCACATAACTCATTGTTTTACAAAACTGTTTTTTCAACCTTGTGTCCTCCAATCATTTTTTGTTTTTGAAACCGCCCCGTAAACAAACCCTGTTTCGTATACGATCCCTCTCTTTGAGATTATTGTAACACCAAGGTATAACTTTGTAAATATATTCCATGCGATATTATAACGTTTTACTTATAGCAATTTTTAATAAAAGTATAAGGTTACGCTTATACTTTTATTCATCTTCATACATTCGGAATAATGTTTTTAAGATATTCTGGTACTCTTTCTGCTTTTCTTCGTCCTCCAACTGCTTTAATTCCTGAATCGGCTCACGAATCAAGCGCTGCAAAGAAGCATGAAGCACCTTTTTCAATAATTTCTGCTCTCTGTGATTCAGAGAAATTTTTCGATTTAAATATTCATAACTGTCCGTCTCAATCTGTAAACACCGTTTCTGCAATGTCTCAATCGTACCATCCACACGGCTCAATAAAAGCCATTCCATCGTCTCCTGCACCTTTTCTTCAATAACCTGTTCACAGTCTGCCGCCAGTTTTTCCCGCTCATTCTGATTTTTTTCGGTAATTTTCTGCAGCGTATCCATATCAATCAACTGCACCCCCGGAACTTCTTGTAACCGGCTGTCAATATCCCTCGGTGATGCCAAATCCAAAAACTGCATTTGTCTGACACCCATCTCTTTCCATTTATCGTACAAAACAACCAGATGCGGCGATGACGTTGCTGATACAACCGTTTCACACTGCTTCATCACATCATAACGCTCATGATAGTCCACCACTGTCAAATTTTCATGTACCGCTAACAATTCTTTTGCGTGCGCAAGCGTCCGGCTGCACAGATAAATCTTCTTAGCTCCGTATTCAAACAAATATGTCAAAGCAAGTGCCGCCGTTTTTCCGCTTCCAATCACAAGAATATTTTTCCCGCTAACGCCACCGGCACGGTGCAACTCTTTCACGCCAATATAACTGACTGACAGTGGCTTTTCACTGATACGGTAATTCGTCTTAATCCACTTGGCACACGTCACTGCATCCCTTACAATGCGCTCCAATTCTTTGCCGCTGTGCCCCATGGTCCTGGCAAAATCCATCGCCTCAACAACCTGCCCTAAAATCTGGTCTTCACCTACGACTAACGATTCCAAGCCTGCCGCCACGCGGAACAAATAAGAAACCGCCTCACTGCCCTCTTTTTTCTTACAGCAATCCCCAAACGAAACATTCGGGAAAATGTCCTGGTAGCAGGACTGCACCTGCTCCCCCGTCACCTCATCCGAATGAGAAAAATAGAAAATCTCGCTGCGGTTGCAAGTCGAGACAATCACACACTGTTTTAAGCCAATGACAGAAAGCCGCTCCCATAATTCAATTTTTTTTGAGTCGGGTAACGCCACCTGCCCGCGCAGGGCAAGTGGTGCTTCTTTATAGCAAATTCCAACATAGCCAAAAATCATGGTTACTGCTCCTTTTGTTCTTCCTTAAGCCACCGAGCTACATCAAGCGCATGATAAGTAATAATCATTTTTGCACCGGCACGCTTAAATCCAATCATGTGCTCCATCACAATTCGTTTTTCATCAATCCAGCCTTTTTGCGCAGCTGCCTTCACCATCGCATATTCTCCGCTGACATTATACGCCACAATCGGAATATTATAATGAATGGAAATATCTTTTAGCACATCCAGATATGCCATCGCCGGTTTTGCAATAATTAAATCAGCACCTTCTTTGATGTCCTGCTCCACTTCCCGCAGAGCTTCTTCTCCATTTGCCGGGTCCATCTGATAACTTTTGCGGTCACCAAATCCAGGTGCCGAATGTGCAGCATCACGGAATGGACCATAATAAGCAGACGCAAATTTTGCACTGTAGGACATAATCGGCGTATTATATAGGCCTTCTTCATCAAGAGCCTTGCGGATTGCCTCAACACGTTTATCCATCATATCACTCGGTGCAATGATATCTGCTCCTGCCTTTGCATACACAACAGATGCCTTTGACAAAAACGGAAGCGTCTCATCATTTAAAACTTCCCCATCGCAAATCAGACCGCAGTGTCCATGTGATGTGTATTCACACAGGCAGACATCCGCAACAACAACAAGTTCTTTGTAATTTTTCTTAATATAGCGAATCGCCTGTGGCACGATTCCATCTTCGGCATACGCACCACTTCCCTGCTCATCTTTGTGTGCCGGAATACCAAACAATAAAACTGCCGGAATCCCTGCCTCACGCACTCGGTCAAGTTCTTCATGAAGTCTGTCAATCGAATACTGGCAGATGCCCGGCATCGACTCTACCGGTTCACAAATATTTTCTCCTTCTATTACAAAAATCGGATAAATCAATTCGTCCACCCGGACATGATTTTCCCGCACCATATCTCTCACTCGTTCGTTCATCCGCAGTCTTCTCGTTCGTTCCATTTTAATGCACCTTCCTTTTCGTATCCAATTACCTGTTTAATAAGATAGCATAAACCAGCGAAACATCTTTTTGTTTCGTTTATAAATCTTTTTATACTGAGAGTGCGGCAAAGGGCATGGCACTGTCCCTGTTTCTACCGTAACACTCACAATTTTCTTCTCGTACACAAGCCAGTCCGCAAAGCCTCCGTGTTCTTCTGTACTCGAACTCTTTGGCATCATTCGGTAATGATTTCTCTTTTTTATTTCACTTGCTAACCTGTACTGCTTTTCATGCAGTGGCGACGATACATCAAAATCCCAGTATAAAATACTGCCGGTCGAATGGAGATTCAACACTGTCTTTGGCGATATCCGCTTAACAAAAGAAATTAATGCCTTCGTTTCCTTTTCGCTCGCTGCCTTCTTTCCTCTATATGTTGTGGCATCCGGTTTTCTTTTCTTCCCCTTCTTTTTATCCTTTTTCTTATCTGCTGAAAAACCGGCAGGGAAATTATTGTTAATATTAACCCCTCTGGCATTATTTTTCCACGTATTGAAATGCCCTATCTTCTGTATTTTCTTGCGAAGTTTTGCATTGCGGATTCCACTTGCCCCATACTGCGAAATTGTCACACCGTCTGGGTTATCCATCGGCAGAATATAAAGGCAGGTCGAACGGAATCTTGCGCGGTGCTCACCATATTCCCGAAGAATTTCCTCGGTCTGTCGCATAATGACCTGTGTATTTTTCCACTCTCTGGCATGAATTGCCGCATCAATCACAAGTTTCTTTGCCGCAGAAGGATTTCCCACACGCAGGCACCAGATTTCCCTGTTGTCATATGTCCTGCCAAGGCTCGACAGCCCTGTTTTTCCGGGGTATTTGTGAGCAATCTTACGCAAATCTCTTGTCATCTCTGCATAGTCGTATTTCTTATCCTTTTCACTGACAATCCACGGCTCTTCTTTTACAACAATTTTAATCCTGCACTGGTTCTTATCCGAATCTTTCACCTTTACGAAAAGGTAAGTCGTACCCTTCTTTTTCGCCGTAATACGTCCGTTTTTATTGACACTTGCAATCTTTTTATTCTTTATTTCAAAAAACAATTTCTTTTTGGCATAGTTAAAAGAAACTGTCGCTTTTTTCTTTTCCCATAACTTTATTTTACTGCCACTTTTGCTCTTGATTTTCTCATTAAAATAAATGTAAATATAGCAGTTTTCGCCTGTCACTTTAGACGTCGCCTTTAAGAGCGTGTAAATTTTATTGTTTTTTGTCTTACATTTTACCACACCGGAGGAAGAAACGGTAACTAACTTCTTTTTTACTTCTTTTTTCGAAGCACCTCCATAAATCTCAAAAGCTGATTCCTGTGACATAATAAGTTTTACCGAATCGGTCGTATACGAGTAAAGGTGATATACCTTTTCCCCCTTCACTTTCCGATAATGAATCCCCTTCATGCCGCCTTTATAATACTTAGCGTGGGACGATACCAGTTCATACTTTTCCACCGGCTTTGGAGTTTCATTTGGCTGTGGCGCAGCTGTTGGCTCCGGCTCCTCTGTGGGCTCCGCGGTCGGTTCTTCTGTCGGTTCAGGCGTTGGCTCTTCACTCCACTCCGTCTGATTGTTCTTCTGTCTTGCCTGCAAATGGGCAGGACTCCCGCTTATGAGGTCACATAAAATTAAGGTTGTGGCAAGCAATGCCGCTATTTTTTGCTTATGCGTTTGACTCATTTCCCTTATTTCCTTTCCATTAATCGTGATGTTTCACTTTTACTGCAAGATAAAAGGTACCTCACAATGAGATACCTTTTTGTACTTGTTTGTTATAACAGATAAAGCTTAAGCTAATTTGTTTTTTGCTACTTCTACCAAAGAAGCGAAACCTTCCGGATCGCTGATTGCCATCTCAGAAAGCATTTTACGGTTTACGTTTACCTCAGCAAGTTTCAAACCATACATAAATTTGCTGTAGGAAAGACCATTCATTCTAGCTGCTGCGTTAATACGAGCAATCCAAAGCTGTCTGAACTGTCTCTTTTTCTGTTTTCTACCTGTATAGGACTCTTCCAACGCACGCATAACAGACTGTTTTGCAACACGATACTGTTTACTTCTTGCGCCTCTGTAACCCTTTGCCAGTTTCAATACTCTTTTATGTTTTTTCTTTGCGTTCATTCCGCCTTTAATTCTAGCCATTTGTCAGTTCCCTCCTTCGCCATTAGCTGTATGGCATAATCTTTTTCATTGTTTTTACATTAGTTTCATCTACAAGAGCAGACTTTCTGAGATTTCTTTTTCTCTTTGTTGTCTTCTTAGTCAAAATATGACTCTTGTATGCTTTGTTTCTTTTCAATTTACCGGTACCGGTAACTTTAAAGCGCTTTGCAGCAGCTCTTTTTGTTTTCATTTTCTGATTTGCCATGATATTATTCCTCCGTTATTATTTTGTGGCTGATAAAAACATTACCATACTTCTTCCTTCCATCTTCGCAGGTTTGTCGACGGAAGCAACGTCCTTTAATTCTTCAAAAAACGCATTCAGGATTTCTCTCCCTACATCTTTATGAGCCATTTCTCTACCACGGAATCGGAGTGAGACTTTTACTTTAGCTCCCTTTTGCAGGAATTTCTTTGCCTGATTTACTTTCGTGTTCAAATCATTGGTATCAATGTTTGGCGAAAGTCTGATTTCTTTTGTCTCGATGGTTTTCTGTTTCTTCTTTGCTTCTTTTGCTTTACGAGCCTGCTCATAGCGGTACTTGCCGTAGTCAATAATTTTACATACCGGCGGTTTTGCAGTCGGTGCAATCTTTACCAAATCAAGTCCTGCATCTTTTGCTTTGAAATATGCTTCTTTTGCCGACATAATGCCAAGCTGTTCTCCATTTGGTCCAATTACACGAACTTCTCTGTCACGAATCTGCTCGTTAATCATTAAATCGCTTATTGTTCTTACCTCCTAAATGAAAAAAAGATAGCTGTTTCTAAAAGCCAGCTATCCACGTAAAACATTTCCTATCATTATAATAGATGTGAACCAATACCGTGTGATAACAAATGTTATACGGCAAGGTGAGAGTGGATAACTCTGCTTTTTACACCTTTGGTAGTGTACCATAGAAAGGTGGTGTGTGTCAAGTGATTGCTGTTAACTTTTTTTCAGTTTCCGTAAATGGCCTTAATTCAATTTATATTTCTTGCGCCGCTCCCGCTTAGCAAACGCACAGGGGTATCGACACGCAAACTACGCGTGTCTGATACCCGATGTGTTTGCAGCGCAATCATTATAAATTGAATTAAGGTCATTTATTGGATTCCTGAAAAATCAGCAGCAATCACTTGACCACACACGCTTACATACAAAGTATCAGCCATGGTATTAAGGCAGGGCAACAAATGATTGGGGGGATGTCATTTATTGAATTCCAGTAATTAGGCAGAAAAACTTTGAAACTCGTGGGTTTTGAGTACGTCGGTATGTAGCGCTGGTAGTTTCAGCGCCCATACCGCTACGTACTCAACGAGCGAAAGCGCCCACGAGATACAAAGCTTTTCTGCCTAATTACGGAAACAATAACACGCACCCCCCACTTAATTTACCATCCCCGATATATCAACCTTAATAAACTGCTGAAGCCATTCGATGATGTCTTTTTCGTTTGCAGGATTTAAGTTCTGAATTGAGGATAGATTTTCAATTGTCATGTGGTCCCAGCGAATCATCCAGATTCCGTATGCCAAAATCACGGCATTTAAAACCAGACCGATGGCACTCAAAATCAATCCGATGATTCCTAATTTTCTTGCATTTTTACCGCCTTTTGCCACTGCAATAATGCTAAAGACAAGGGCGATTGCGGCAGGGATTACGCCGATACCTGTTCCAAAACAACAAAAACAAGAAACTCCACCTAATATAAGAGAGGCAATTGCAAGCCCTCTGTGTCGATTTATATCTGTCATAGATACCTCCATTTCTATATCCTGCCATATGGGGCAAAATAGGCTGCTGCCTGTTCCAGATGCTGCATCGACGAATTATTCGTAATTTTAATTAACAGCACCGCTACGACAATGGCAAGGATGACCCCTGCCACTCCCACAACGATACCGGCAATTGCTGCATCTTCCTGATTTGAATTGTCATCACGAAGTCCCAAAATTCCAAATACAATGCCAAGCACTGCCATTACCAAAGAAATGGACCATTGCATACAACAAACCATCGAAGCACATGAAAGCACTAACGACGCAATCGCTTTTGCATTTGTCTGTCTATTCTGCTGCATACAAACCTCCTGCTTATTTGCTCTCCGGTGTCACTTCTACCTTACGAATTTCTTTCGTACGGATTTCCTTGCAAATGTCATCAATGAACGCATCCAAAGACTGTGCACCCTCGTCTCCTTTGAAACGGCTGCGAACGGATACAACGCCTTCTTCCTCTTCTTTCTGCCCAACGACGAGCATATACGGTGTTTTCTGAAGTCTTGCCTCGCGAATCTTGTAACCGATTTTTTCGGAACGGCTGTCCACGCTGCAGCGGATGCCATTCGCTTTTAATTTCTCTTCCACGCTGTTTGCGTAATCGAGATATTTCTCGGAAATTGGCAGAACACGTACCTGCTCCGGTGAAAGCCATGTCGGGAATGCACCGGCATATTTCTCAATCAGCCATGCTAACGTTCTCTCATAACATCCAATGGATGTTCTGTGGATGATGTATGGACGTACTTTCTCACCATTTTCATCAATATAATACATATCAAACTGTTCAGCCAAAAGGGCATCCCACTGAATGGTAATCATGGTATCTTCTTTACCGTATACATTTTTCGCATTGATATCTACTTTTGGTCCGTAGAAAGCGGCCTCTCCAACATCCTCAGTAAATGGAATATTCAGTTCTGTCAAAATCTGGCGGATATCTTCTTCTGTCTCATTCCAAACTTCCGGCTCGCCGATATATTTTTCACGGTTTTCAGGATCCCATTTGCTCAGATGATACGTTACATCTTCCTCAACACCAAGTATCTGCAAACAGTACTGAGCGAGAGCGATACAATCCTTAAACTCTTTTACCATCTGGTCCGGACGCACAATCAAATGTCCTTCAGAAATTGTAAACTGGCGCACACGAGTCAAGCCGTGCATTTCACCGGAATCCTCATTACGGAACAATGTTGATGTCTCACCATAACGACATGGCAGGTCACGATAGGATTTCTGGCTTGCCTTGTAAACATAATACTGGAATGGACAAGTCATCGGACGAAGGGCAAATACTTCCTTATCCTTTTCCTCATCGCCAAGAACAAACATACCTTCTTTGTAGTGATCCCAGTGACCGGAAATCTTGTACAAATCAGATTTCGCCATCAAAGGTGTCTTCGTTCTCATGTAACCGCGCTTTTCTTCCTCATCTTCAATCCAGCGCTGCAAAGTCTGGATAACCTGTACACCTTTTGGCATCAAAAGCGGAAGTCCCTGACCGATTACATCAACGGTGGTAAACAGTTCCAGCTCACGTCCCAATTTATTGTGGTCGCGTTTTTTAATATCTTCCAAATGCTCCAGATAAGCATCCAAATCCGCTTTCTTTGTATAAGCAGTTCCGTATACACGGGTAAGCATTTTATTTTTCTCATTTCCTCTCCAGTAAGCACCGGAAGAAGAAATCAGCTTCATTGCCTTTAACGGTTTTGTATTCATCAAATGAGGTCCGGCACACAAATCAATGTATTCGCCCTGCTGATAGAAAGAAATCTCAGCATCTTCCGGTAAATCTTCAATCAACTCAACCTTATACGGCTCCTCACGTTTTTTCATCAAATCAATTGCCTCTTGTCTTGGCAGGGTAAAACGCTCTAATGTCGCACCTTCCTTAACAATCTTTTTCATTTCTTTTTCAATCTTGTCCAGTGCCTCACGATCCAATGGTGCTATATCAAAATCATAGTAGAAACCTTCATCAGTTGCTGGTCCAATAGCGAGCTTAGCTTCTGGATATAATCTCTTTACAGCCTGAGCCATAATGTGAGATGCTGTATGTCTGTAAGCCTTTTTACCCTCTGGAGAGTCAAAAGTACAAATTTCAACTGTACAATCCTTTTCAACTGCATCTCTTAAATCTGCAACTTCGCCATCAATTTTGCCACAACATGCGTTTCTAGCAAGACCTTCG
>ERZ772876.3847-NODE-3847-length-10439-cov-2.766660_pt1 | contig 10439 bp, 8 predicted proteins | sample MGYA00580584_ERZ772876 | MGnify/ENA primary metagenome ERZ772876 (study PRJEB29015, sample SAMEA2737728) | human gut metagenome | biome: human gut; feature: human-associated habitat; material: faeces | place: China | collected 2012 ...
ACAACAGTTTCGTTAATAATTCTTACTGCTTTTTCGCTGTCAACTTTAGCGTATGTAATTTTTTCGCCGTTGTCCATATAAACCTCAACGATAGGCTCAAGTTTGCAAAGACCGATACAGCCTGTCTGTGTAACGTAAGCGTTTTTAATCTGTCTTTTTTCGATTTCTTCCATAAGGGTTTTCATAACCGGACGTGCGCCTGCGGCGATACCGCAGGTAGCCATACCTACAACTATTCTTATTTTGTCGTCGCCTTCGTTTCTTAAGGTAACGTCGCCTTTCATTTTGTTTCTGATTGCAGCAAGCTCTTCAAGTGTTTTCATATTCAACTTCCTTTCTGCCTAAAAATTTATTTTTTGATTTCGCAAAGTCCGTCCGCAATGTATTCTTCAATCCAGTGCAAAACGTCCTGCTCGCCTATAAAAACTCCGTTTAAAACTTCTTTTATTTTTTTTGTGGAAAATTCAAAGCTTTTGCCGTTATACGTATGCGTGTAAACAAAATCAATATCGGGATTGCACGATACGAGCGTCACCATTGTAAACGCCGTATCCCCGAGAGGCATACGGTCGATGCTGTCGTACACAAAGGTTGCGGTAACCTTTGTTCCCTCGCCGAGCTTTGACTGTATTTCAAGACCGCCGCCGGTAAGCTCCGCCGCCGATTTAAAAAGCGACAGACCAAGCCCCACTTTTCTTGTTTTCCTCATTGTAACAAACGGGTCGGTCACGTTTTTGACAAACTCCTCGCTCATACCCTTTCCGTTATCGGTAATTTCAACCGCAAGAAGATTTTTTTCCGTGTCCTCAACAACCGAAATTCCTATTTCGGTTGCCTCCGCCTTGATTGAATTTTGAACAATATCGAGAATATGCAAAGAAATTTCAACCATTATAATCAGGCTCCCGATCAGTCAACGTATTTAGCCAAAATGCCCTCAACATCGTCGGGAACAAGTCTGCCGTAAACATCGTCGTTAACAGTCATAACGGGTGCAAGACCGCACGCACCGATACAGCGTGTAGCATCAAGCGAATATTTTCCGTCCTCACTGCATTCGCCTACACCGATGCCGAGTTTTTCCATAATTTTTTCCAAAATGTCGCCCGAACCTTTTACATAGCACGCCGTACCAAGACAGACTGCGATTTTGTATCTGCCCTTCGGGTTTGTGGTGAACTGTGTGTAGAAAGTTACAACACCGTAGATTTCAGCCATAGAAATGCCAAGGCCGTCCGAGATAATCTGCTGAACTTCAACGGGCAGATATCCGTAAATTTCCTGAGCTTCGTGAAGTGTGGGAATAAGCGCACCCTCTGTACCCTTATACTTTTCGATAACTTTCAAAAGCTCGCTCTCCTGCTCTTTTGTGCCTTTAAAAGCGGGAGTCTTTTTTTCACTCATTTGATTTTACCTCCTTGAAATATGTACTCTGATATATGCAATTCTTACATTGTTAAATATTTAACAATGTAAAAGTAATAAAGCATTACGCTTTAGTATAACATAATTTGACACTTCTTGCAAGCATTATTTCATTGTTTTTATTCACAAAAAAGCTGTATAAATAATGGTACAATCCCACAAACAAAGCGCTTTTGCACATTATTTTGCCGAAAATAAAAAAATTTTCAAAAAACTATGGAAATTTTTTTTAATGTGTGTTATTATATTATGATATATAATGTTTATTTGCAAAAACGGGGTGAACAAATGATTTCTAAAGTCAACAGCTGTGCCATTTCGGGTATCGACGGCTATATTGTCAACGTTGAAGTCGATATGTCAAACGGCATACCGTCTATGGACATCGTAGGACTTCCCGACACGGCGGTAAAGGAATCGAAGGAAAGAGTAAAAGCGGCGGTCAAAAACTGCGAATTCTCTTATCCGCAGAAAAAAATCATAGTTAACCTTGCACCTGCCCACACAAAAAAAGAGGGCGCTTATTTCGACCTTCCCATCACGGCGGCAATTCTTATTTCGTCGGGTCAGCTTATTGCGGACGATATTGACGATTATGTGCTTATCGGCGAGCTTTCGCTGGACGGAAGCCTGCGCAGTGTAAACGGCGTTTTGCCTATGGCGCTGGCGGCAAAAGAGCATGGCGTAAACAACATCATCGTTCCGTCGGACAACGCGTTTGAGGCGGCGGTTGCGGACGGTTTAAACGTTTACGGCGCAAAAAATCTTACCGAGGTTGTAAGGCATTTGTCGGGCGAGGAAAAGCTTAATAAAGTGACGGTTAATCTTGACGAATTTTTTAACGAACAGATAGATTATATCGACGATTTTGCGGACGTTAAAGGTCAGGCGGCGGCAAAACGCGCGCTTGAGGTTGCGGCGGCAGGCGGTCATAACTTAATTATGATAGGCGCGCCGGGTTCGGGAAAAACAATGCTTGCAAAAAGGCTTGTTTCCATTCTTCCGAGCATCACCTTTTCCGAGGCGCTGGAGGTTACAAAAATTTATTCCATTGCCGGAAAACTTCCGCCCAACACGCCGATTATGAAATCGCGTCCGTTCCGCAGTCCTCATCATACAATATCACCGCAGGCAATCACCGGCGGCGGGGCTGTTCCGAAACCGGGCGAAATAAGCCTTGCGCACAGGGGAGTTTTGTTCCTTGACGAATTTCCGGAATTTCGCAAAGAAACGATTGATTCTCTGCGTCAGCCTTTGGAGGACGGATATTTCACCGTCGGGCGCGTCGCAGGCAGTTTCACTTTTCCGAGCGAAACAATGCTTATCGCAAGTATGAACCCGTGCAAATGCGGTTACTACGGCGATACTTCACGAAAATGCACCTGCCTTCCCGGGCAGATACAAAAATATTTAAGCAAAATTTCAGGTCCTATGCTCGACCGTTTTGACATTCACGTTGAAGTTCCGACTGTCAAATATTCCGAGCTTGAAAGCAGCGAAAAAGCAGAAAGCAGTGCGGTTATACGCGAGCGCGTAAACAGAGCGCGCAGCATTCAGCTTGAACGCTACAAAAACGAAAAGATTTTTTCAAACGCATCTCTTTCGGCGGCATCTCTCGATGTTTACTGTCCGCTGGACGAAAACTGCAAAACGCTTTTGCGGAACGTTTTTGAAAAACTCGGCTTATCGGCAAGGGCACATTCGCGTATAATAAAGGTTGCGCGCACCATCGCCGACCTTGACGCAAGCGAAAACATAAAACCCAATCACATCGCCGAGGCGATACGTTACAGAAGTCTGGACAAAAAATTTTGGTTTAACAATTAACGGAGGAAGAATATGAAAGGTATTGAAATCAAGAAAATTTTTAGAGAAACAGAAAAATACGCAGACAAGGAAATCTGCGTTGCAGGCTGGATAAGGAGCGTGCGCGCGTCCAACGTTTTCGGCTTTATCGAGCTTAACGACGGTACATTTTTCAAAAATATCCAAGTGGTTTTTGAGAAAGAAAATCTCGCTAATTTTGACGAAATCGCACATCTTAACATCGGAAGCAGTATATACGTTACAGGTAAACTCGTGCTTACTCCCGAGGCAAAACAGCCGTTTGAAATAAAAGCTGAAAAAGTTGTTGTCGAAGGACTTTCCACACCCGATTTTCCGCTTCAGAAAAAGCGCCATTCACTTGAATATTTAAGAACAATTGCACATTTAAGACCGAGAACAAACACTTTCCAGGCGGTATTTCGTGTACGTTCCCTTTGTGCATACGCGATCCACAAATTCTTCCAGGAAAGAGGTTTCGTATATGTACACACACCGCTGATCACAGGAAGTGACTGCGAGGGTGCGGGAGAGATGTTCCAGGTTACTACACTGGATATGAAGAATCCTCCGCTGAATGAAGACGGTACTGTAGATTACAGTCAGGATTTCTTCGGCAAAGAGACTAATCTTACAGTAAGTGGTCAGCTGAACGGTGAGACTTATGCACAGGCATTCCGTAATATTTATACATTCGGACCGACTTTCCGTGCGGAGAACTCCAATACAACGCGTCATGCTGCTGAGTTCTGGATGATCGAGCCGGAATGTGCATTTGCCGATCTGAATGACAATATGGATCTTGCAGAGGACATGCTGAAATACGTGATCCGTTATGTGCTGGAGAATGCTCCGGAGGAGATGAACTTCTTCAATTCCTTTATCGACAAAGGACTTCTGGATCGCCTGAACCATGTAGTGGATTCTGAGTTTGGTCATGTGACTTATACAGAAGCAATTGAACTTCTGGAGAAAAACAATGACAAATTCGATTACAAAGTATTCTGGGGATGCGACCTTCAGACAGAGCATGAGCGTTATCTGACAGAAGAAATCTTTAAGAAACCTGTATTTGTAACAGATTATCCGAAGGAGATCAAAGCTTTCTACATGAAGATGAATGAGGATAACAAGACTGTTGCAGCTATGGACTGTCTGGTGCCTGGAATCGGTGAGATCATCGGTGGAAGCCAGAGAGAGGATGACATTGAGAAACTTGAGAAACGTATGGACGAGCTGGGACTTAAGAAAGAGGATTATGACTTCTATCTTGATCTTCGTAAATATGGTTCCACACGCCATTCAGGATTTGGTCTTGGATTTGAACGTTGCGTAATGTACCTTACCGGCATGGGCAACATCCGTGACGTAATTCCATTCCCAAGAACTGTTAAAAACTGTGATTTATAATTTGACTGATATCAGTATTGTGGGAGCATTGAAGCTGCAGAGCAATCCGCAGATATCAAAAATGTTATAGAAAGAGAGATTGGCATGAGATTTATTCATCTTGCAGATGTACACCTTGGAGCGGTCCCGGACAGGGGCTGCCCATGGAGCAGCAGGCGGGAGGAAGAAATCTGGGAAACTTTCCGCCGGGTTATTGCGGGTATCCGCGAGAATCCGGTGGATTTGTTATTTATAGCAGGAGATTTGTTCCACCGCCAGCCTCTTCTACGGGAACTGAAAGAAGTAAATAACCTGTTTTCCACCATCCCGGATACCCGGGTTTATCTGATGGCAGGAAATCATGACTATATTAAGGCTGATTCTTTTTACCGGGATTTTCAGTGGGAAAAGAATGTGACATTTTTTAAGAATGAACAGCTTACCTGTGTGAAAGATGAGAAACTGGATGTTTATGTATATGGACTGAGCTATGAACATCAGGAAATAGAGAATCCTCTGTATGATTCCATACATCCTGCAGAGGGAGAGGGGGTTCACATTTTACTGGCTCATGGTGGAGATGCGAAGCATATCCCCATGAATATCAAATCAATTGCTGCGTCAGGATTTGATTATATTGCATTAGGACATATTCATAAACCCCAGATTCTGATCCGGGATAATGCAGCTTATGCAGGTGCGTTGGAGCCTGTTGACAGAAATGATCTGGGTGATCATGGATACATAGAAGGACATCTGGAAAACGGAAGGCTTAAGACAAATTTTGTTCCTTTTGCCTGCCGTTCCTATGAGCAGATTCTTCTGATGCTGCGTGAAGATTCTACACAGGCATCTCTGGAAGATATGCTGAAGGCGGATCTGGCGAATAAAGGACGCATGAATATCTACAGGATCGTGATCCAGGGAACCAGGGCACCGGAGCTTCTGCTGCTTCCCGAGAGACTGAAGTCTTTTGGCTACGTAACAGAGGTTCTGGATGAATCAAAGCCTTCCTATGATCTGGAAGCACTTCAAAAAAAATATAGTGGAACACTGATCGGTGACTATATCAGTTATTTTCTTGAAAAAGACAGAAATGCAGTGGAGGAGAAGGCATTATATTATGGTCTTCAGGCTTTACTGGAAACAAGCAGGTGACAGACAGAATATGATTATCAGACAGTTAAATATTAAAAACTCTGGAGAAATCCATGATAAAACTTTAGAGTTTTCTCCGGGAATTAACGTTCTGTATGGAGAGAATGAAAGCGAAAGAGCGATAGTACATACGTATATTAAAAATATGTTTCTCGGAGATATCAGTGAAGCAATCTACGATAATGCAGTTTTTGCTGCGAAGTTAAAGAGTCCGACAGAACAGGATCTGGCTCGGGAGCTGCAAAAATTTATGACCGGCTATCAGGGAACTGCAGACAGCTCTATGGATCTGGGACGGGCCATGCAGATGCTCAAGATGTCCAGAAAGGGTTATCTGGTCCAGGCAGACAGAAAACAGAAAGAGACAGAACAGGAGAGGCAGAAACTTCTGACCAGGATGGATGATATCATAAGTGATCTGAATGATCTGAATGGAAAGCTGGATCAGATTAATGAGAAAGAGGAGTCGTTACGGATGCATCCCGGAGATGAAAATGGTGCGGTTATTCTGGATGAGAGAATGGCACAGGCAAAGGCAAAAAGAAACAGCTTTGCAATGGGAATGCTGATATCGGCCGCTGCCGGCATCTTTGGATTGATTCTGACTGCGATTATAGCGGACAGTGTTTCGGTAAGTCTGATCATAGCGGTTATTGCAGCTGCGTTGGTGGGATTTTGTGGAAAACAGCAGCTGAAGTATGCAAGGGAATTTCAGAAGAGAATACGGATGAAGAAACGCTGGGTATCCAGACAGGAGAAACTCAGATGCAGTAAAGAAAATCTCAGACAGGACTATGATGAGAAAGAAACAGAACTTTGTAACCTTAAGGAAGAATACCGGGAATACGAAGAAAATTCTTTTCTGCTTACATCGGAAGAGCGGGAGGTACAGGCTCTGAATATGGCGATGGAAACCATAGAGAGAATGTCAGGAAATATTCATCTTCAGGTGGGACGAAAGCTGCAGATACGTACTTCTCAGATTTTGAGTGAGATTACAGATGGTGAATATCAGGACGTACAGATGGATGCGGCATCCCACATGACAGTAACTACCGGGAACGGAGCGGAAGCACTGGAATGTCTCAGCCGCGGCACTCTGGAGCTGATTTATTTTGCCATGCGCATGGCTGCAGGAGAGCTTCTGTGTCAGGAAGAAAGTCTGCCGGTGATACTGGATGATATCTTTGGGATGTATGAGGAAGAAGATCTTGAGGCAGTTCTTGAATGGATGTATAAGGAGAAAAAGCAGGTTATCATCAGTACCTGCAGTAAACGCGAGATGGAACTTCTGGACAGAGAGGGAATCCCTTATGGGAAGCAAATTATTTCCTGAATTTTAATCAGACTGCGAAGCAGTTATTCAGTGTAGGGCCGCATAGAAGAGTGGATTGCATTATATATAACAAAAAGAGAGATTTCATGTACTGCAGGAATTTCGGATGAAACAGCCGGAACAGAACATGAAATCTCTTTTTATAAATTTTACAGAAGTTATTTATTTCTCATCATACTGAGCCATATAATTGCTTACGCAGCGGTTGATCCTGTCAACCGGGTTGAGCAGATAGCTTACGGACTGATCATGATTAAGAGTATCAATGATCAGGGCGATATATTTACTCATATCACAGGAAATGTAGTAATCTTTTGCAAGAAGCTCAGGAGACTGATAGATTAGGTTTGTAGTGAGCAGTTTGTCAAACACTCCTGCCTTATGAGCCTCATCAAATTTCTCGAGTCCGTTTGTAAACAGTCCGAAAGTAGAGCAGATATAAATTCTGCCTGCTCCTCTTTCCTTGAGGAGAGAAGAAATCTTAAGAACTGTATCACCGGAAGAAATCATATCATCGATCAGGATCATATCTTTGCCCTTAAGGTTTGGACCGAGGAATTCGTAAGCTGCGATTGGGTGACGTCCATTGATTCTCTTGGAGTAATCCAGACGTTTGTAATACATACCCATATCAACACCAAGGATATTGGCAAGATAGATTGCGCGGTTCATGCTTCCCTCATCAGGGCTGATGATCATGAAATGATCGTTGTCGATGTGAAGTCCTTTCTCATGATTGAGAAGAGCTTTGATAAACTGATAGGATGGCTGTATAGTCTCAAATCCATGCAGAGGTGTTGCATTCTGCACGCGCGCGTCATGTGCGTCAAAAGTGATGATGTTTTCCACACCCATACTTACAAGCTCCTGAAGTGCTGTTGCACAGTCCAGGGATTCTCTGCCGCTGCGGATATTCTGGCGGCTTTCGTACAGATAAGGCATGATCACGTTTACTCTGCGGGCTTTGCCGCCGATTGCGCCGATCACACGTTTCAGATCCTGAAAATGGTCATCAGGAGACATAAGATTCTCGTATGGTCCGATGCTGTAGGTAAGACTGTAGTTACATACATCAACCATCAGATAGATATCGTCACCACGTACAGATTCCATGATCGTACATTTCGCCTCACCGGAACCGAAACGTGCTGTCTGGACCGGTATCAGATAGGACTCTCTCTGATAACCCTCAAATGCAAAAGAATCAAGCTCTTCGTGGCTGCGCTCTTTACGCCACTGTATCAGCCATTCATTTACTTTTTCACCCAGATCCTTACAGCTGATCAGGGGGATCAGACCAAGTCTGCCCACCGGAAGTGTAGTTAAATCTTTAGTTGTTGCCTGTGCCATGATTTTATTTTCCTCCTAAAAAAATTTTCTGTATACGGATATCCTTTCCTTCCAGCTTCACCATACGGTAGTTGCTGGCGATTCTCGAAAAGGTTCGTTCGGAATAAGTATCCGAGAAATTTTCCAGTTTCAGATTTGTTGATATGATCGTAGACTTCCTGCGCATGATGCGTTCATTTATGCACAAAAACAACTGGGAAGAGACAAAGCTGTTTGTAAGTTCAGTTCCCAGGTCGTCGATGATCAGCAGATCGCTGTCAAATACAAATTCCTGTCCTTCTGTTTTATCTCTGGAGAATTTGGAGTCTGCCAGCAGTTCAAACAGATCAAATGCGGAAAAGTACATAACGCAATGTGCTGATTCCAGAAGATCATGAGCAATACAGTGAGAAAGAAAAGTCTTACCCACACCGGTATCACCGTAAAGAAACAGATTCTCAAAGGAACTGTCAAAATTTCTCACAAAACCTCTGGCAATATCATAAGCTCTCCGGGCCGTCTCTCTTTCTGTCAGTCCGGTAGCTTCGTTCTTCATTGTATCAGAATAATAATCAAAAGAAAAGTGGTCAAAGTTTTCTTTTTTGAGAATTTCTTTTAAATTGGACTGCGTATAGAGCAGTTCTATCTCTGCTTTCTTAAAACAGGTACATTTTTGGCTTCCGACGTAACCGGTATCCTGACAGACCGGACACTTATATGGAAGTTCCAGATAATCCTCCGGATATGAGTTACATACCAGCAGGGCATTGCGCTCCTGGGACAGAAGAGAGATTGCAGCTTTAAGGTCCTCAAGACCTGATGATTCTCCGCTTAAGAGTGCTCTTGCTTTTTTGGCGCTTAAGGTGGCAACCTCTTCATCTATTTCGTGGATGCGCGGGATTTTTTTATAAATCTCCTGAGTACGCTCCTCCAGAATACGTCTGTTCTGAGACTGGGTCTTGCTGTATTCCCGCATGATCGTATCATACTGATAATTCTGTAAAGGCATGACTTCACACCCTTTCGTTTGTTTTTTTGTAGCTGTTCAGTGACTTTCAGACGATTATGTCACTGCCGTTACTGATTCAGCAATTTCTTTTCATATTCGTTAAAGTCGTACTGTCGCTGATGGAAATTGTTAAACCGGTTTGATGCAGCCGGTTTGGAAGCTGCTTTTCGCTGGGTATTCTTTTCCAGCTTCTGGCGCTGATGCTGAGCATCGAGGAGCCGGACATCTGCAAGTGTACGGACATTTTTATCTTTCCATCCGGAAAGGATTTTATCTGCATACTGGAAACTTGGCTGTCCGGTAGAGAGAACTGTACGGCTGCAGGCTTCCTGGATGATATCCATGGTAAAACCATAATCATTCAGCCAGGTGTTCATAAGAGAAATCTCTGTATCTACCGGATTTCGTCCGCTGATTCCCATTGATTTAAAAATAGTAAAGTATTCTTTGGCATAACGGGAATTTGCCTCTTTTGCCATGGTGACAGTGGTGATTCCCTCATCTGCCCAGGCAAGAGCAACGGTTTCTATGTAACGCATACTCTTATGCCCGCGGCTGACACTGTATTCGATCAGGTACTCGATCAGATCAGGCGAGAATTTCAGCTCATCATAGAAAAACAGGATCTTTTTCATCTCGGTAGGAGTGAGCGTTTTGCCGAGATACTGTTCTGCGATATAGAGGAGCTGTACGATCTCATCATTTTGCTTTAATTCTTTTACACGGTCAGGAGACAGTGCAGTGGCTGAGTTGGTGGTCTGCTTCACAGGCTGTGCCGGTGCAGAAGAAGTACGGGTTTCTGTTTTTGTAACAGGGGCTGTCGAAACGGGTGTGTCGGAAGCAGCAGATTTTACAGGTGGTACATTCAATATGATATCTGCTATATCTTCGTTATTTCTGTAGGTTAAAGTAAGGAGTTTTTCTTTCTCCCAGTATTTCAGAGCGCGGATAATGTCACGTTCTGTACAG
>ERZ772876.3852-NODE-3852-length-10430-cov-2.545735_pt1 | contig 10430 bp, 9 predicted proteins | sample MGYA00580584_ERZ772876 | MGnify/ENA primary metagenome ERZ772876 (study PRJEB29015, sample SAMEA2737728) | human gut metagenome | biome: human gut; feature: human-associated habitat; material: faeces | place: China | collected 2012 ...
AAAGTCCCTTTCAAAAATGATGATTACCTTGCTTCCGGGACTTCGAGTTTCCGAAAGGCATGTAAATCATACATCAGAGACAACAAAATTTAGAAATCACTGTGAAAACTAATTGCGGCAAAGCAATTGCTATAGTTTTTTGATGGCAGTATTCACTATATATCAGTTGCAAAATATAATTAAACCATCGACATAATAAGCAATATGTGGTTTGGACAATAACTTCCGGTATGGGAAGTTTTAGTAACCTATAAGTTTTCCATCACGTAATTCAAAGTCTCTAGTAATCGCTTGGCTAACTCCTTACGCCTCTGCTGATTTCTTAGCAGAGAAGAGCTTCTTCAAGCAGCTAAATGCTACTAATACACCAAGTACCATCAACAGGATCGCTACGATCAACTGCAAACCATCTACTAAGAATGTAGCCTGACCAGCAGATACATTCTGTACTAATGCGATAAACTTCTGAACCAATGCAGTAAATGTTACTGCTAACATAGCAAACATTGGGATATACAAAGTCCATCCGGTACGACCTGTTGTTTTTAAGAATACTGCAAGTGCGATCAATACCAAGGCAGCAAGCAACTGGTTTGCTGAACCAAAGAGTGGCCATACATTGTTGTATCCACCAAGTGTTAATAAGTAACCAAAGAACAATGTAATTACTGTTGCAAAATATTTATTTGTAAGTACACGCTGTACCGGTGTCATCTTCTCCGGATCTGTCGTATCTCCTAAGAATAATTCTTGGAAAGACATTCTACCGATTCGAGCAACGGAATCCAATGAAGTTAATGCCAACGCAGATACGCACATTGTCATAAATACCGTTGCGATCTGTACCGGAATACCAAATTTTTCTAAGAATCCTGCGACACCTGCTGAGAAGATAGCAAATGGTGTACCTTCTGGTTTTGTTCCATTAACAGCTACTGCACCAACGACAACCAAAGCAACAACACCGAGTAATGATTCTACTACCATGGCGCCATAACCGATCATCGGCATATCTTTTTCATTACTTACTGTCTTAGAAGATGTTTCTGAGGATACCAAGCTATGGAATCCGGATACCGCTCCACAGGCAATCGTAACAAACAAAGTTGGGAATAAATAGCTCTTTGCCGGTCCCTGTCCTACAACAAAGCCGTTATACGCATTTAACTTCATTGCCGGATGTGCTACAACAACACCAACAACAGCACCAATGATCATACCTAACAGCATAAATGTTGTCATATAATCTCTTGGCTGCATCAAAAGCCACATCGGCATGATGGAAGCTAAGAACAAGTATGCCATGATGATGTAGATCCAAGTGGATTTAGTTGCATACATTGGAAGTTTCATACCAATCGCAAACATTGCTACGAGCATTGCAATTGCTACCACTGCTCTTGACCACTCCGGCATATCTCCTACTTTTTTCTGAAGCAGACCAAAAAGAACTGCCACTAAGATGAAAAGCATTGAAATAGATGCTGCAGAAGAATGTGCATAAGCAGATGCCTGTGTAAGGTCTTTTGCTCCCTTTCCTACGAAAGTACCGGCGACCATATCCGTAAAGGCGGCAATGACTAACAAAGTAAACAGCCAGCAAAACAGCATAAACAACTTTCTTCCTGCTTTACCTATGTATTTCTCGATGATCATGCCCATCGATTTACCTTCATTCTTAACAGATGCATACAAAGCACCGAAATCCTGTACCGCACCGAAGAAGAGACCTCCGACGATCAGCCACAAAAGCACCGGAACCCATCCGAAAACAGATGCTAAAATTGGTCCCGTCACAGGGCCTGCACCTGCGATCGAAGAAAACTGATGCGAAAATACAGTAAACTTTGAAGATGGGACAAAGTCCTGACCATCCTCAAACTTTTTAGCGGGTGTCTGTGCATTCTCATCAATTCCCCATTTGCGCGCAAGCCATCTTCCGTACAGCAGATAACCGGCACCTAATGCAACAATGCTGATTAAAACAATAACTAATCCATTCATTTCTTTCCTCCATTTCTAAAGCGTAAAACAAAGTATTACAGATCCATGACGCTTTCACATGGATTTGACGATGTGACCCATAAAGTGAAAAAAAAGCTTTCGTCTTCATATAAAGATCTCTATGTATCTTTACACAAAGACGAAAGCTTATATACTTCCGCGGTACCACTTCATTTGTCACATCAAAATGACCTCTTACTCTTATCACGATATGTGTCCCATAAATCGACCACATATTTTCAATAAGCTTCTCTATAACGGGAGAACCCGGTGACACTTACCGTATCTGACTAAGCCAGAAATTTCAGTGCACATCTCGCAGAGGATAGCTTTCCGTTCAGTATACTGTCTCGCACCAACCGACAGCTCTCTGCAATACGAGGGATCCGAAAAACCTTGTTCTGTTCAACGATTTTGTTTTTGTTGAAACAAAGATTAGCACTTTAAAATCGATTTGTCAACACTTAAAATTAATTTTTTTCACATATAGCATTAATTTTATTCACTTACCATTTGAAACGTCTGTTGTTCATAGTGGGTCACCCTATTCTGCGCTTACCGGTGCTTCCACTGTCGCAGATGCTGCACCCTCCCCTGTACTTGTCGTTGTCGCTGCTGCAGTAGTAGAGTACGTTATCGTTCCCGTCTGCTCATCTGCAAACATCAGATCAGAAGTGGCATTAATCGTTCCAAATCCTTCGTTTTTCAGTAAACGTATCATTTTCTGCAAATATTCCATGTCGGCACTCATTAAATTCTGTCCCTCGTACCTTCGATGTGAATATTTTTCCTGCTCCCTGCGCGTTTTCATCTGCTTTTTCAGAAGTTGTAATTCCTGCAGTGCATCTTCTTTTTCATCTGCCTGTTTGCGACGTCGCACTATCTTCTGTCCGGTTTCGTTTTGCTTCCGATGCACTGTTCCTTTATCATCACTTTCCATCTGCGATTCACGCCGTATATTCTGCACTTTTTTGCGGGCAACGCGTACCATCTTTTTGGCATGGTTTATGGCAATCTGCAATTCGTCGTCATTATATTGACCGGAAGCAGATTTGCGTCGCAATGCGGATAGCGCAGAATTGGCAGAGGTAAGCGCATTGCTCGCCTGATTCACGTTTTTGGCTCGTGCAATCGCTGCTGACACTTTGCGAAAGCTATAATTAACCGGCTGCTTTGTTGTTTTTGTATTTGTAGACTTACTGTTTTGACGGCTCTCTTTCAAGCGTTCTAACAATTGCATGGAATACTCAATCGCACTTTGATTATAATATTCCATCCCTCTTCTGAAATTTCCACACTTGCCGCCTGTTTCTCTGTCGATGTCCTCTTTGCCGTAGCAGACATCTGTCCCGCATCTTGTGCATAACCCATCTCCGCAGCACTCTGCGTCATCGTATCAGATGCTGCGACTGCTTCTGTCGATTCACCATCTGTACTCTGCGCACCTACAGAATGCACTGCCACCTGTGTCCTTGTTGGAACTCCGTTTCCAAAACTAACTTGATTCATTGCACTCCCTCCTTGATCTACAATCTAATCAGCACTACAAATCAGAACTGATGATTCACTATATTGGTTATATCGGCTCAATGTGGCAATTAGCATAGTGCAAAAGGCCGGAGTAGATTCCCCAGCCTCTCATCTTGCTTATAAAGATATGATACAGTGCCCTGCAGCGTTTCTCTTCTCTTATTCGTAACGCAGTGCTTCGATCGGATCCAGCTTTGCTGCTTTCCCTGCCGGATAATAGCCGAAGAGAATGCCGATCACCATCGAAAAAGCAACAGATATGATCATTGCCCCTACCGGTGCCGTTGCAGAATATCCCAGAATAGATGCCGCTATCGCACCAAGGATCAGACCTACAACAATTCCTAATATGCCGCCGATCAAACACAAAAGTACGGACTCAATAATAAATTGTAATCGAATGGAACTGTTTTTCGCCCCAAGTGCTTTCCGTGTCCCGATCTCACGCGTTCGTTCCGTGACGGACACGAGCATAATATTCATCACTCCAATTCCTCCAACCAAGAGAGAAATACCTGCAATAAATGCAATGGCGATCGATACTGTCTGCACCATTTCCGTCATCGACTCCGTCATTGATTCCATCGTCGAAGTCGACACTTCGTAGTCTTCATTTGCTGCATAATATGGCTTAAAATACTGTTCGATCTGCTCTGCAAAAGCAGATACACTATCCACTTTGGTCGATGTAACCACTGTAAACTGCGAATAGCCTTCATCCGCATGTGTCTGTTCCTTTGCCGTCGTTAGCGGAATGTACGCCGCCGTTGTCACATCCTCATCCGAAGATTCACTGACATCGCTGCCACTCTCATATTTATACACACCGACAATATAATATTTTTCATAACTGCCATCAAGATTTAGGCTTATGCTCTGTGCCAGTGCTGCAGAATTATCTCCATCAAACAGATTTTCCACTACTTTATCGGTGACCATGATCACCTTTTTCTTACCGGTCAGATCTTTTTTCTTAATCTTGCGGCCAGCTAATAATGTAATTTTACTGCTGGCAAAATATTGCTCATTTATTCCTGTAATAGTGATGTTCGCAGATTCACTCTCCCGCTCTGCTGTGCCACTTCCAACCGATTCACTTAGTGCAATCGCATCAATTTGATCGGAATACTGCTTCTGCAAACCTTCGATCATTTCATCCGTAATACGATCGTCCTCTTCCAGATCCGCACTTTTGCCAGAAGTGCCAAATCGCATTCCATTCGCAGAAACCTGCTCCTGTTCACTGGACTGCTTTACGCCAACAGTAATATTATTGGCTCCCATTTCCTGAAAAGAATCCGCAATGGATGTCGTCAACGAGGAACTGACTGTCATGATCGCTATAACGGAACCAATACCAATAATGATTCCAAGCATTGTTAAAAGTGCGCGCATTTTGCCAGCTCGAAGTGAACCTACCGCCATTCGTATGTTTTCTATGATCAGCATATCGCACCTCGCTTCCCGGTATCTGCCTTCCTTTCACCTTGTTCCCGGATATCATTCACGTCCCTGTCATTCGTTATCTCACCATTACTCCCGGTATCATCCACGATCCTGCCATCCCGCAGTGTAATGATTCTCTCCGTTTCTTCTGCCAATTCTCTAGAATGTGTAATCAAGACAATCGTTTTCCCCTGCTCGCGGTGTAATTTGTGAAATAAATCCATGATATGATGACCCGTTTCCGAATCTAAGGCTCCGGTCGGTTCATCCGCCAGGATCAATGTCGGATTGTTTGCCATAGCACGTGCTATGGCCGTTCTCTGTTTTTGTCCGCCGGATAATTCATCCGGTTTGTGATACATACGATCCTGCATTCCAACAAGCGCTAATAACTCTTTCGCTCTCTGTGTCCTTTCCCCATGCGGCACCCCCGCATAAAGCATCGGAAGTTCTACATTGGCAAGTGCAGATGTCCGTGGGATCAGATTATACGTTTGAAATACAAACCCAATCTTTTGATTACGGATCTCAGACAACTGTTTATCTTTCAAATTACCAACACATTCGCCATCAAGCAGGTATTGACCACCTGTCGGCTGATCCAAAGCACCAATAATATTCATTAATGTCGATTTGCCGGAACCGGACTCTCCGACAATAGATACGAACTGTCCTTCCTGTACCTGCAGATCAATACCATGTAATATTTCAAGTTCATTTGGTTTACCAATATAAAAACGTTTTACGATTCCCTGCAGATCAATAATGGCTGGACTTGCTGTCAACTGCTGCTTTGCTTTCTTTGTTATCTCCATAGCTAATCCTCCATTCTATTTGGATGGTGCCTGACCGCCTCCCGGTCCACCCATTCCGCCGGATCCACCCTTGGATCCATTCATGCCACCACGGTCGCCTTTGTTCCCTGTACTGCCGTCAGGTGTGCCTCCCATTCCGCCGAAACCACCAAAGGTGCTATTCTGCTTATTAGAATCCGAAGAGGAATCTGTTTTATCTGTTGGAATAACTACTTGCAATCCTTCCTGCAGATCATCGCCCTGCACTTCAATATAATAATCTGTCTCCATTCCGGTTGTTACGGTCACTTTTGAGGTAGAATCCCCATCTTTGACCAAAATATAACTTTCTCCATTTTCCCTGTGTACCGCATCGTATGGTACTGCGTAAACATCCGACGCTTCTTTTTTGACAATACTGCATTTAGCTGTCATTCCAAGCTTAATACGGTCGTCACTTGATGTCACCTTGATTTTTACTTCGTATCCGTCACTAGAACTGGCAGTTGTACCTGATGACTGACCCTGTGCTTCTGTTGACGTACTGCCACTGCTATCTGTAGATGGTGCCACAAATGTCACTTTACCCTCCAGCTCGTCATTATCTGTCGCATCCGTCAAAATAACTACTCGCTGCCCCACCTTAACATCGCTGATATCATACTCATCTACACTTGTCGTAATAACAAAGGATTGTGTATCCTGAATCTGTAATAAAGTTCCTCCCGAATACGTATCGCCTTCCTCTACAGAAAGTGAGGTTACTGTACCGGATACGGGTGCTGTAACAGCACAATTGTCCAAATTCTCTTTTGCTTCCTTTACCTGCTTCTGTGCTTCTTTGATCTGCTTGGTTCGATTTGTCTCAGCCTGTTCTACTGCAGTCTTGGCAGAATCCACAGAAGACTGATTTTGACGATTACCAGAGGTCTGGTTGCTGACAGCCTGTTCATATTTTTCCTGCGCCTGCGTCAACTGCTCCCGCGCCTGTGACAATTCCTGTTGTAACGCTGTTTTGCGTGCAGCATCTTTTGCTGCCTTGATCTTATCTTTTAACGAACGTACTGTCTTTTTGATTGTTTGCAGGGATGCCTTCGTTTTCTTTACTTCCGCTGCACTTGATGTCTTACTGTCTGAATAAGTTGTCTGTGCGTTACTGAGCTGTTTCTTTGCATTTGTCACCTCAGCATTCGCACTGGTTGTCGTGTCGGATAAGTTGTCTTTTGCATCTGCATAAGCATCTTCCAGATCGCTCTGATCAAATTTAACGAGAGAATCTCCCTTTTGTACTGTATCTCCTACTGCCACAAGAACTTTTTTAACTGTTAGATTGGTTGCTGTCGACGTTACACTCTTGTTCGTTGCGCTCTCAAAAGTTCCGGTTGCGCTGATAGACTCTACCAAATCCTGCTTTGAGAGTTGAACTGTCGATTGCTGTCCAGATCCTGCATTTACAGTGTCTTTGCTTCCTTTCGCTTTCACAAAAAGTGCGATTCCAACGGCTGCCGCCACGATCACAATTCCCCCTGCAATCCACCTCTTTTTGATTCGTTTTGCTGTAATTTTCATAGTAACCTCCAGTCTACAAATGATGTCGTCTCAAATTTCATTCGCTAATTTTAAGACTTCATCAACTTGCTTAAGTTATGTTGTAACCTAAAAATTTGATGTTTGGTTGGAAATTACTTTATTAAAAAATCATGAAAATTACGTGTGCAATCATTGAAGAAGGTGTGAAACATCTTGACAGCCGTTTCTTAAATCTTGGCTGTCAACATTTCACTTATGCAATAATATTAAGAGATTTCCTTGATAAAATTCAAAAAACGATCACTTTCTTTCCAATCCTGGCCGCATATTGACCAATAGACAACTGCATATCACGAACAATAGCAGTTCCACAAATAACGCAGCCGCCATCGAATATCCACCCTTTGAAACTAAATTGCTTCGCGCTGCCATCAGCCAGTTTCCCGGCAGCAAATTACTCCATTTAACCGGCAATGAACTTCCCAGGTAATATGAAATCATTGGAATGCCCGGATAGATCACTATCGCTCCACGAAGTGCATTCCAACGCAGAATAAAAATCGACATGATTGCTCCGAAAAACAGTTCTCCCATAAGCATACATACCTGTGATCCCAAAAACTGTCTTTCGTCAAAAGCCTGCACATGATGAGTGTACCAAACAAGCCTATATCCCACTATACTCCCTGTTAAAATTGCCGTCTGATACAAAAAAGTGTACCCTACCAACTCTCGATATACACTTCCATAATACGCTCGAAAGCTCTTATACCTTGGTATTATCATATATGCATTCTCTTCTCTTTTTTTTGCAATCCTGCGAATTACCATGATACAGTATGTCAACTGCGTCAGAAACATCATGGTTTCTGATGTCGCATAAAAAGCATTCTTCCCATATTTCTTGCCAAAGAGATACAATAACGGCTGATAATGTTCTCCATCGTACTGAAATTCCTGCATCAGAAGCAAGAGGATCTGTAACAAAAAACAAATTCCAAACCATAGCAGCACACTCTGAATTTTATAATGATCTATCCTATTTTTCTGCTCCATCGCTCTCTTCCTTCTTTCGTATGCGATGCTCTCTTACAAGATATACCTCTTCGCACAACGTACGAATATCCTCATCGTAATGCGATGCCAGCAATATCGTCACTCCCTGCTTCTGCAGTGACATCAGCAATTTTCTGATATCTTTAACCCCTTGTACATCCAGCCCATTAAATGGCTCATCCAAGATCAACAGCCGTGGTTTCTCCATGATCGCCTGTGCAATTCCAAGACGCTGACGCATACCAAGTGAATACTTTGATACATGTTTCTTTAAATTCGGATCAAGACCTACAGACCGCAAAGCCTCCTCAATTTCGTAGTTTCCGATCTGATTGCGTATCAGCGCAAGATTTTTCAGATTACTCTTGCCTGACATATACGGTATAAATCCCGGTGTTTCGATCATTAGGCCCAAATCTTGTGGAAAGTCAATCTCCTTCCCGACTTCTTTGCCATCCACCGTAACTTTTCCGGTTGTCGGCTTCAAGAAACCGCAAAGGCACTTCATAAATACCGTCTTACCACTTCCATTCATTCCTACAAGGCCATAAATCTTACCCCTCTCCAATGTTATATTTACATCCTGCAGAATCATTTCTCCCCGAAACTCTTTGCTAAGTCCCTCTACTTTTACCATGATATTGTCCACAGTAATCACCATACCTTTCTATCAATCTATATCATCGCACAGTTAATCTTTACTCAGATCCACCTTGCGCACCATCCTCAGTCCCATCACCAATACAACAACGGCCAGTACTATATAGTAGACTGCAGCAATCTCTACCCGTTCCATCACCGGCCGAGCCTTGCGCAATGTCAACCCATACACATCCGTCTGGTACAAGGGGCTCAGATACGGTTCCAACCGCCATAACATGTTCTGTATCTGCCTATACCCATCAAACTGTGCAAATTTGTTATCAAAAAATAAAGGAATCCAATCCATGATATAATAAAAAACAATCACAAAAATACCTAAAATTGTTCCCGTACCACGCCGGAACCAAATATTAAATGTTACTACTAACATCCCTAAAAAGATAGATGCCAAGACTACCAGTAAAAAAGTCAACCCCCACACCTTCAACGGTGTACCGATTTTCATAATCTTGCGGCTGTATGTACAGGAAAGATTATATTTTAATCCTGTTGCAAAATCAAAACCTGTCTTCGGATCACTTGCTTTCCAGTAAAAACTGCTCCATCTGTTTTTCCAATCCACCACTGGAAATAAAGCGATAATAAAACCAACGGTAACAACCAAATAATAGATCACCGATGTCATAATGACATAACAGTACTGCGATAACAGCCATATTTTTCTGCCCTGCCTGGCCAGACGGTTCACCGCTCCATCCCATTGCGGATATGCTAATATCAAAAAAATGAATAATATAAAATAGGTACTCACTCCCCCACCGCAAAACGCCCATGCCGGAAAGATCTCCAACGCTCCCACCCGACAATGCATTTCAGATAACTGCTCCACAAACTCTCTAAAGAAACTGCACAAAGAGATCCATACAAGCAGTACAAGCAGCACAAAACGGCCACTACAGACTGTCCTTTGAAAATAGTCTCTGCAAATATAACGCATCTTTTTATCTCCTCTCACTCTGTCTGTTTACGTACACCGTATACAAACACTCCCATCTCGACCACCCAATACAAAAGTACCATGATCACTCGGAATGGCAGTCCTTTGTATGGCAGGAGGGATGCCCGCCCAGTGCTCATCAATACAAGGGGAGAACCATAATACCATTGTAGTGTGATAAAGATCATGTCCATCCCCTCACAATAAATGTAAGAAGACAACATCACCACATACCGATTTTTTACAAACAACGAAACAATCAATGCAATCCCCGGTAATATCGAGGCATAAAGGCTGTCTTCCAAAATGAATAACATCAGATACTGCGCATATTTTCTCTGTATCACCAGCAAGGATGTACGACTCATTGCTTCTATTGTATCTTCACCTCCAACCAGTACCTGTCCATGTATCTTATAAACGATCAATGCCGTCAGTCCCAAAAAGAGCAGACGGGACAGCACTGCAAT
>ERZ772876.3860-NODE-3860-length-10413-cov-2.586214_pt1 | contig 10413 bp, 7 predicted proteins | sample MGYA00580584_ERZ772876 | MGnify/ENA primary metagenome ERZ772876 (study PRJEB29015, sample SAMEA2737728) | human gut metagenome | biome: human gut; feature: human-associated habitat; material: faeces | place: China | collected 2012 ...
GGACCATTCGCGCCCGCGCCGCCACAACTCCGACACGAGGATGCGCCCGAATCCGGCGTTGCGGAAAATAGTCGCGGCGAAAGAATCCATCATGGCCGTAAGGGCTTCCACGGCCGAAGGAGCCTTACCGGCGATAGCCACAAAGTCGTCGACGATCTCGCCAATGCCCTCCACGAGGATGCAGGTGGCGATATCGGCCTTGCTGGAGAAGTGGTAGTAGGCCACGCCCTTCGAAACGCCCGCCACCTCCACGATGCGCTCCACCGTCGTGTCGGCGTAGCCGCGTTCGGAAATGACCTCGATCGCCGCATCCAGCAATTGGCGCCGGGTGGCGTCCGCCTTGCTCGTTCTCCCCTTCTGCTGGGCCATGCCCCACCTTCCCGCCCGCGCAACCGACAATGCCGCGTGCAAAACGCCTCGACCGGCTCCGCGCCGTCGGGCAACCACTCATTTTGGTCATCGCAGCGCAGCTGCGGCCATTAATCTCTCATCAACGAGGAGAGACGCTGCTGCGATGATAATACCGGGCTCCCGCAAGACCGGGCGCCCCGGCGAAAGACTCACCAAATCCCTTGAATTCCTGACTTATTTACTTAGTGTAAATAGACACCTTATCCCTGCTTGAAGCTACTTTTTCGGCCAATTTCAACCATTTGATTTCCCTTAGGGAAAACTCCTGTTACAATGCCCCCGTCATGAGGAGGACGAGAAAGGCTCGAGTCGTGACCGCCAAGATCATCGAATTTCCCGGCCAATGGTGGCGCGCGCCCGAAGCGACCCCGTGCGAGGGGGTCTTTTCGAATGCTGCGCTCACCCTCGTTATCGGGCCGGCGGACGACTCCTCCCCGCAGTGCAGCGCCTTCATGAGCGCCGACGAGACCCTTGCCGACCTGCATCGGCTCATCATCCAGCACTTCGGGTGGGACGACGCCCACAACTACTTCTTCAGCCAGGGCTGCGACCGCTACGAGGATCCGTTGCTGTTCGCCACCCAAGATCGCGTCTCGGCCCGCTGCCGCCGCATCTACTGCGCCGCCGACGTGCCGCTGAGCCGCGTGTTCAGCCGTCCAGAGGCGCCGCTCTACTATACCTACGCGCTACCGAATGGCCGCGAACTGAAAATCGTCCTCGACGACACCGTCGCCTTGAAGCTATTCGGCTGAACCGCCCCGCAGCACCTCGTCGCGCAGCGGCTCCGACGCTCCCGTGCGCTTAAACGCGTGCTTGCCGGCCAGCAGCGGCGGAGCCTTCCGCACCCAAATGGAGCCGAGACGCAAGCCCAGCAGGCGGGCGCGCGACCGAATGGCCTCGGAGTACGCCTCCACGATCGGCTTTGTCTGCGCCACGTCGTCCACGTAAAGAAGCAGCCGGTAGCGCTTCTCCCCCTGTCGCTTGCCATCCCGAGCCGCCGTCTCGCCGGTTGGCCCCGCGGCGAACATCTCCCGCACCGAGGCACCGCGAACCTTCTCGAGAAGGGCCCAGGCCAGCTCGGTGTCCTCGAAGACGAGGAACACGGCCCGCTTCACGATATCCAAGGCCCGCGCCTCGTCCTGGTACTTGAGCCCGTCACGGTTGCCGGGAACGCGGGCGTTCTCCCCTTCCTCCCACAATTCCGGAAACAGCCGCCGCTGGCGCATATCCCATTTCGCAGGGAAGAAGCGCAGCTCGTTGACGGCGAAGCCCTCTTGCTCCAGATTCATGAGCAGTACCGACTGCCAGGCGTCCACCTCGGTGCGCGCCATGGCGTCGTCCAGATACATGCCGAAGACCCACCAGTCCTTATGGCGGTCGGGCCCTTTGCGGGGGCGCTCGTCCTTGGCGATGTAGATGCCGTTGGTGTGCATGAGGACGAACCGCCCCACATCCGGGCGCAAACGCCACGTGCGCTCCACGGCGGCGCGGAAGCGATCCTTGTTCCGCGAGCGCTTGAGAGCTGCGGCGGCTTCAGGACCCCAACCGGCAATGGTTCGATCCAGCTCGGTGCCTAGCGTCTGCACAAGCGCCCCCTCACGTCAGATCTCCGGAATCGTTCAGCGATACCGCCTCGCCGGCCGTGTCCACGGGCAGGCGCAAAAGCGCCGCGTAGAAGTCCTTCGTGCGGGCGAGCACCTCGCGGATGCTGTAGGCCCGCTGGTTATCGTAGGCCCCCTTGTCGCAGGGCACGCCCCACGCCTGCATGCCCAGACAATCGGCAGCGAACATGGCGCGATACAGATGGTAGGCCTGGGTGGCCACGATGATGCGGTCCGCCCCGAACACGTGCCGCGCCCGCCACATCGACTCGTAGGTGGTGTTGCCCGCATGGTCTACGTACACGTCCTCGCTCGGCACGCCCAATTCAACGCAGTACGCCTTCATGGCGTCGGACTCGTTGTAATGGGAGGTGCGGTTGTCGCCGCTGACGATGATGGCCCGGGCCGCACCGCTCTTGTACAAGTCGCAGGCCACTTCCAGCCGATCGGCCAAAATATCGCTCGGCGTGCCGTCGGCGTACACGCTGGCCCCCAGCACCACCACGGCATCGGCGGCATCGCCGGCCAGCGCCGTCGCCGCGCCTTCCACGGTAACCACCCGATCGCGCGTCGTGACCACGGTGACCACGTTGGCCACGCCCACGATGAGCACCGCCAGCGCGCAGACGGCCAGCAGCACGCAAGCGCACCAGCGCCACCAGGGCACGGGTCGGGCGTTGTCGCGGGCCACAGGCCACCTCCTTCGTAGCATCGGAAAAGCGGGGTACACTATAGCAAAAATTCAAACTTGTCCAGTGGTGCGGGAAGTCATCCCTGATAAAGTTGGTATACTACACAAGTTGAGAAACCGTTTCCTCGTTGTTACGGCAACGACACGTTGAGCAACTCCAAAGGACGCGCGCCATGTACCATTGCCCGGTGACTTTCTATCTCGTGGGCCTGCCCGACGAGATCGCACGCATTATCGAAGATGCGCAGCCGCAGCCAAGCTTTACGCACCATTTCACGCGCAGCGATGAGCCCGAAGAGGCGCTCACCGCCCAGGCCAGCGCCATTTTCGCCGATGCCACGGGCCACGATGCCACCGCCTGGGCCCGCGTCTTCGCCGCTCACCGGCAGGCCACCACAACGGTCACCCTCATCGTCTCCCACGACCAAGTGCCCGCCGTCGAGCCCTACTTCAACGACATCGCCGACCTGTGGATCGCGCCCTTGAGCGCCGCCGAGGCATCCTGGCGCTTCAACCATTGGCAGCGCGCCTGCAAGCGCTACGCCGACTCCTGGGAGACGAGCCAGTATTTGGAAGCCACCATCAACTCTATTCCGTCGCTTGTATGGTACAAGTCCAAGGACGGCATCCACCACAAGGTCAACGACGCCTTCTGCGCCACGGTGAACAAGACCAAAGAGCAGGTGCAGGGCCGCGGGCACGCCTACATCTGGGACGTGGAAGCCGACGATCCCGCCTGCATTGAATCGGAGCGCCGGGTCATGGCCGCCAAGTCCACCATTGTCTCGGAGGAGACCGTGCAGACCAGCGATGGCACGCGCCTGCTCACCACCTACAAGTCGCCCCTCTACAACATCGACGGCTCGGTCATGGGCACCGTCGGCGTGGGCATCGACGTCACCCAGGAACGCGCCTACGAGGACGAGATCGTCGAGAAGAACCACACCATGGAAACCATCTTCACCACCATGGATTGCGGCGTCATCACCCATTCGCTCGACGGCACGCGCCTGCTCGGCATCAACCAGGCGGCCCTGGACATTTTGGGCTACGATTCGGCGGAAGACCTCATGGCCGCCGGCTTCGACATGGTGGCCCCCTCGGTCGTCGACGAGGACGCCGGGAAGATGCGCGAATCAATCGCTACCCTGAAGAACGTCGGCGACTCGGTGAGCACCGAGTACCGCGTGCGCCACGACAACGGCGACATCGTGCACGTCATGGGCAACGTGAAGCTCATCGAAAGCGATGGCGAGCTGCTCTTGCAGCGTTACCTGCTCGATTACACGGACAAGAAAAAGGAAGAAGTGCGCAAGGAGCGCCGCCAGCGCGATCTCATCCAGGCGCTTTCCGAGGACTACCTGCTCGTATGCTCCTTCAGCCTGAACACCAAAGCGGGCGAGGCCCTGCGCGTCAGCGGCGACAGGCTTCGCAAGTTGGACGAGCTGTTCGCCGGCGAGCTCAATCTCGACAGTTGCCTCGGCGGATACATCAATGAAGCTGTCGTGGAAGAGGACCAGGCCATGCTGCGCGACGCGCTTTCGGCGGAAAGCCTCATCACGCGCCTGACCGACGAGAGCCGTATCCATGTGAACTATCGCATCAACCACGGCGACGTTACGGAGTACTGCCAGGCCACCGTCGTGCGCGGCAGCGATTGGCCCCAAGCCCACAACATGGTGCTGGGCCTGCGCAGCGTCGACGTGCAAACTCGCGAGGAGATGAAGAAGAAGGCCCTGCTGGAAGAGGCACTGACCCAGGCCAACAAGGCCAACGCCGCCAAGAGCGCCTTCCTCTCGAACATGTCCCACGACATCCGCACGCCCATGAACGCCATCGTGGGCTTCACCACTCTGGCTGCCAGCCGCCTCGATCAGCCGGAGAAAGTGGAGGAGTACCTGAACAAGATCAAGTCCTCCAGCACGCATCTCTTGAGCCTCATCAACGACATTCTGGACATGAGCCACATCGAAAGCGGCAAGGTCTCACTGGATGAGCAGCCCTACAACCTCGTCGATCTTCTGGACGATCTCTACAGCATCATTCAGGCCGAGACGAGCGCGCGGCAACTGTACTTCTCCATCAATACCGAGAGCGTCCGCCACACCGAGGTGCGCTGCGACAAGCTGCGCATCAACCAGATTCTCTTGAACTTGCTGGGCAACGCCCTGAAGTTCACGAATCCCGGCGGATTCATCAAGGTGACGCTGGACGAGCTGCCCGGCGCGCCAGTCGGCTACGGGCGCTACCGCTTCACCGTGTCGGACACGGGTATTGGCATGAGCCCCGAATTCGTCGAGCACATCTTCGACCCCTTCGAGCGCGAGCGCACCTCCACCATCAGCGGCATCCAGGGCACCGGGCTCGGCATGTCCATCACGAAGAACCTCGTGGACATGATGCACGGCACTATTTCCGTGAAGAGCACCCAGGGCAAGGGCACCTCGTTCACCGTTGAGCTGACCTTGCAGCTGGCGTGCGAGGGCGCGACCGCAGCGGCCCAAGAGGCCAAGACCCAGCACGTCAACCCGAGCCACCGGCTGCGCCACAGCCGCATCCTGCTCGTGGACGACAACGACCTCAACCGCGAGATCGCCATCACCCTTCTAGAGGACGAGGGCTTCACCGTGGAATACGCCGTGAACGGCTGCGAGGCGGTGGAGAAGATCATGGACGCACCGTCGGGGCACTACCAGCTGGTGCTCATGGACGTGCAGATGCCGGTCATGAACGGCTATGAGGCCACCAAGGCCATCCGTCGCCTGAACGATCCGACCCGCGCACAAGTGCCCATCCTCGCCATGACCGCGGACGCCTTTGAGGAGGATCGCCAGAAGGCCCTGCGCAGCGGCATGAACGGCCACCTCACCAAGCCCGTCGAAATCGACAAGCTCTTCAAAGCTTTGGACGAACTGCTCAGCTAGCATCGCTCGCTGCGGGAGGGCGGACCCGCCCGCAGACCTCTGGGCGCCCTGCGGAGAACGCCGTTAGTTAAAGAAATAGCCCCACGTCAGCAGCAAGCGTGCTGGGATGAGGCTATCTTTTGTGCGTTCCTTCCGCTATTTCCTTTAACGGCGTTCGCAGCAGGATAAAGCGCCCAGCGGGCTGCGAGCGGGTTCGCTCTCCCGCAGCCCACGAGGAGTTGCAGCTACACCGCGACGATGTTCACCAGACGCCCGGGGACGTAGACTTCCTTCTTCACCGTCTTGCCCTCAAGGGCGGCGGCCACGGCCTCGCGGGCGGCGGCGAGCACCTCGGGCTCCGGAGCGTCGGCGGCCACGGTCACGCGGCCCTTGATCTTGCCGCAGATTTGCACGGCCAGCTCCACCTCGTCGGCGCGGGCCTGATCGGGATCGTATGCCGGCCACGGCTGGTCGTAAACGAAGCCCTCGCGGCCCAGCGCCTCGCGCCACAGCTCGTCGGCCAGATGGGGCGTGAACGGCGCCACGAGCTTCACCAGTACCTCGGCCACTTCCGCGTCGAGCGCGCGATGGTCTTCGCAGGCGGCGCGATCCTCGGGGCTGAACGCACGCAGGTACTCGCCGGCGGCGTTCGACAGCTCCATGATGGCGGCGATGGCGGTGTTGAAGTTGTTGCGCTCGATGTCAGCCGACACCTTCTCCACCACGCGATGGCGCTCACGAATGAGCTTCTTCGCCGCGGCCACGGCCGCCTCGTCAGCCGGCTTCTGCGCGAACAGCGTCTCGTCGCCGGCCTTGCCGCACAAGTCGTGCACCTGGCGCCACAGACGGTTCAGGAACTTGTACATGCCCGGCAGGCCGTCCTCGTTCCACAGCTTCTCCTTCTCGGGCGGCCCCAAGAACAAGATGTAGGCGCGCACGGCGTCGGCGCCGTATTCGGCGATCATCTCCTCCGGCGAGACCACGTTGCCCTTCGACTTGCTCATCACATCGCCGTGGGCGTCGAGCACCATGCCCTGGCACAACAGGTTCGTGAAGGGCTCGTCGAAGTCGAGCAGGCCGCAGTCGCGCAGCACCTTGGTAAAGAAGCGGCTGTAGAGCAGGTGCAGGATGGCGTGCTCAATGCCGCCGATGTACTGATCGACCGGCATCCAGGCGTTAGTCTTTTCCGGATTGAAGGGCGCGTGCACGTTGTGCGGGTCGGTGTAGCGCATGTAGTACCAGCTGGAGCACGTGAAGGTGTCCATGGTGTCGGTCTCGCGCTTGGCCGGGCCGCCGCAAACCGGGCAGGTGGTGTTCACGAACCCGGCATGGGTGGCCAGCGTCTCGCCAGCGGCCAGATCGATGTCCTCGGGCAGGCGCACGGGAAGATCTTCCTCGGGCACAGGCACCACGCCGCACTTCTCGCAGTGGATAGCGGGGATGGGGTTGCCCCAGTAGCGCTGGCGGCTGATAAGCCAGTCGCGCAGGCGAAACTCCACGGTGCGCTTGCCGCGACCCATCTCTTCCAGCGCGGCCACGATGGCTGCTTCGCCCTCGGAGTGCTTACCGCCGGTCATGCCCGTGTAGGGACCGGATTGCACGAGAACGCCCTCGGCGGCGTAGGCCTCCGGCCAGTCCACCGTGGTCACCACGCGGCCCTGCTCGTCCTTGAGCTGCGGGTACAGCGGGTCGTCCTCGGGCAGAATGATGGGGATGATGGGCAGATCGTACTTGCGGGCGAACTCGAAATCTCGCTGATCGCCGCAGGGCACGGCCATGACGGCGCCGGTGCCGTAGTCGGCCACGATGTAGTCGCCCACCCACACGGGCACCTTCTCGCCATTGATGGGGTTCACCACGTAGCGACCGGTGAACGCGCCGTGCTTCTCATGGTCGCCCTGAGCGCGCTGGACGGCGGTCACCTTCTTGGCTGCCTCAACCAGCTCCATGACCGGCGCCTCGTATTCGGTGCCTTCCACGAGGCCGCGGAGCAGCTTGCTTTCCGGCGCCAGCAAGAAGAAGCTGCAGCCGAACAGCGTGTCGGCGCGCGTGGTGAACACGGTGATGATGTCGTCTTCCGTGGGCTCGGCCGGCGCGTTGCCGTCGCGGTCGCACAGGATGAAGTCCACGTTGGCGCCCTCGGAGCGGCCGATCCAGTTGGCCTGCTGCTGCTTCACGCGCTCGGGCCAGCCTTCCAGCTGATCCAGGTCGTCCAGCAGCTCCTGGGCGTAGTCGGTAATCTTGTAGTACCACTGGGTGAGGTCGCGCTTCTCCACCTCGGAGTCGCATCGCCAGCAGCGACCCTCGATGACCTGCTCGTTGGCGAGCACGGTGCCGCAGCTCGGACACCAGTTCACCGGCGAGTTGCGACGCTCCACGAGACCGCGCTCCCAGAACTTCAGAAAGATCCACTGGCCCCAGCGGTAGTACTCCGGATCGCACGCCACCACTTTGCGATCCCAGTCGTAGGAAAAGCCCATGCGGGAGAAGCTCTTCTTCTGGGTCTCGATGTTCTCGTAGGTCCAGATGGCCGGATGGCTGTGATGCTTGATGGCGGCGTTCTCCGCGGGCAGGCCGAAGGCGTCCCAGCCCATGGGATGCAGCACGTCGAAGCCCTGCATCTTGGAGTAGCGGGCCACCACGTCGCCATAGGTGTAGTTGCTCGCATGCCCCATGTGCATGTCGCCGGAGGGATACGGGAACATCTCCAGGACATACTTCTTGGGCGCATCGGAATTCTCCGGCACCGTGTACAGCCCGGCCTCTTCCCAGGCCAACTGCAAACGGGGCTCGATCTCATGGGGGTTGTAGGCTTTCATGGCACTCCCTCGAAAACGTGGCTTTCGACCGCGCGCATTCCCCGCGGCCGCGAGTTGATTTCCCCATTATAGCCATGATGCGCTCTTGGAAAAGGGGCGCCAGCGCTCGACCGCGCCCCTCACGGGACAGACGGCGGCTATACGTTCCGCCCCTAGCGCACCCGGCGCAGAGAAGCGCCGCAGTTCCAGCAGGTCTCCCGGGAACCGTCGTTGTCGGCAGCGCACACGGCACAGGTGCGGCGCCCCAGCGGCACCTCCTCGGGCACGGCCCCCGGCAGGGGCACGTCGGCCTCCTCATCGGCCAAGCGCGCCATGGCGGCACGAATGCCCTGCACGCCCGTGATGTGCGCCACTTCCAGCGCATCTTTCCTATGATTTGCCGCCATTTCCGCGCCCCTTCGCCCTTCGACCGTCCAATTCAAGTACCATGATAGCGAAATACCGCGATCCCCTCCGCGAAGGAGCACCCATGAACTTCCACAACGCATCGTTTAAAGCCGCTTACGGCACCTCGGAGCAGCTGCCAGCATCCACAGGTCCCGAGGTTTCCTTTGCGGGACGCTCGAACGTGGGTAAGTCGTCGTTGCTCAACAAGCTCATGTACCGCAAGGGCCTGGCGAAGGTGTCGTCCACGCCGGGCAAGACGGCCACCATCAACTTCTACGATGTGGACGGCCACGATCTCGTGGATCTGCCTGGCTACGGGTACGCGAAAGTGTCGAAAGCAGAAAAGGGCCGGTGGAGTGAGCTCATCGAGGGCTACTACAATCAAGATCGTGACTTCGCACTCGTGGTGTCGCTCATCGACATCCGCCACGAGCCCTCGGCGCTCGACCGCAACATGGTTCAGTTTCTCATGGACGCCGAGCTGCCCTTCGCCATCGCGCTGACCAAAGCGGATAAGCTGTCGAAGCAGCAGCAGATGAAGCAGCGCGCCGCCATCAAGAAGGCGCTCAAGCTGCCGGGTGGCGTGCCCATGGTGGTGACGTCGTCGGAGAAGGGCGACGGCATCGACGAGCTGCGCGCCCTCATGGAACAGATTTTGGAAGAGGAGGCCGCCTTCACGGTGAAGCCCCTCGCCATAAACGGCCGCGATGTCATGGCCCTCGGCGTTCCCGCCGGCCCCGAGGTGGGTCGCCTGTTGAATGCGTGCCTAGACGCCGTCATCGACGAGCAGACCCCCAACGAGCACGAGGCGCTGCTGGCCTTCGCGGGAAAGCTTCGCAAAGAGGCGTCCTAGGCCAGAAGGTCGGTGACGAGGCGAATGGCGAACAGGACAATGACGACGAGCATGATGGGGCGCAAGATGAGCGCCCCTTTCTTGTCGAAGAAGGTGGAGCCGAGCCAATTGCCGGCGATGTTGAAGGCTGCGGCGGCGAGTCCCAAGGGGATGAGCACCGCACCGTTGACGAGAAACACCGCCAAGGCGGCGACGTTGGTGGCCAGGTTGATCGCTTTGGTAGTGCCGGCGGCCGTGCGAACGTCCTGATGAGCCATCGCGGCGAGCAGCAGCATGAGGATGGTGCCCGTCCCCGGCCCGTAGAACCCGTCGTACACGCCCACCGCCAAAGCGATGAGGGCCGTGGCGGCCAGGGCCCGGCGCGGAGGCAGAGGATGCTCGGCGAAACGGTCGAGGTTCTTGGAACGGAACACGAGGAACGCCACCGGAGGCAGCGCCACGAGCATCACCACGGTCAGCACGGTGGCGTCGGCCAGAAGCGCCAGGTTCGCGCCGATGGCCGAGCCGACCACCGCGCGCGTCAGCGGGATGAGGAAAATCAGCAGAATGATAAACGGAATCGAGCGGAACACGTTGATGACGATGTTCACAATCTGGTAAACGACGAGATTCTGACGCACGCCGCCCTTGCGCGTGATCACCAGCAGCACGCCGAAGAACAGACCCCAGAGGATAAAGTTCCAGCTGGCGCCATGCCACAGGCCGGTGAGCAGCCATACCGTCAGAATGTTGCGGATCTGCCTGGCCC
>ERZ772876.3864-NODE-3864-length-10398-cov-2.555158_pt1 | contig 10398 bp, 9 predicted proteins | sample MGYA00580584_ERZ772876 | MGnify/ENA primary metagenome ERZ772876 (study PRJEB29015, sample SAMEA2737728) | human gut metagenome | biome: human gut; feature: human-associated habitat; material: faeces | place: China | collected 2012 ...
AGAGAAATGAACAAGTCGTAGGAAGGCTTTTCATAGAAAGCATCTTCTTCCTTTAGGTAATCAAAAGCATCCGGTATCTCTTCCACATAAACGCAGACCTGTTTGTCCGGATAATTCTTTTTTATGTACCGGAACAATCCCATGCAGGAACCGATACAATCGCCATCCGGGCGCACATGCCCGCCAATGGCAATCGTTTCTGCTTTTTCTATTGCTGACAGCAGTTTACTCATTCGCTGTCACCCCCGTCCTCATCACGGTGATTCAACTCGCGGATTTTCTTCGACATCTCCACACCATACTCAATGGAAGTATCCAGAATAAATGTTAATTCCGGTGTATTCCTGAGATTCATACGGTGCGCTAACTGATGTCTGGCGTAAGCGGCACTCTTTTTGAGTCCCTCCATCGTCTTTTCCTTCGCCTCATCATCGCCGAGAACGCTCACATAAATTTTAGCGAATTTCAAATCCGGCGTTACTTCACAAGCCATCACCGAAGTCATCGGATGAATTCGCGGATCCTTAATGTCTTCGCGGATAATCTGGCTCATTTCACGCTGTACTTCGCTGTTAATACGAATATTTTTTACACTGTTTTTTCTCATTTTCCATCTCCGTTCCTAACGATTTGACTATCTCGGAACCTCAACCATCTTGTAGCATTCAATCTGGTCTTCTTCCTGCAAATCATTAAATCCATCAAATACAAGACCACATTCATAACCGGCAGCCACTTCTTTGACATCGTCTTTGAAACGCTTCAAACTTGACAAATCGCCCTCGAAAATCTGCTCGCCCTCACGCGTAATACGTGCACGACATCCGCGCTCAATCTTACCGTCCAAAACGTAAGAACCGGCAATCGTACCAACACCGGAAGCCTTGAATGTCTGGCGGACTTCTGCGTGAGCAATGACTTTCTCTTCATAAATCGGCTCAAGCATACCTTTCATCGCTGCCTCAATATCTTCGATTGCATCGTAAATGACACGATACAAACGTACATCTACATTTTCTCTGTCTGCTGTCTCTTTTGCTGCATTGTCAAGGCGGATGTTAAACCCAATGATAATTGCATTGGATGCACTTGCCAAACTTACATCCGATTCATTGATGGCACCAACACCACCGTGAATCACACGAACAGCAACCTCTTCATTACTTAATTTAACAAGACTCTGTTTTACGGCCTCAACAGACCCCTGCACATCAGCTTTGATAATCAAGTTCAATTCTTTGACATTACCTGCCTGAATCTGACTAAACAGTCCATCTAAAGAAAGTTTCTTCGCTTTTGTTTCCTCCAAAAGTTTATCTTTACCCTGGTCTACATAAGCCTGTGCAATCTGTTTTGCTTCTTTATCATTTTCTGTAGCAACAAAAATTTCTCCGGCACTTGGCACGCCATTCAGACCAAGAATCTCAACCGGTGTCGAAGGTGTTGCCTGTTTTACACGCTCTCCCTTGTGGTCAAGCATCGCACGAACTTTACCATAAGCAGTTCCTACGGCAATATGGTCACCAACGTTTAATGTACCTTTCTGTACCAAAACAGTTGCAACCGGTCCACGTCCTTTATCCAGCTGCGCTTCAATTACAATACCTCTTGCACGGCGTTTTGGATTTGCTTTGAGTTCCAAAACTTCCGCTGTCAGAATAATCATTTCCAAAAGATTTGAAATACCTTCTTTTGTATGTGCCGATACCGGACAGAAAATCGTGCTTCCGCCCCAGTCTTCCGGAATCAGTTCATATTCGGACAACTCCTGTTTCACTCGCTCAATGTTTGCGCCTTCTTTATCAATTTTGTTAATTGCTACAATAATTTCTACACCGGCTGCTTTGGCATGGTTAATCGCTTCTACCGTCTGCGGCATAACACCATCATCCGCTGCGACAACAAGCACTGCCACGTCTGTTGACTGTGCACCACGCATACGCATAGAAGTAAATGCTTCATGTCCCGGTGTATCCAAAAATGTGATTTTTTCACCATTAATGCGGACAACATAAGCACCGATATGCTGTGTAATACCACCAGCCTCATGCTCTGTCACATCGGTTTCACGAATGGCATCCAAAAGGGAAGTCTTACCATGGTCAACGTGACCCATTACACAGACAACCGGTGGACGTTTTTTCATCTTGCTTTCGTCCTCTTCTTCCTCTTTGAGAAGTTCCGCCACCATATCTACTTTTTCTTCCATTTCAGCAATAATATCGAAAGAAAGAGCAATCTCTTCTGCTTCATCAAAAGTGATTTCCTGATTCAGAGAAACCATCTGACCCTGCATAAATAATTTCTTAACCAAAGCTGCCGCCGGCATCTTCATCTTATCTGCCAATTCGCGGATGGTTAAAGATTCCGGAATTGTAATCTGCTTAATATCTTCTTCCGGCTCCTGTTTTACCGGCTCCGGCTTAATGAATGCACCTTTACGGTTCGGATCTTTCTTGGAGCGGATTCTGCTCATTTCTTCTTTTGTACTCTTGCGGTATCCGCCAGTCTTATTATTTCTATCATCTTTCTTACGGTTTCTCTGGCGGGAGTTTTTCTGCTCCTGCTTAATTCCGTCAAAACCACTCTGTGCCTTCTCGAAACGTTCAAATACGCGGTTATTATTGCCATTACCGTTTCCATTTCGGCGGTTATCTCCACGTGAATTTTGTCCGTTGTTATTGCCGCGGCGGTCTCTGTCATTTCTGTCGTTTCGGCGGCCATTGTTATTGCCATTATTCCCGCGGTTATCCGGACGGGAACCATTACCGTTTCCATTTCGGCGGTCTCTATCGTTTCTGTCATTTCTATCGTTACGTCCCTGACCGTTATTGTTTGGCTTACGGTAATTGTCGTTTTTCTTTGGCTGCTGAGGTTTCTGTGAAGAAACTTTTTTCTCTTCCGGCTTCTTCTCTGCCTTCTCTTCCGGCTTCTTTTCTTCCGGCTTTTTCTCCTCCGGCTTCTTTTCTACCTTAGATTCTTCTTTCTTTTCTTCCACTTTCTTCTCAACCTTAGGCTCTTCTTTTTTCTCAACCTTTGGCTCCTCTTTAACCGGTGCTTTTACTTCCTCTTTTGGCTCTGCCTTTGCTGCCGCTTTTTTCTTCTTGAAATAATTCATCAGAAATCCAATTGCTTCGTCTTCGATATTGCTGTTTGCACCTTTTACTTCGAATCCGTTCTCATTTAAAAGTGTTACCAAATCGCCACTTTTTATATTTTTGTCCTGCTGCTGTATGCTTCGGGCAATCTCAAATATCTTCATTTTTGCCATACTTTGTTACCTCCAAATCTAAATTCTTGCCAATTGCTTTTGCAAATCCACTATTTGTCACTGCTACAGACGCCCGGAATTCTTTTCCGATTGCCTTGCCAAGCATTTCTTTGTCCCCAAACTCCACATAAGGAACATGGTAAAAATGACACGAATCCGCAAATTTCTTTTTGGTATTACCGGATGCATCTTCGGCAACTATAACGAGTTTTGCAATCCCCTCACGAATCGCTTTCTCCGTCATAAATTCTCCGCTGACCACATCGCCGGCCTTCATCGCCAGTCCTAAAGAACCGAGGACCTTTCTAATCTGTACCATCTTTTAACTGCCTTTCTAACAATAGATACGTTTCTTCTTTTACATTCATTCGGAATGACCGGCTTAGGGCGTTGCTTTTCCATGCTTTTTTCAAACACTCCTCATTCGCACAAAGATACGCTCCTCTGCCATTTTTTCGTCCCGTACGGTCAAGCATAATTTCGCCTTCCTTTGTTTTCACGACACGAATTAAATCCTGTTTATCCCTGCACGCTCTGCAGGCAATACACTGTCTTTGTGGTTTTTTACGCTCCTGCATGCCGCATTCCTCCTTTCCATATCATAAAAGAACTTACGATAAACTTTGTGTTTCGCTCTTAATATCGATTTTGTATCCTGTCAATCGGGCAGCCAGTCTTGCATTCTGACCCTCTTTACCAATGGCAAGAGACAACTGATAGTCCGGAACAATGACCTCTGCACTCTTCTCGCTAGGATCAACCGTAACCGATACGACTTTGGATGGGCTGAGAGCATGCTCAATGAAAATAGCCGGATCTTCATTCCATTCTACAATATCAATCTTTTCTCCATATAACTCATCAACTACAGCATTGACTCGCGCACCATTCATACCAACGCAGGCACCTACGGCATCCACATCAGGATTGTTGCTGTAAACCGCAATCTTAGAACGGGAACCTGCTTCACGGGATACATTTTTAATTTCCACAACACCACTCTGAATTTCAGCAACTTCGGATTCAAACAAACGTTTTACCAGTTCCGGATGTGTACGTGAAATCACAATTCTTGGTCCTCTTGGTGTATCTTTTACTTCTGTTACATAAAGTTTAATTCTGTCATGTGCCTCAAAGTGCTCACTTGGAACCTGCTCCTGTTTGGTAAGCACGGCATCAATTTTTCCAATATTTACATTATAATTTCCATTGTTATAACGCTGTACCATACCGGTTACAATATCATGCTCTTTTTCATAATACTGTTCAAACAGCACTTTTCTTTCTTCTTCACGAATTTTCTGAACAACAACCTGTTTTGCTTTCTGGGCTGCAATACGTCCAAAGTTTTTCGGTGTCACCTCAATACTGACGGTCTCACCAAGTCCGGTTCCCGGATATTTCACCTCTGCCTCTGTCTGAGACATTTCAAGCATGGCATCCTCTACTTCTTCTACGACAACCTTATCCTGATACACATGGAACTCGCCTGTCTCACGGTCTAAATTCACACGGATATTATCCGCTTTTCCATACTCATTTTTGCATGCTGCCACAAGTGAATTTTCAATAGCCTCAAGCAAAATCTCTTTGCTGATATCCTTTTCTTTCTCAATGGCATTTAATGCCTCAATTAATTCCGGATTTCCTTTCTTTGCTGCTGTCTTTTTCATTTTTTCTATTATCCTCCTATTCAATCATTCTATCGTATGTCTGCAACGACTTAAAAAGTTATATATTTGCGAATCAGCGCAATTTCTTTGACCGGCGTTTCCATCTCTCTGTCATCCATTGAAAGAACAATCGTCTCCGTATCTTCCCGATATTCCTTCAATACACCAACAAATTCTTTGGCTGAATATTTTTTACCTTTTTCTTCCCATGTAACCGGTGAAAACAATTTCATCTCCACATCCTCACCGATGTTTCTCATAAAGTCTTTCGGCTTCTTAAACGGACGCAGTAATCCCGGCGAACTGACTTCCAAAATATAAGATTCCTCAATGAAATCGTCTTTGTCCATCTCATCACTTAACTCGTGATTTACAAGGGTAAGGTCATCAATCGTAATGCCGCCTTCCTTATCAATATAAACCCGAAGATGCCAGCTTCCCGCTTCCTTGACAAATTCCACATCTACCAGTTCAAATTGGTGTTTTTGCAGAATTGGCTCTACTAAAGCCTCTGTCTTTTGTACATAGTCCTGATGTTTACTCAATTCAAAACCTCTTTTCTTTAGCCGGAATGACTTCCGTCTGTATTTGAATCTACACGAAAAGAATGAGTGGACCAAAGTCCACTCATATCAATTAACAGTATCTTCATATAATAAAGTAACACAATTTCCTATGTTTGGCAAGAACTTTTTTATTTTAATGCTTCAATCATTGCCTCATAAGACTTCTTTGGCACATAAGTATATACCGTTTTGTACTTACCGGTTGTCTCGTCCTTAACTCTAACGTTCTTTCTTGTAAAGAACAATGGCTTACAACTGCCGCGCCAGGATGTCTGATCGCTGATTCCCCATACCGTAATGCCGGTAATTCCTTTCGGGCTTATGGTCTTGTCACGGTTTTTCTGAATATCTACAATCTGCTTAATAAAATCTTTTGTAAAGGCAGCCTGGTCAGCTTCAGTTTCCTTTTCATTTTTATAAGCATATGTCGGCGTTCTTCCATCGGTTTCGTCCGTATCAAAATTAATCGTAATATCAAGCTCCGTAATCTGAACTTCGAGTCCTGCATTAATAAATGCTTTTAATGCATTTCCATACTCTTCGAGAGTCGGACGCTTAATATCCACGTGGCTCTGCATACCGATACCGCCACAGATTTTCTCTTCTTCTCCCTCATTAATATAGGAAATAAGGGCAAGTTCATCGTCTACACTAAAATATGTGTCGTAATCATTGTAGAACAACGTAACTTTATCCTGAACATTTTCCTTTTTCAATTCGTCATAAGCATATTCAAATGCAGCTTTTACATATGTAGGCTTCAATCCCATATCACCGTATACACTAACCCATGTTGTCGCTGCTGCAGCATTCGAACGATGAATGTATTCATTTAACACATCCCATGCATATACGATTGAACCAACTTCTCCGGTCAATTCTTTTTCTTTCTGCATCGTATATCGCATTACTGTTCGAACAAAGAATTCAAGACGGGCATTCATCGTTGCTTCATCTACAACCGCCTCGTTATCATCGTAATTCTTCTTAAAAAACCATGTTGGTGTCTGCTGATGCCACATCAGAGTGTGTGCACGCATACGGATGTTATGCTGTTTGGCAATTGCAAGTACACCATCAATCGTTTCCAATGTAAGTTCCGGAACTGTGGATTCCTTGTAATCGTCACTAATCACATATCCTTTTGCCTTGGCATCTGCAACAGAAATTGTAGTCTTTTTATTCAGCATGTTATCCGGCTTCATTTCATTTTCCAATGTAAAACTATTGAAATGTTTGTCGACAAATTCCATGGTACTTGCATCCTGCATTTCCTTACGCTTATTCCATGTCTGGTTATAAGTCAAACATGTTCCGACATTGTCAATCACACCTTTAAAAATTTCTTTCATTGCCGGTGTCGTATCCTGTGGTTCGGCAGTTGCGGTTGCCGTCGGTTTAGCTGTCGGCACTTCCGTTGTCTTTGGCGCATTGGAAGGTGATGTTGTCGGCGTATTCACCGGGGTCTTAGTCACTTTAGGTGCTTTCTTTTTCACCGTAATTTTACAAACCAGCTTCTTTGTTTTCTTACCTTTTTTAATTATTGCTGTCAAAGTAGTCTTACCGGCTTTCTTTGCCGTCACTTTCACTGCATATTTACCGCTCTTTTTGAAAGATGCAACCTTTTTTCTTTTCATCTTCCATGATACTTTATACTTCTTCGCGTTCTTTACGGTAATCTTTTTTGTTTTCCCAACCGTAATTGATACGCTCTTTTTTGATAGTTTCGGCTTGGCAGCCGCCTCTGATGTAATCCCCTGTACTCCGGCAAATGAACTAATAACCATTGCCGCTGTGAGAACCTTGGCGAGTACCACCTTTGTTTTTCTCATGATAAATAATGCCTCCTTCGCATGTATAATGTCTATGACTATATAATATATTATATATACTGTCAGTGTCAACATAAATGTACTATTCTATTCTAAAAGTGAAATGGTCTGAATTCATGCATACTATATAGAGAACATTCCTATTTAAAAAGAATGGTTCTATTAAGTTATGATATTTTCCACAAAAAAAGAAAGGTCTCCTGACCTTTCTTAAAAAAATTTTTAAATAAATATAGTAGTCCGTAGGGGAATCGAACCCCTGTTTCTGCCGTGAGAGGGCAGCGTCTTAGCCGCTTGACCAACGGACCATCAACAATTGCTATCATACTACAGACGACAACAAATTGCAAGTACTTTTTTTATTTTTTTTCATCTTTTTTGTTCTTTCTAATTTTTGGCAAATAATGAATATTCTGTTTCGGACAAATCATAGTACATTTCAGGCAGCTGATACACTCTCCGTCCCGCAATGGATTTTCCTGCAATTTTATTGATACCGGGCAGTTTTTTCTGCATGCCTGACAGCCATTTAGACAGCTTCTCCCCCTCCTTAGGCGGAAAAACGGAAACTGTGGCAATAGTGAAAAGACAGCACCCATTGGGCATAAAAACTGACAAAAGAAACGTTCTTTTACTGCCATCCCTGCCACAATAATAACAAGCAAAAGAATGGCACACAAATTAGAAACAGCCGAAAAATTCCCAGCACGCAGCAATGAAAATATTGTCCATGGACTATTTTCATTCAACAAATTTTCTTTTTGCAAAAAACACAGGCATATAATCCCAAACAGCAATACATATTTTATCTTTTGTAAAATCAGGGCAAAACGCTCTGGAATTTCAGGGGTTTTTTTCTTTGTTTTTCTTTGCAGCCAGGATGACGCACAATAAATCCAGTCTCCAATTGCTCCAAATGCACACATAAAACCGCAAAAAAAACGTCCAAAAAACATAGTAAACAAACATAATAATAAAAGTATCACAGAAAAGTCGTTTAATACAAGCGGAGTACCCTTTCCCATGGAAACAAAAATATTTTTAATTCCTAAAAATGCCTGCGAAAACAATGCTGGAAAATAAATAAAACATATTCCTTGAATGACAATCCGTATCCACTGTAATTTCTTAATTTTTTTCATTTGCTTCCTCCAATGCCTGTTTTGCTGCATTTATAATTCCCCTCGAAGAATAGGTAGCTCCAGATACCGCATCCACCTCTGCGCTCTGCTTTTTTGTAATATCATCAAGCAGGGTAGCTGCCATATTCCAATACTCTTTTGTTTCCTGCTTTGCAGAAATTACGGTAATTGACTTAATTTTATTACTTTGAATTATAACTTTAAGCTTAACCGGCCCTCCAAAACCTTCTGCTTCTCCGTAATAAACACCATTTTTCCACTTTGGCAACATCTTTTTTTCGTTTTCCATTTTCTGCTGTTTGTAATCATCTCTTTTCTTTTGATTTCCCAGTGCTATCCACTGATAACCAAAAAGTACAGCTAAAACGAGAAACATATTTATCCACTTTATCACTTTTGTTTTCACTGTTTTCTCGCCTCCGCTAATGCCAATCGGTATAAAGTAAGAAATGCATGAGACGAGCAGGTAGCCCCTGTCACCACAAGTGCATCATCTTTTTGCGCACCTATTAATTGATTTAATAAACCCATACTTTTTCTTGTGCCATTTAATGCCCGATTTGTATAAAACTTGTTTGTGATGTCTGAAATTTCCACGTTTTCAAAGCCCGCAAATGCATTTTCTTTAAAAACAACATCTGCAGACAATCGATAACTTGAAAAATCACCATCCTCATCCGGCAAAACCTCCGTTGTCTCTGAATAACTTCCATTTTTTAATGGCTGTAATGGAGCATAGGACGGTTCGGGCGTTGGTATAATGTTTCCTCTGGCTTAGGAGAATTTACAGCCGGAGATTCACTTGACTTCACATCACTCGCCTTATCATCCGTATTCGCAGCCATCAAAAGAGCCTGTCTATATAAATTACAAATTGCCTGTGACGAACAAGTTGCACCGGACACTGCTGAAATCTCCTCAATTTTCTGCTTTTGCAAAATCTGATTAACAACGCCCTGTTCTTTTTTTGTTCCATTTGCTGCCTTTATGTAATATGGCTGGTTTTCTTCACAAGCCGATGAAAAATTATTGATCGATACACAACGTCCTTCACGGAACACAACCACTGCCTGCAGTGTATATGGTTCAAACTCCATGTCCGCATCCGGGCTGCAAATTGTTTTCACCAAATAACTGCCATCTTTGATTTGACCGACGGAAACATTTTCTTTGGAATCCGGTAAAATCGGTGATTTCGTAGCTTTCGGTCTCGAATTTTTTTCCTCTTTTTTTCCAATTGCTTTCGCATATGCATTCTGATAAGCCGCCCATACCGCTTGCGATGAATAGGTAGCCCCAGAAATAACATCTACGTTTTTATTTTGGCTCTTTAAAATTCTTCTGACCATCCCTTTCCATGCTTTCTGCATATAAGAAACATTTTCTTTTGTTTTATTATGCAGCATTTTCATCTGGTAAAGTGCTACAACTTTTCCATTTTTAAATTTAGCCTTTAGAGAAATCCCATAACCAAACTTTTCACATTCCGCCGTCCCGGTATAAACACCATCCTTTGGAATTCCTTTTAGCGATGTAACCTTATTTTGTCTCTGTTCTTTTTTATTTGTTTTGTGCGCTGCTATTTTCACAGATGATTTTTCTTTTTTCCCTCCCGCATTTCTAAGCGCATTCTGAACAGCCTGTAAAATTCCGGATGAAGAAAAAGTTGCTCCACTTATCGTATCCACATCCGTTGACTGACTGCTTAAAATCAAGGAAATTACTTTCTTTGCTTTTGAATAATATGCCGGGGTCTCTTTTTCATGTGAAACTACATCAATGCTTTTTATTTTCCCCTTAAAAATCTGCACCTTCACAACAATCAATCCACCGAATCCTTTTGCACTTCCTGTATATTCACCATCCTGCAGTCCCTTTTGCTTTATCTTCTTTGCCGTTTTTTTCTTGACCTCA
>ERZ772876.3873-NODE-3873-length-10379-cov-3.851124_pt1 | contig 10379 bp, 9 predicted proteins | sample MGYA00580584_ERZ772876 | MGnify/ENA primary metagenome ERZ772876 (study PRJEB29015, sample SAMEA2737728) | human gut metagenome | biome: human gut; feature: human-associated habitat; material: faeces | place: China | collected 2012 ...
AATTTAGCATCAATCTCATTAAATTCATTGCACATCAATACTGCTTCGGCTGTAGTCCCGCTACCTGAAAAGAAGTCTAGTACAATATCTTCATCCTTCAAGACAAACCCAAACAATCGAGACAAGACTGTTGGCGACTTCGGGTTTTGGAAAATATCCTTTCCCATTAGAGCTTCAAAAGCTTTGGTAGAAGAGCGACCGTCCTCATAGATTACCGAACGCAATACATCTTTAGCATTTTCAAGACGTTTTTTGGGTTTAATCAGAGTCGTCTCATCTTCACCAAACATTATGTCTCCATCCGCAATCATCTTACGGAGTGACTCTTCGGGAAATCTGAATCCTTTGGGTGGGATTTTACAAGGACGCCCCGTCTTTGGATGGATCACTTCAAATCTATATCCATTGGCCGTGGTATTGGCAATATCACCGTCGTGAAAAACACCCTTCTCATCAACGTTATCGTAATGAGCAAAACCTTCAATTTCATTTTTTGAAGTTCTAATCCAGGCACGCAATTCTTGCTGGATTGCTCCTACGTCTGATCCATACAGGCCCAACGCGCAATATTAATAAAAAAATCGAATAGAACCCTCATAAATTTCTAATAATTCTATGAATTTATTATCAAAATTATTTGCCTTATATCGTGGTATATAGTATAATAATATACATCTTTATTCGGAGATTGTTATGCCGAGACCCAGATCTGAGACCCCAAAGGAACACACCTCTATCATTCGTGCCAAAAGAAAAGACGGATGGACTTATGTACAAAGAGTTGTCAGCGTTTACGACCCAAAGATCAAAAACAGTAAAAGACTTTCAACCGAATACCTTGGAAAATTGCCCCCAGGAGAAACTGATCTGGAGAAATTAGTTCCTTTGGAACCCCGTAGGAGAAAAGGCTCGCTCAAGGCTGACAAGATCTCGGCACCCGCTAAAGAAGTTGCGGATCCAAGAGATCAGAGTCGTATCATTTATCCGCTTGATATCGTCTTCTGTGTCATTCTTCTTGCGGCTATGGAAGGCAAGACTTCCTGCACCGAGATTGCTGAATTCTGGAGACAATGCCGCCCCTTGCTGAGCAAGACCTTTCCAAACTTTCCCGATGAAGAAATTTCTCATGACACCGTCAGGCGCATCACCATGATCATCGGCAAGGATAAAAACGCCGCCCTAATTGAACGCTTTGTAAAAATGCTGTGCAGTAAACTGTCTCATCCGATAATTGCAGTCGACGGACAAGCTGTCAGAGCCTCTCGGAACTCTACCGAGCATTCCCCGTATGTCTTAAACATCATGGATGCAGACAATGAACTGATTCTGGCTCAGCAGGTAATCGGCGAAAAAAATAATGAAATCACTCATGCCACAAAGTTGATCAGTACTCTGGATATCCAAGGCGCGATCGTTACGGCAGATGCCCTGAATACACAAACCGAGTTTGCGGCAAAGATCATTGCCGAAAAAGCAGACTACTGTCTTGCTCTCAAAGCTAATCAGGACCTAACTTATGAGCAAGTACGCGGTTTCTTTGAGTTAGGAACGCACGACTATAAAACAGCACGTCCCTCCGTGACAGACCAAAGCGGAAAAATTACAAAGAGAAAAACTCGCGTACTTCCGGGCAGTTTGCTGCCCAAAGAAATTCGGGATAAGTGGGTCGGTCTCGAAGAAGGCTCCATCGTGGAGACCGTCACCGACACCGTCAGGAAGAGTACAAGTGAGGTTCTTGAGCCGCAAGTGCGCTATTACATCTCCTCTTTGAGGTATGAAGCTCCGAATGTAGAACAGGTCCTGCATCGCGCTGTTCGCCAGCATTGGACAATTGAAAACAAGGGCCATTGGGCTTTGGATATGGCCTTTAATCAAGACCGTTTGCAATGTACCAACGCCCAATACTTAGCTGGCAGAACTCTGCTCAACAAAATCGCTCTTAATTTCACAACAAAGATCCAAACTCGCTTGGAGGAGGCAACAGGAAAAGCAGCGCCCTCAAAACCGATTATCAGGGCACGACTCAGAAAGATAGAGGACATGCTGGCCGCCATGAACGACTGCATCAGAATCTAAAAGGTGCCACGGGTTAGGTCTCCGATAAAAGGAGACCTATATCGTGGTTCGTTGCTCAATTTCTGGTGCGTCCGTCCTGCTGATCCATATTTCCGCTTCAGAGATTCATACTTTTTCATTATAATTTCAATCTTCTCGCTGCGAGCGGACCACGGTTGCTGGACTACCTTATTTTTTGCATAACAGATAATATACTCATGCTCAACTTTAACCTGTGTGGGGTTATTATCCGTAGCTGTTTGTATTACCAAATTTCCTAGAAAATTAGAACTACCAAACAGTTCGTCACAGATTAGCTTGGTTGAATAAAGCTCATTGTCGTCGATTGAAATAAAAATTACACCATCCTCGCTTAAAAAGTCGCGAGCCACCTTTAGGCGAGGATAAATCATATTTAACCAATCGGTATGGAATCTTCCATTGGTTTCCAGGTTACTGATCAGGAAATTACCTTGTTTATCTGTTTGACCACTCCTCGAGAGATATCCTTCTTTACTCTCAGAAAAGTTATCCCGGTAAATGAAATCTGTTCCCGTATTATAGGGCGGATCAATATAGATTACCTTAACCTTTCCAAGATAGGACTCTCTAAGGCATTTTAACACCTCAAGATTGTCACCTTCGATGTATATATTTTTAGCTTCATCAAAGTAAATGCTGTCAGCCTGGTTCGGTCTAAGTGTTGATTCTGCAGGAGTATTTGCGATGCAAATAGCTTTCCTTTTTTCTGGCCAGCTTAATCCATAACGTTCTTGTTGACCGTCAACTATTATCTTAGAAAGTTCCTGACGGAGCTTGTCAAAGTCAATCATTCTCTCCACTTTACCGTTTTCACCCATACCTTCGGTAATGCAACCTGGAAAGAGTGCACCTATCTTTTCAATATTAATTTCTGTCGAATTCATAGGTGTTTCATCAATTTTATCCGGAATAAACATAATTAAAGTTCCTCAAACTGGTTACGTTGTAGTTCGGCTTTTAGTTTTTGAATCTCTCTATGAAGAACAAATTTTCTACGCGGTTGCTTCTCCGCATACATAGCCTTTTCAAGCCGTGTGATCTGTTTCTCTAATTTCTCACTCTCCTCAGCCGTCTTTAGCGCCTGCGAGAGGGTACTCTCCGTAACCTCGGTCCCATCTTCGAACTCAATGTCAGCTATCTGACGCTTGATGCCGAGCCAAACGGCATCGAGATCCACACCTTCGAGTTTAATGGAGGTTGCGTCTCCATATGTTGCGACCGAACGCCAGGAAGACACGAGAAGCTTTTCGTGAAAAACGGCCAGTTGCACCTCCTCTTCAAAGGCGAGACACAGCACAACTTTTTGCGGAATAAGGCGAAGGATCAGGCGCGCCACCCGTTCGTCGTAGTCGTGCACCTTTAAGGCAACCTTGAGAACGTAGATCCCTTTCACCTCCGGCCCTACTGCCAGGGCCGGGATCGTCTGCGGCGAAATCTGGTTTACGAGTTCGAGTCTGCTCACATTCGCGTCGAGCAGACGACGCTCCTCGGGCTTCAGATTGAACTTGTGCGCAAGGGCGGTCTTCGGTAGTTGCTTATGAATCTCCGTAGAGGCGGGTAGTCCGAGCATCATTCACCTCGCTTCACGACAAAGAAACTGATCAACTCGAAATCGCTCACGGTACTATCTTCCCGACCGAAGATCGGCTCGTCGTCCCCCTCAAGGAAGGCGTCGAGAGTGCTCTTTTCGCGCCCCTCGCCAATCGCCGAGACAGCACGGTTAAGAAGGTCCGAATAGGTCCCCATACGGCTTCCGTCACGGGTCTCCTTGTTGAAAGCACGACAGAGGGCTTCGTCGGGAGCGGACCGACCTTTGGCAAGATGACGCAACCGATCGAGAAGTGTTTTCGGGTCAAGATGATTAACAACCGTTTCGCCCGTCGCGTCCACGTAGACCATGTAGAAGGGATGAATGCGGTTTCGTACATCGAGAGGTTCGTCCTCCTTAATGCTTCGAAGCACAAAGACCACCCCTTCGGGAGACTCGTCGTCGCTGCGAAGGACAGCATGCAGCCCGTGCGGTGTTCGCTCCGTCTCCGGATGTTCTTTCATGTAGGCGAGCAAATCCATACGGAACTCAGTCAAGCCAAGATCCATGATCGAAATGCCGCTATTCATGTCTTCAAGGTCGAGAATCTCGTGCTGGAGGCGCTTCAACTGCTGCTCGCGGAAATGAATGTCGTTTTGCTCCTCGGGCGAAAGCGGATTCTCGTCACCAGTCGACGTGAGAACCGAAACCTTCATGCGTGCTTCAACACGGGCCTTCAGATCAATGTACTCATCCAACTCGATGTCGGGCCAGTAGTTGACAAGCTGGATTACGTCGTTGGAGGAGCCGATTCGGTCGATGCGGCCGAAACGCTGAATAATGCGCACCGGATTCCAGTGAATATCGTAATTGATGAGATAGTCACAATCCTGAAGATTTTGGCCTTCGCTGATGCAGTCGGTGGCAATCAAAAGATCGATTTCACCTTCAATCTGCGGGCACGTCAAAGCTTTCTCCTTCGAGCGTGGAGAAAAAAGCGTAAGGGTCGTGTTGAAGTCGAGCTTTGTTTTCGTCTTCAGAGTCGTGCGCGAGTCGATCTGCCCGGTCACAAGCGCAGTGTGCAGACCGAAATTCGTCAACATGAAGGGCGCAATGTTCTCGTAGAGATATTGAGCCGTATCCGCAAAGGCCGTGAAGAGGATCACCTTCTTGTTACCCGAGTTGATCGGGTTGGCAATCTTGGTCGTTAGGTCCGCCTTCAACTGTTGCAACTTCACGTCGTGCTCGGGTGTGATGTTCGCGATGCGTGAAAGCAGCCGATCCAAGAGCTCCAAATCCTGACGTAGGTATTCGGACCAGAGGACGCAGTCCATGTCGGACAACGCAATCGTCATGGACTTAGTAGCAACGGTCAGCGTCTCTTCCAAAGCCTCGGCTTCGTCGGCTTCGATCGTTCCGTCGGGTTCGAGTGCGGTCGTGACGCGGAGGTCTGAACGCTCCGCATATCCTGCCTCTTTAATTCGGTCAAGCCAAACGCAGATGTGATCGCGAACTCGTTCAAGCGTCAACCGGAACGAATTTACCGAACTCTCGAGACGCTTCAGGAGGTTCACGCTCATAAGCTGGCGAATCCCGAGTTCTCGTCCTTCGAGGCTCAAGCCCCGCGCCCCACCCATTTGGGCATAAACCGATACGCGCGAAGGCAAAATGAAAGAGGACGGCGTGTATACAGCAAGGTTCAATTGCCGAAGGAGCTCGAAAATTTCCTCATAGTTGGGAGCTCCCGGCTGATCAGTGAGTTTCGGACGGCGAGAAAGCGGCGCGAGGCGCTTCGGAAAGCGACCGATGTCGGTCGTGTCGTAGTAACGCTCAATGTGTCGACGGCTGCGCGCAATCGTCACTGCATCGAGAATCTCAAAGAAATCGAAAGGCAACGCCTCCTGCAACGCCTTGGCCGTGCGTTCCTCGGGCGGACGCTTTGTCCATTGGTTGTAGGCACCCTGGGCCTGACGGAACGTTTCATCGATTCCGTTGCAGATCTCAAGCCGTTCGTCCATTTCCTCGACCTTTCCTTCGTAAGCAAGTTGCAACTGGTTCTTAAGGTCGGAAAAACGATTGTTGACGGGCGTCGCTGAGAGCATCAAGACCTTCGTCTTTACACCCTCTCGAATAATGCGCTTCATCAGGCGCTCGTATCGATTCTCGAAATTCGCCTTTGTTGAGTAGCCGTTACGGAAGTTGTGCGATTCATCGATTACGACCAAGTCGTAGTTCCCCCAGTTGATGAGGGAGAGATCCAAACCGTTCGACTCGCCTTTGCGGCGCGAAAGATCCGAGTGGTAGAGAACGTCATAGCGAAGACGGTCGCCCGCCAAGACGTTCGTCGTGTAGTTGCTTTTCCAGGTCGTCCAGTTGTTGTTCAACTTCTTCGGGCACAGCACGAGCACGCGCTGGTTGCGGCTTTCGTAGTATTTGATAACCGCAAGCGCAGTAAAGGTTTTACCCAAACCCACGCTGTCGGCAAGAATACACCCGTTGTACTTCTCGAGCTTTTGAATGAGGGCAAACGCCGCGTCCTTCTGGAAGTTGTAGAGCTTCTGCCAGATGAGACTCTTGCGAAAGCCCGTACCCTCGTTGGGAAGAACGTCTTCGGTGAGATCTTCCAAAAAGCGGCTAAAGACGTTGGATAGGGTGACGTAGTAGAGAAACTCAGGCGCATTATCGCGATAGAGCGTCTCGATGTTTTCGAGCACTTCTTCGGTGACGTCACGCACCTTGGAAGGATCGTTCCATACGGAGTCGAACGTGGCGAGCGCCACGGTCGCATTCGGAGCCGAGAGGCGCAGAATCTGCGTCGCATACGCGGCTCCTCGCTCCAACCCCAACGCTGTCGTCGTAAAGTCTTGAACGGGAAAGAACTGAATGGCCTCATCGCCGCGACCGGTAATGACCTCACCCACCATGGAGCCATCCATAAGGCTTGTTTTGAAGCGGACCGATTGACGAATCCAATCCGCGCATTCGCGCGCAATGGCGCGTTGCGTCAACTGATTGCGCAGTTTGATTTCAAAGGCCGTCCCGAAGAGCGCACGTTCGCGACCGAGTTGCGGAATGAAGAATTCGCGCGAAGCTTTTTTTGCCTTGTCCGAAGAGAACGTGGGCGAGGTGTACAGAAAACGTAGCTCCGCGACACCCGACAGTTCTTCACGCAATGCTTCATATGCATAGATCGAGAAAGCCGCGCCAGCGATAGCGAGTCGGTCCCCTTTACGGATCGATTCGCGAAGTCCATCAACGAGTTTCAGATTAACGTTGTCGTATGTCTTCAGGTCCATTATTCGCGAATCTCCTCATTGAGGCGCGCGAGCAACCACGCTTTGCTACCCAACGCGATAAACCTCTCATTCTCGGCTTCGGTAAATGCCACAGACACAACCCGTGTCCCTTCGGGTCTGGCGTGGCTGGAAAGATATGCGGCATCCACCGCCGTCTTCACAAACTTCGAGTTGCCAAGTAACTTAAGTTTCGTTGCGGTATCGGAGGGCAACGAAAGCGTCACGGTACGACGACCTTGAGGATAGACAACGGGGCGCCAGATTTTGGCTCTGTTTGTGGCGTGCTCGGAAGACTTGGTCATTACTAAAACTTTCCCAAAGATTTGAACTATTGGATTTTACGCGGTCTGTCGCGCGGCCGCGGCGGGCCGTATTTCACGCCTGCCCATTCGCGCACTGCATAACGAAGAGCGCCGTTGTGCCCGCTGTCAACAACCACGGTATTTGTAGGCGGGGAACAGAACGGATTGATTCTGGAACCATCATAATAATCAAAGAAACGTTAGTCCTATGCACTCGAACTGGTACTAATATTTTCATTTTTCAAGAGGGATTTTGAATCTTGGGGAGCTCGGAAACGTTGTGTAAAAGGTATTTCAGGCACGAAAAAAACCGGAGAACTCGATGAACGAGAACTCCGGTTGAGGGAATCGGCACGCCAAATGGCTTCAATTCGCTAGATTGCCAGGGCGGTCGAACTTGTTAGCTCTGGTGGAGCGTTAGTTCAAACGTTTGGGAAAGTTTTACTTGACGGAATTTTAGGTGCAATTAACACCTGTATGGAAGATGTTGCCGAAATGGGCTGCCCCTATCCGTTACATTCGGCCTCATTCGAGGTCGCTCGGCTAGTCATCGGTTATGACATTGAGCGATTTGGCATGGATTCTTGCGTTACTGAATGCGCTCTATTGGATGATATTGAACGATTGAGGAATAAATGATATTCGTTAAAGGAGAGTTCCAATAATTCGAGCTTGGAAATCCAAACTGCTACGTCCTCTGTGGAAGAAAGCTCAATCAGTCAAAGTTCTGCTCCGGCGACATCGAGACGATGAACTAATAGGGCAACGTTAGGGGACTAAACAAGTAACCGTTCGGATGGCGGCTTCTCCTTGTGTTTTGTCCAACCGTATGGAGACGGTGGAAGGGTTATTACTAGTCGAGTAGAGGAGGATCCTCGTGGACCTCCCCCTCTCGGAACGTAAGCTCCCCATCCACTAATCGGCTGAAATTCAACCCTCGAATGGATTTCTACAAGAAAAATTAGTCCCTTGAATCCTAAAAATAGAAATGCAGCTTCAAACTTCCTTAGTGAAGGGCGCCTTTACTGCCTCTATCCCGGTGTGTATGGGCTACATCCCGCTTGGTATCGTGTTCGGATTCCTTTGCGTACAGGCAGGCGCTCCGTGGTGGATTCCACCGATCAGCTCGATCCTGATTTATGGAGGGGCGGTTCAATACATGATGATTCCGATGCTGGCAGCCGACATGACAGTGGCGTCCATAGCTTTTGCAACTGCTGTCGTCAATCTGCGGCACGTTTTCTACGGCCTCTCTCTTATTAGATCGTCTGCATACCGCCGGTTGGAAAAAATGGCTGATTGCCTTTTTGCTGACCGATGAGACTTACTCTCTTATTACAACAGAGAAGAAAGACGCATCCATCGATCGTCTGGTCCTGATAGCACTCTTCGACTATTCATGGTGGATTCTCGGAAGTCTGATCGGCGGCTTACTCGGCGCGGCCGCTACAATCGAACTCGCCGGTTTCGACTTTGTTCTTACAAGTCTCTTCGCCATGCTCCTGTGCGAACAGTGGCGAGGCCGCGTCAACTCTAAACCGCTCTGGGTTGCCTTGATCGGTTATGCCGTCGCTCGTTTTATTAGTGCCGACAACGCGTTAGCTATCGCCATTTCGATTTGTGCCCTAAGTGCAATCCTTTTTGCCTTCCAAAAGCATCCTCTGCCCAAGATCGCCCGTTCCGCAGGAGGCTCCAGCCATGAATGATTACATGTATCTCTTTACGGTCTTCATCGCCATGGGCGCAGTGACCGCAGCTGAGCGCCTTCTGCCTTTTGCCTGCTCCTCCTGGCTGCGCAAGCAGCGCTGGGTCGGTGTTGTGGGCAATTTTCTTCCGCTCGCCATTATGGTCCTTTTGGTTCTGCACGCCTCGACCGGCTCAGCACTCGCCCGTGGAGGTCTCCCTGTTCCGGAAGCCGCCGGCGTCTTCCTCACATTGATTGTCCAATGGTTTGTTAAAAAACCGCTCCTTTCCATCTTTGCCGGAACAGCCGTTTACGTAATTCTGGTCAACAGCCTTTTTGTCTAGCATCGAGCCGTCGCTACAGTTTGTAACAGTCAGACAGCTGCGCTCAGACAACAAGAGGTTGGGAGGAAGCGCACGCTTTCCTCCCCAAAAGGTAAAATTAGGCGCTCATACAAACAATTAACGTGAGAATATTGTGGCTGATACCAATAGAACTACGCCGGCTCGTTCCGCCGACAAATCTCCGAAGAAAGTCCCTGCGCCTCGAAAAGGAGGAAGCAGGCTCTGGGCTTTCTTTAAGGGCTTCGTCGCAACTTGCATTGCCCTCGCTTTGGCCGGCGTCGGTTTAGCGCTTTTCGTCTTCGCCCTCGTTTACTCTCAGCTCCCTCCGATTGACACCGTCGTCGACTACAAGCCGAAGGTCCCGATGCGCGTCTGGACCGCCGACGGCAAGCTGATTGCCGAATTCGGCGAAGAACGCCGCGACTTCGTCACGATTAACGAAATTCCGCCGCTCGTCAAAGAAGCTTTGATTTCTGCAGAAGATGACGGCTTCTATCAGCACGCCGGTATCGAACCCAAAGGCTTCATTCGTGCTGCGCTAAATAATTTAGCTACCGGCAGAAAGAGTCAGGGTGCCTCCACCATCACGATGCAGGTCGCCCGCAACTTCTTCCTCTCCAGCGAACGAAGCTACATTCGTAAACTCTACGAAGTAGCAATGGCTTTCAAGATCGAAGCCAATCTCAGCAAAGATGAGATCCTTCAGATTTACATGAACCAGATCTTCCTCGGCAACCGCGCTTACGGTTTTGCTGCGGCTGCACGCACTTACTACGGCAAAAGTCTTCAGCAACTGACGGCCGGAGAAGCTGCCGCGCTGCAGACCGGAAAGTTTTTGCGGGCGGATTTGGTGTATGTTTCCTACTATGCACTGGAGGCCACGATGCCGGATGGCGCACAGACCTTGGGCCAAGTGTTAATCAGTAAGGGAATTTTTACTGAGGAAGCATGGGCTGGCGCACAGAGCTTGGTGAAGAGCCAGAGAATGTAATTTTTAAACGCACCCATGGACGCAGACCGCATATGATGGTTTGAGACCGCTCAAGACGGTCAAAACTTCATAGGAGGTCCCCATATGTGCAATAACGGCTTTGGCGGCGGCAACTGCTGCTGGATCATCATCCTGCT
>ERZ772876.3888-NODE-3888-length-10345-cov-5.242566_pt1 | contig 10345 bp, 10 predicted proteins | sample MGYA00580584_ERZ772876 | MGnify/ENA primary metagenome ERZ772876 (study PRJEB29015, sample SAMEA2737728) | human gut metagenome | biome: human gut; feature: human-associated habitat; material: faeces | place: China | collected 2012 ...
TGGACAAGGGCGAGTTCATGAGCATCGTGGGGCCCAGCGGCTGCGGCAAATCCACGCTGCTGTCCATTCTGGCCGGGCTGCTGAAGCCCACGGCCGGCGCCGTGTATGTCAAGGGGGAAAAGGTCGAGGGCATCTCCGGCCACATCGGCTATATGCTGCAAAAGGACAGCCTGCTGGACTGGCGCACCATTTACAGCAACGTGCTGTTTGGACTGGAAATCCGGCATATGCTCACCCAGGAGACCGTCGACCGGGCGGTGCAGCTGCTGAAAACCTACGGACTGTACGAATTCAAGGATAAATACCCGGCGCAGCTGTCCGGCGGCATGCGGCAGCGGGCGGCCCTAATTCGCACCCTGGCCATCAACCCGGATATCCTGCTGCTGGACGAGGCGTTTTCCGCCCTGGATTACCAAACGCGCCTGACCGTCACCGAGGACGTGTACCGTATCCTCAAGCAGGAGGCGATCACCACCGTCATGGTCACCCACGACATTCCGGAAAGCATCAGCATGGGCGACCGGATTCTGGTGCTCACCGCCCGGCCGGCGAGGGTGAAGGAAATCCTGGACATCGATTTCGGCATGGATCACCGCACCCCGCTGTCCTGCCGGAACAATCCGAAATTCGGGCAATATTTCGACCACATATGGAAAGAACTGGGGATGCATGCTTAAGAAAACCGACATCCCGCCGCTGTCAAAGGAGCGGCGGCAGTATCTGAAAAAGCAAAAGCAGCGAAAAAGGCATATCCTGTACTGGCAAATCGGTATTCTGGTCGTTTTTATAGCCGCCTGGGAAATCGCGGCGCGGGTGGGGCTCATCGACAGCTTCATTCTCAGCCAGCCCACCCGGATTCTGCGCACCTACTTCAACATGGCCCAGAACGATTTGCTCATGCATATGGGCGTCACGATTTACGAAACCCTGGTGGGCTTCCTGCTCGGCGCGGCGCTGGGCACCCTGCTGGCCATCGTGCTGTGGTGGAGCGCCTTCGTCTCCAAGGTCAGCGAGCCCTACCTGGTGGTGCTCAACAGCCTGCCCAAAATCGCCCTGGGGCCGGTGATCATCATCCTCGTCGGCGCCGGGACAAAAGCCATCATTTTCATGGCGCTGGCCATCTCCCTCATCGTCACGGTCCTGGAAATGCTCAGCGGCTTCCGCTCCACCGATAAGGAGCTTATCAAAATGGCCGCCACCTTCGGCGCGTCTAAACGGCAGATTTTCACCAAGGTGGTGTTCCCCTCCAACATCGTCACCCTTTTTAACTCCCTGAAAATCAACATCGGCCTGTCCCTGGTGGGCGTTATCGCCGGGGAGTTCCTGGTGTCCAAGGCGGGCCTCGGCTACCTCATCGTCTACGGTGGGCAGGTGTTTCAGCTCGATCTGGTCATGGCCAGCGTCATCATCCTGTCGGTGGTGGCCGCCCTGATGTACGAGGGCGTCGTGCTGCTTGAGAAGCTGGTCATGCGGTGGTACGGGCATTGACCCGCCGCCGCTTCTCCAAAAGCTAATTTCGGAAAGGAAGGATTCTATGAAGCCTACATACCGGCGTCTTATCGGCGCGGCGGCCTGCGCCGCCCTCATTGCCCTGCTGCCCGCTGGCTGCGGCGGCAAAACGGCGGGCGACAAGGTGACCGTCTGCGAGGTCACCCACTCCATCTTCTACGCCCCCCAGTACGCGGCCATCGAGCTGGGCTTTTTCGGCGAGGAGGGCATCGACATCGAGTTGTCCAACGGCCAGGGGGCCGACAAGGTCATGGCCGCCGTCCTCTCGGGGAATATCGACATCGGCTTCGCCGGCCCCGAGGCCTCCATCTATGTGTACAACGAGGGCAAGGAGGACTATACCCAGGTCTTCGCCCAAATGACCCAGCGGGACGGCTCCTTCCTGGTGGGCCGGAAAAAGGACGCCTCCTTCTCCTGGGATAAGATCCGGGGCAAGACCATTCTGCCCGGCCGCAAGGGCGGCGTGCCCTATATGGCGCTCGAATACGTCATCCGCAAAAACGGCGTGGATCCGTATAAGGACGTCACCCTAGACAACAGCATCCAATTCGCCCTGATGGCGGGCGCCTTCACCAGCGGCACCGGGGATTACGTCACCCTGTTCGAGCCCACCGCCTCCATGCTGGAGGCCGAAGGCAAGGGCTATATCGTGGCCTCCATCGGCAAGGAGAGCGGCGAAATCCCCTACACCGCCTATTTCGCCAAGAAAAGCTATATCGAGAAAAATGCGGATCTCATCGAACGCTTCACCCGCGCCGTCTATAAGGGGCAGCAGTGGGTGGCCTCTCACACCGCCCGGGAGGTGGCGGAAATCGTGGCCCCCTCCTTCCCCGATACCAGCGTCGAGCTGCTCACCACCGTGGTGCAGCGGTATAAGGACATCGACGCCTGGAGCCCCGATCCCGTCCTGAAGGAATCCTCTTTCCGACTGCTGCAGGAAGTCATGACCCAGGCGGGTGAGCTCAAGCAGGCAGCGCCATATGGCGAAGTGGTCAACACCGCCTTCGCAGAAAAGGTCAAGGCCCAGTAGGGAGGCGGCGGAACACTTTTCATATAGAGGGGACAAACGCTTACAAGGGGCCGGATTCCGGCCCCCGATGCCCCACACCCCAAAAGCCCCCGGCCGTATGGCCGGGGGCTTTTGGGGGCAGCCTGTCAAAGAAGTCGCCGAAAGGCGGCTTTTTTGGTAAAATGGAGTAGGGTGAGAAAAGATGTACGAGAGAGAAAGAGACGGACGGCGGGAAGTAGCGGTAACGGATATAGAAGCATTAGTGCCGGAGAATCATCTGGTAAGGAAAATAGAGAAGGTGATGGACTACGAGTGGATCTATGAGCGGGTAGCGCCATACTACAGCGCAGCCAAAAATGTAAGGCCGGGGACAGACCCGGTGGTACTGGTGAAAATGGTGCTGCTCCAGCACCTGTTCGGGATCCCGTCGCTGAGGCAGACATATCAGCGGGCATGTGATACAATATCGTACCGATGGTTTCTGGGATATGGGCTGTTGGACAAGCTCCCGCACTTTGCGACGGTAAGCTATGCGTTTTGCCGGCGGTTTCCGGAAGAACTGGCGACGGAAATCTTCGAGCATATACTGAACAAAGCGCTGAACAACCACATGGTGGACAGCAGCATGGTATTCATAGACGGGACGCATATCAAAGCAAGCGCCAACAAAAAGAAATACCAGAAGGAACAGGTGGCAAAGGCTGCCCGTGTGTATGCCAAGCGGCTTCGCGAAGAGGTCAACGAGGAGAGGATGAAGCTGGGGAAAGCGCCAGTGGAAGAAGAGGACGAGGATGACGACAGTCACGGGGACGGCGGAACAACGGAACAGGTGGTATCGACAACGGATCCGGAATGCGGGATGTACCACAAGGGAGAGCATGAAAAGCAGTTTGCCTATGAAGCGCACACGGTATGTGACCGTCACGGAATGGTGTTAGGGGTAAAGGTAACAGCGGGGAATGTCCATGACAGCGTGGCATGGGACAGTGTGTATGAGCAGGTAACCAGTCGATTTCCGGAAATCCAGTATGTGACAATGGATGCAGGCTACAAGCAGCCATGGATCGCGAAGCGTATTTTAGAAGACGGCCGGCTCCCCATTCTTCCGTACACCCGCCCCCACGGAACACGACGGGAAGGGTTTATGCCATGGGATTTTTCCTATGACGAAAAAAACGACCAGCTGATCTGCCCACAGGGGCAAGTTCTCCGGCATACCACCACCAACAAAGAGGGCAAACGGCTATACCGCAGCACCCCGAAGGTTTGCCGGGACTGTCCTTGCCGAAAGGAGTGCGGGGTCAATGCCAATGGGCAGAAGGTGATATATCGTCACATCTGGCAGGAAGCATTGGATTTAGCGGAGCAACTGCGCAAAACCCAATTGGCGAAAGACATTTACGCCATGCGCAAGCAAACCATCGAGCGCGTTTTTGCCGATGCGAAAGACAAACACGCCATGCGTTATACTCACCACAGAGGCTTGGCCCGCGTTACGCAATGGGTCACGCTTAAGTTTGCTGCCATGAATCTTAAAAAGCTGGCTTTATACCGCTCCCGGCACTACTCCCCTTTCTTCTTTTCCTTCTTCTTTCCCGCTTTTTTCTCCAAAAGGAGGGAGCAACCCCTTGCTTGTTCCCTCCTTCTTTGACAAGCTGAAAGGCGGAAGCCCAAAAGGGCTTCCGCCTTTTTTTAGGTGCGGGGGAGCAGATAGCGGCGCACCAGGTCGGCCACGGCGTGCTCCCGGTGTGGGGCGACCACCACGTCGGCCGCCTCCCTGGCGCAGGGCTGGGCGTCCGACGGGGCGGCACCCAGGCCGGCAAACCGAATCATGGTCACGTCGTTGTCGTAATCGCCGATGGCGGCGAAGGCCTCCCGAGGCTTGTTAAGATAGGCCGCCAGCCAGGCGAGGGCGTCCCCCTTGGTGGCGCGGCAGGGCAGGATCTCGAGATAAAAAGAGGCGGAATAGGTGCTGACGAAGCTGCCGGGTGCTTCGACCAGGAAGACGCGCTCCAAATCGTGCAGCCGGGCGCTGTCGCCATAGAACAGCAGCTTGAAGCAGCCGTCGGCAAGGGCCTCCGCCAGCGTGGAGGGGCGGGTGGGCTGCTTTTCCCGGGTGACGTAGGGATCGGGCAGGCCGTTGGGATTGAGCATCCGGGTCCGGCCGCCGGTGAAGGCCTGCACGCAGACCTCCGGATACCGGTTCAGGGCGGTTTCCACCAGACAGGCCACGGTGTCCGCCTTCAGGCAGGCCTTGTATAAAAACGACTCGGTTTTGTAATCATAAACAGCGGCGCCGTTATACAGAATGGCGGGCAGGGTCAGCGGCAGGCCGCCGAGATAGGGGCGGGCCACCTCCTCCGACCGGCCGGTGGCGATAGAAAAATCCCCGCCGGCCGCCGTCAGGGCCCGCAGGGCGTCCAGGTTTTCCGGGGAAATCGCGCCCTCGCTGATGAGGGTGCCGTCCATATCGGAGTATAAAATCGATGGCATCATATAAGTCGGAGCCGCCTTTCTTTTCCGCCGGGGATCCGGCCGGGGAATGCGGCGCTGGCGCGCCGTGACCAGTATACCGCAAATCGCTGCAAAAGAAAAGGGCTATAAAGCCGCATAGGCCACCGGGCAGGTTGTACATATCTGCCGGAATTTGGCATAAACTAAAGAGTAAGCGAGTATGGGAATAGGAGAGTCGGCATGGAATTTCAGGTTGGGGACGGTGCGCGCAAGGTGCTGACCCTCTGGATAGCGGGGACCGGCGTGCTGGCCGCTTTCCTCATCGGCGCGCTGGCGGGGCTGCTGACGCCCTGGCTGCTTATCGGCAGCGGCCTTGTCGCGGCGGCAACGGTGGCTGTCTGCTTCTGGTATCCCACCCGGTTTGTCCGTTCGTTCCGGGGGAGCTGCCGGGAAGAGGCGCTGCGGGCCGAAATAGGCGTGCTTTTCAAAAAGGAGCTGTATATCCCCCTGTCCTCCCTACGCACCGTGGAAAGCTGGGTGACGCCTCTGCATCGGGCGTTTCGCTGCCGCACCATCGTTCTGCGATTCGCGGGGGGCGCGGCCATTCTGCCGTTGCTGCCCGCAGCCGAGGCGGGGGAGCTGGCCAGGCTGCTGGAGCAGCTGGAAAGCGTGAGCTGAGGAGAAGGGGACGAGCCGGAAGGGAGGAGGGCCATGGATCTGCGGCCACATCCGCTGTATATTTGGTACGACGCCCGCAAATGGATATGGCTGCTGCTCATTCCGGTGCTGCGGGCGTTGTTTTCCCCGCGGGACGCGGTCTATATCCTGCTGTCCTCCATCCGGGACGTGGGGATCGCCCTGCTGCTCATCGGGTATTCCGCCCTCAAGTGGCGAGGGGCTAGGTACCGACTGCATAACGGGATAACGCTGGAGCAGGGGATCCTGTTTCAGAGGGGGCTGCGGGTGGTGGCGGAGGACGCGGCCTCGGTGGAGGTGGAGCGTTCGCCGCTGATGTGGCTGTTCGGCGGCCGGCGGGTACGGGTGAATACCGCGGGGCTGCGGCGGCGGGCGGACGCGACCCTGTATCTGCCGGCCAGAACGGCCAGGGGGCTGCTGGGCGCGGACGGCCGGCGGAAGGAGAAAAAGGCTGTCTACGCTTCCCGTATCCTGCCGGTGACGGTGCTGGCCGCCTCGGGCTCCAACGCGGCAGTGGGGCTGCTGACCCTGGCGCCGGCTGTCAAGCAAATCAGCAATCTGCTGGGCCAGCAGGTTCCCGATCAGGTTTACGGCCTGCTCGACAAGGTGCTCTCCTTGGGGCTGCCGCCGCTGCTCAACTCCCTGGCCAATCTCCTGGTACTCAGCTGGGGCGTGGCGTTTCTAAACAGTTGGATGCGCAACGTGGGGTTCACCGCCCGGCGGGAGGGGGACCGGCTGCATCTCGCGTCCGGGCTGCTGACTCGGCGGCATATTCTGATCGATTGTCAAAAAATCACGGCTCTACAGCTGCGGCAGACCCTGTTCATGCGGCTGTTCAATTTGTACACCGCCACCATCACGGCAGCGGGTTATGGGCGGGAAAAGGGGGCGCGGCCGGTGGTGGTGCCCGCCGCCCGGCCCAAAGAGCTCAGCGGGGCGCTCGACGAGCTGCTCACCGATTACCCCATCTGCTCGAGCTGCCTGAGGCCCAGGCGGGACACGGTGATGCGGTTTATCGGTCTGCCGCTGACGGTGATGGCCTTCGGGCTGGTACCGCTGTGGCTGGGCGGGGTATGGACCATGGCGTCGGTTATCTGGATGATCGGCAGCGCCTGGTGGCTGCTCGTTCGGCTAGTCGGCTTCCGCTGGTCCGGCTTTGGCGTGGGAGGCGGAGCGGTGACCCTGCGGTATACCCGAGGGCTGGCGCTGTACGCCGTCCACGTGCCCCTGGAGGTGGCCGACTGCGCCATCCTGTCCCGCTCACCCTTCCAGGTGCGGGGCGGCACCTGCACGGTGGAACTGCGCTGCTTCGGGGAGAAGCATCGCCGCCACCGGGCGCTGGCGCTGCCCTACGAGCAGGCCAAGGCCCTGGTCGAGCGTCTGCGGTAAAAAAGGAAAAGACGCGGGCTTTCCCCCGCGTCTTTTCCTTGCTGAGCGGTTTGCTGGAATGCCGCCCGGCCCATCACAGCAGGTCGGTCAGAATATCCAGCAGGTGAACGGGATACACCCGGCTGTCTGCAAAGCATTGCAGAAGCCGCAGGGCTTCCTCCCGCCGGGAAGTGACGTCTGCCGCGCAGACATCCTCGTCCGCCCCGAGGATACGAATGCCGTAGCCGGCCCGCGCTTCCCCGGTTTCCCCAGTTACCGCCGTCTCCAGGAGATAATAAGAAAGGGTGCCGCTCTCCACGGAGATTTGTCGCAGAAGTTGTTGCTGCATGTTATACCCCCATAAGCATGTGCGCGGAAATCCAGGCGGCTTCCTGAATTTCCCAACTATTCGGACTTTCCTATTATGGCAGTTTAAAGGGGAAAAGTAAATACCACTTTTGTTTACAAAAAGTCCCATATATGCCCTCCGTTTCTGACTGAACCCCCAAGATCTGGTGCGGAGATTAGTCGAAATTTGAGGCGCTACCGTGGGTGGAGAGCATATAGGACACCGCTTCGGCCCGGGACTGGATATGCAGCTTCTTGTAAATATTGTAGAGCGTTTTTTTGACGGTGCCTTCGGCAATGCCGAGATATAGGGCGATGCGCTTATTGGTGCAGCCCTTGACCACATGCTCGAGCACCTGCTGCTCCCTCTCGGTCAGACGGGCGCCGGCCCGTTGGCTGAAGCGGACCACCTCGGTGGCGTTGACCAGCATGACGAAGGCCCGGTGGGGGCCGCGTTCACTGTTGACGACGATCAGCTCGGATTTGAAAAAGCGCCGGGTTCCGTCGGAACGCTCGACGCAGAACTGCTGGGAATGGTTCTGCCCCGAGCGGATGTAGGACATGATCGTTTGTATCGGCGTGGGTTCGGCGTGGCAGTCCAGGATGTATTCCACGATTTCCTGGAAAACGTGGTTGGCCCTTTCCACATGCAGGCCGTCTTCGTTCAGGCGGAGCAGGCCCATGCCGTTGATGCTTGAGGAAAACAGACAGTCGTATTCGTACAGCAGTTCCTCCCGCTGCCGGGAGAGCTGGACGGTTTGGGTGATGTTTTTCGCCCAAAAAAGAATCGTGCCGTTTTTCGGGCCATCGATGCGCAGGCAAGTCAGCTCGGCATCCCAAAAGGTGCTGCCGTCCTGCCGGGGGATGGACAGGGTACAGTGCACGGGTTTATCGCTTTGCCGGCACTGGCTGCAGGCGCCGCAGATAATCTCCAAGCAGCGTTCCTGCATCATGGCGCAGAGGTTCCGGCTCTGATACCCCTCTTCCGGCAGGCCAAGCTGCCGCCTGGCGGTCGGATTGGCATGCAGGGGACAAACGACGTGGGAGCCGGAGAATTGCAGCACCATAATCCAATCATCAGTTTTCTCCCACATATAGTTGAAGTAGTCGATCACACCCATCATCCTCCCATTGCATTACCTATTTTGCATCATATTTACAGAAAATGCAAGAAAAATCTTTTTTATCTCGGAAAATACCCGGAAATTCGACAAAAAGGAGTGAAAAATGCGCGCGATATTTTTGGCAAAATCCCGGTATCTTGTCCGAAAAGACAAAACCGCCGGCCAAACGTTGCTTGCACCGCCGGGCTCCGGGCGGTATAATAACAGGGAACTCTAAATAAAAATGGAGGTAATACTATGCTGCTAAAAAATGCTGTGGTATACAATGAGGATTTTGAGCCGATCCAGGCGGATCTGGCTGTTGAAGGAGAGAAAATCGCGGGTATCGGCCAGGTGAACGCCGGGGGAGAGTGCCTGGATTTGTCTGGGTATACCATCATTCCCGGCCTGATTGATATGCACATTCACGGCTGCGCGGGCTTCGACGCCAGCGACGGCACCCCCGAGGCCTTGGAGGCCATGTCCAGATGTCTGGTCGAGCGGGGCGTCACCTCTTTTTGCCCCACGTCCATGACCCTGTCCTTTGAAGCGCTGCAGAAGATTTTCGCCAACGTGCAGGAGCAGAAGGACAAGGTGACCGGCGCTTACATTCACGGCATCAACATGGAGGGCCCGTATATCGCCATGTCCAAGAAGGGGGCCCAGAACGGCGCCTATGTCCGCAACCCTGATAAAGAGGAATTCCGCCGGCTGTACGACGGCTGCGGCGGCTGCGTCAGCATTGTGGACATCGCGCCCGAATGCGACGGGGCAGAGGCGTTCATCAAGGAAGTCCAGCCCTACTGCCCGGTGTCCACCGCCCACACGGCGGCGGGCTACGAGCAGGCGGTTCAGGCCATCGAGTGGGGCGTGCGGCACACCACCCATCTGTACAACGCCATGAGCGGCCTGACCCATCGGGCGCCGGGCGTGGTGGGCGCGGTGTTCGACATGGCGCGGCAGTACGGCGTGCGGGGCGAGCTTATCTGCGACGGCTTCCACATCCATCCCGCGGCGCTGCGCATCGCGTTCCATCAGCTGGGCGAGGATGGCTCGGTTATCGTCAGCGATTCCATGCGCGCTGCCGGCCATGTGGACGGGGAATACGACCTGGGCGGGCAGACCGTGTATGTCAAGGATGGCAAGGCCCTGCTGGCGGACGGCACCATCGCCGCCTCCACTTCCAACCTGTATGAGGAGCTGAAAAACGTCATTTCTTACGGCGTTCCCAAGAAGCAGGCCATCAAGTCGGCCACCATCAATCCTGCGCGGGCCATCCGGGCGGACGGGGAGACAGGTTCCATCGCCGTGGGCAAAAACGCGGATCTGCTGGTGCTGGACGACGACATGAACATCAAGCTGGTGGTCGTCAAGGGCGCGATAAAGGTGAACAATTTGTAACTTGCCACTGAAATTCTTGACTTATTTCCTCGGGCGCAGTATGATATAGGCAATACTGGTAATTCTATTGCTGGAGGATGATAAGCATGCGAGATAATAAATCTGGAAAGTTTGCGTTTATTGTGGTGGTTGCTGCCGTGGTGGCGGCTCTGACGACAGTGACGGTCCTGCTTCTGCGCGCCCGTGCCAAGAGAAAAGCTATGTGCTCTCATGCGACCGCCTTTGATTACGATTTGGACGACTGCGACTGCTACGACGACGAGTGCGACTGTGGCTACGGCCAGGAGGAAGAGCCCGTCGAGGAAGAAGCCGACGCGCAATAATTCAACAGATACAAAATAAGCAGCAGCTCGTGACGGGCTGCTGCTTATTTTTGGCGGCAGCATAAGGTGAGGGAGAGCGAACAACCTCCGATTTTTGGGAGAGCGAGCGCCCACAGCGGCGTTGGCCTCTCTTG
>ERZ772876.3891-NODE-3891-length-10341-cov-3.176551_pt1 | contig 10341 bp, 9 predicted proteins | sample MGYA00580584_ERZ772876 | MGnify/ENA primary metagenome ERZ772876 (study PRJEB29015, sample SAMEA2737728) | human gut metagenome | biome: human gut; feature: human-associated habitat; material: faeces | place: China | collected 2012 ...
AACATAGAAGTTTATAACTTTTTATAAGTTTTCAGTAACGGATACTATGTTATATCAGGATATTCCAAGAATTTATACGGCAATAGCAGAGTGGGGATCATGTTTGGTTTATCTTTATATCCTAAAAAAAGAAAACATGAAATCTGTACATTTTCTTATAGGCAGTCTTTTCATGTTGGCAATGCAGAGTATCTTTCTGACTTTGACAGGCAGCGTAACTGAAATTTTGTGGATTCCCTGTATGATGATCGCTGCAGGTATGATGTATGGATTTCTTATGGTCGGAGGAAATATGAAGCCTCTGGGAGCGGCTTATTGCTGTGCCCGTGCATTTGTTCTTGCTGAGTTTGCAGCTTCGCTGCAGTGGCAGATGGTATCTAGTGTACAGACATGGGGGAATCAGAGCATTTGGGTTGAAATTCTGATCACGATGGTTATTTTTGGAGGTTGCTTTACTATTGACATTTATTTAGAAAAAGATCTCCTGAAGCAGAATTATCTTGAACAGATGACAGTAAAGGAAGTAGCAGCGGCGGCAATCATGGCTGTTGCAACCTTTGCTTTTAGTAATCTGAGCTTTTTAAATGAAAATGCACCATTTGCGAGCAGAGAGCGTGCAGATATTTTTTCTATCAGAACACTGATCGATTTTGGAGGAATTGCAATTCTGCATGCTTATCAGAGCAGGATCAGTGAGTATGTTGCCGAGAAAGAACTTTCAGTAATGAACGTGATGCTGAAAAGCCAGTATGATCAATATCGAAATTATCAGGACAGCCTGGATCTCATACAAATGAAATACCATGATCTGAAACACCAGATAACGGGACTTCGTGCGGAATCAGATGAAGAGAAACGAAAAAAATGGATTGATTCTATGGAAAAGGAAATCGCTGCTTTTGAAAATATAAGCAGAACGGGGAATCAGGTACTTGATACGATTTTGGCAGCTAAGATTTTCCATTGTCGAAAAAATCATATACAGATTACCTGTGTGGCAGATGGAAAATTATTGGATCATATGCATGTAACAGATATATGTTCTATATTTGGAAATGCTTTGGATAATGCGATTGAACATGTAATTTTGATTCCAGATCAGAAAAAAAGACTGATCCATCTGACAGTATCCCTTCAAAAAGGATTTGTGTTCATCAAGATAGAGAATTATTGTGAAGCAGAAATTTCCAAAAATGAAGAAGATCTGATTACAACAACAAAAAAGGATAGTAAAAACCATGGTTTTGGATTGAAGAGTATTCGTAAAGCTGTAGAAAAATATGATGGTTCTGTAGTATTTGGAGTACAGCAGAACTGGTTTGAATTAAAGATTCTTTTACCCAGAGTAATGTAAAGCTCTGGGTGTTTTTTTGCATTTCATGCCATATTTTTGCATGTTGTGCCAAAACCGGCACGATGAAAAAGATATGATATAGTAAGGTCAACAGGAAACAGTTCCTGAAATTACAGGACAGATAAAAAGGAGGAGAAGAGAATGATCAGTGTTGAAATGGAAGACGTCCTGGCGGTATTACAGTTGTGCAAACCGTATATTATCGGTATTGTTGCTGCACTTGTAATTGGAATCGTAATTATGATCGCGTGCCGCAGGATGTGCAGGGACAAAAAATTTCTGATAAGAAGGGAAGCTGCGATCGCAATGGTTCTTGCAGTTGTTGTCTGCGTGAATATGATCTGTTTTGGACCAATGGCTACGTTGATTGGACTTGCAACGGGAAATGGAACTTTAAGCGATGAAACAAATGAAGAAGCTGCGGAAGCAGCAGAAGAAATTATGGAAGACGGAATTGTTCTTCTGAAGAATGAAAGCCTGCTTCCTTTAAATGAAACAAAAAAACTGAATATTTTTGGCTGGGAATCTATTAATCCGGCTTACGGAGGAGCTGGTTCCGGTGGAATTAATGATCTGTATGATATTGTCAGCCTGAATCAGGGACTTGAAAATGCCGGATTTTCTATTAACCAGAAACTGGTTGATTTTTATAACAATTATGGTGCAGATAATCCGGAAATGTCTATCCAGAAACAGAGCTGGACATTACCGGAGCCACCTGTAGATACTTACAGTGATGAACTTATTAAAAGTGCGAAAGAGTATTCTGATGTGGCAGTTGTGGTTCTTTCCAGAAAAGCAGGTGAAGGTCATAATGATATTCCTATGGATGTAAGAAAAGCAGCATATGATAATAATTCTGATGAATATGATGATTTTCCTGAGGGAGAGCATTATTTACAGCTTTCACAAACTGAGAGAGATATGGTGGATATGGTTTGCTCAAACTTTGATAATGTGATTGTGATTTATAATGGAGCAAATCAGTTTGAACTTGGTTTCGCAGATGAATATCCTCAGATTAAATCTGTTGTATGGTGCCCAGGAACGGGAAATGTGGGATTTAATGCACTTGGTAAAGTATTTTCAGGTGAAGTCAATCCTTCCGGAAAAACACCGGATACATTTATTTATGATATGACGACTGCTCCGTGGTGGAATAATGCAGAAAAAACAGAGTATACAAATCTGGCAGATATGGCCGTTGAAGGAATGAACGCAGGAACTGCGCAGGTGTATGCTCCGGCATTTACCAATTATGTGGAAGGCATTTATGTAGGATACAAGTACTATGAAACAGCTGCACAGGAAGGTGCGATTGATTACGATAAGACTGTACAGTATCCATTTGGATATGGTCTGAGTTACACGGAATTTGAACAGAAAATGGGTGAACTGGAGGAAAAAGACGGACAGATTTCTGTAGATGTAGAAGTAACCAACACAGGAGATGTTGCCGGAAAAGATGTAGTAGAAGTGTATTATAAACCGCCATATACAAATGGCGGAATTGAGAAATCTTCTGCAAATCTAATCGAGTTTGCAAAAACAGATCTGCTTCAGCCGGGAGAATCTCAGATGGTTACAGTTACATTTAGTATAGAAGATATGGCCTCTTATGATGAGAATAATGCAAAAGCGTATGTTCTTGAAAAAGGTGACTATGTAATCTCTATTAACAGCGATTCACACACTGTGCTGGATCAGAAAACTTATACCGCAGATGCTGATGTAGTATATAAGGGAGAAAATAAAAGAGCATCCGATGATACTGCTGCAACAAATGTATTTGAAGATGCAAAAGGAGATATAACATATCTGTCACGTGCAGATCATTTTGCAAATTATGAAGAGGCTACAGCAGCACCGGCATCTGCAGAGCTGGGTGAGCCATATGTTTCTGAATATCATCTGAACAGCAACTTTGATAAGACTACATATCTCAATGATGAGGATGTAATGCCGACAACGGGAGCTGATAATGGACTTACATTAGCTGATATGCGTGATGCTGATTATGACGATCCTCGTTGGGAAAAACTTCTGGATCAGCTTACTGTTGATGAAATGGCAAATATGATTGCGATGGCTGGTTATCAGACAGCAGCTATGGATTCTGTGGGAAAAGTGGCTACACTTGATTTCGACGGACCAGCAGCAATTAATAACAACTTTACAGGAGTTGGTTCTATTGGTTTTCCGATTGAAGTTGTAATTGCTTCCACATGGAACAAAGAACTTGCACAGACCTGGGGTGAATGCATGGGCAAGATCAGTCAGGAAATGGGTGCAGAAGGCTGGTATGCACCAGGTATGAATACTCACAGAACTGCATTTGGAGCAAGAAACTATGAATATTTTTCAGAAGATGGAGTTCTTGCAGGAAATATGGGTGCAAATGCAGTAGAAGGTGCAAGAAAATATGGAGTTTATTCTTATATCAAACATTTTGCTCTGTATGAGGGAAATGCAAAGATGGTAAGTGTCTGGTCAAATGAGCAGGCAATCCGGGAAATCTATCTGAAACCATTTGAAGTCTCTGTAAAACAGGGAGGCGCAAATGCGGTTATGGTTTCCTGGAGTTTCCTTGGAGATAAATGGACTGGAGAAAGCAGTAACCTTATGAATACAGTTCTCAGAGATGAATGGGGATTCAGGGGAATGGCGCTTACAGACTTCTTCCGAAACAATGGTCATGGATTTATGAATGCAGATGCAGCTTTGGCGAATGGAGTAGATGCAATGTTGTCCACATTCAACGGAGAAGAGAACAATGTAGCCAATCCGGAGCATCCAACATCTGTACTTCAGATGAGAAATGCCTGCAAAAATGTCATGTATACAGTTGTAAGCAGCTGGGCTTATGATGGAGAACACGAAGAAACAGGTATGGAAAACTGGAAAAAAGCAGGAATTGGTATCGACATTGTAATAGCATTTTTCATGGCAGGAATGGAAGTACTGGTAATCAGAGGATATAAGAAAAGAAAGAATGCTGAATAAGGATGAAAGTGGGATGGAAAACAGTTATGAAACAGCAAAAATTGGTTGAAAAGATGACAATAGAAGAAAAGGCAGCGATCCTCAGTGGAAAAACTGTCTGGCAGACCAGAGAAATTGACAGGCTTTCCATCCCGTCCATCTTTCTTTCAGATGGACCGCATGGAATTAGAAAACAGGCAGGAGCAGGAGACCATCTGGGACTGAATGCATCCTTGAATGCAACTTGTTTTCCCACAGCAGCGACGATAGCAAACAGCTGGAATCAGGATCTGGGGGAAGAGATTGGACAGGCCCTTGGAGAGGAAGCAGCAAGTATGGATGTAAATATCCTGCTTGGTCCGGGATTAAATATTAAAAGAAGCCCATTATGTGGAAGAAATTTTGAATATTTTTCAGAAGATCCATATCTTTCCGGGAAGATGGCAGCGTCATATATTCGTGGAATACAAAGTAAAGGCGTTTATGCCTGCCCGAAGCATCTGGCGGTTAACAGTCAGGAACTTCGGAGAATGGCAATGGACGCAGTTGTTGACGAACGGACATTAAGAGAAATTTATCTGACCGGTTTTGAGATAGCTGTTAAAGAAGGACACGCAAAAGCAATCATGAGCAGTTACAACCAGATTAATGGGATTTATGCTAATGAGGACAAACATCTTTTGACAGACATCCTGCGCAAAGACTGGGGATTTGATGGAATTGTAGTAACAGACTGGGGCGGAAGCAATGACCATGTGAAAGGTGTTGCTGCCGGCTCAAATCTGGAGATGCCGTCCTGTGGGTACGATTCTGCAAGAGAAGTGATTGCTGCTGTCCGAAATGGAAAGCTGAAGGAAGCGGATTTGGATGAAAGAGTTGGAGAACTGGTGGATGCAGTGATGGAACTGACATCAGGGAAGAAGCTTTCAGATAAAAACTTTGACAGAAACGCACATCATCAACTGGCAAGGAAAGCAGCAGCAGAAAGCATGATTCTTCTGAAAAATGAAAAACAGATTCTTCCGCTGGATACCAAAAAATCCATCGCTATTATTGGAGATTTTGCTTTTTCACCCAGATATCAGGGGGCAGGATCTTCTATGGTCAATCCAACAAAAGTAGAAGATATGTCATCGATTTTGCAACAATATGATTTGAATATTCTGGGAATGACAAGAGGCTATCATAGAAATGGAAATGTAGATGAGAATGATAGAAAGTTTGCATTAAATTTGTCTATGAATGCGGATATTGTGATTTTCTGCTTTGGTCTTGATGAGATCAGTGAATCAGAAGGACTGGACAGGACCCATATGCGTATTCCGCAGGATCAGATCGATCTTCTGCAGGATATCAGTAAAGTGAATGAAAATATTATTGGAATACTGAGTGCAGGATCTGCGATAGAAATGCCATGGCACACCTGTTGTAAAGCGATTTTGCATGGCTATCTGAATGGACAGGCAGGCGCTTCTGCAACATTGGATATTCTGACCGGAAAAGTGAATCCATCAGGAAGACTGGCAGAAACATATCCCATATCTTATGAACAGACACCGGCATACCGATATTATCCAAGCAATGAGAAAACATCGGAATACCGCGAGAGTGTTTATGTGGGATATCGCTATTATGATACTTCAAAAGTCCGGGTGCAATATCCATTTGGCTTTGGGCTTTCCTATACGGAATTTACATATTCTGATCTTATCATAGAAGAGGATGGAATCAAAGTTTCGGTTACCAATACAGGTGACAGAGACGGAGCTGAGGTTGTTCAGATGTATGTAGGACTTCCTAATGCAATCGTGTTCCGACCGGAAAAAGAACTGAAAGGTTTTGCAAAAGTTTATCTAAAGGCAGGAGAAAGCAGACAGCTCAGGATTCCGTTTGATGATAAGACATTCCGTTATTGGAATATAAAAACGGGACAGTGGGAAATAGAAACAGGAACTTATCAGATTATGGTAGGAGCCAGTGTTGCAGATATTCGTTTAACAGGTATGACTGAGAGAACAGGAAATAGTAAAGGGTATCCGTATAATCCGGCAAAAATGCCTTACTATTATACAGGAATCGTGCAGAAAATATCAGATGAGGAATTTCGTGAACTTCTTGGCCATGAGATACCGAACAGAAGATGGAGTGGAAATCTGGAAATCAATGATGCAATTTGTCAGATGTATTATGCAAAAAGCCGACTTGCAAGACTGATATATAGATGTCTCACAAAAATGAAAAAGAAGAGTGAGGCACAGGGAAAGCCGGATCTGAATATTCTTTTTATTTACAATATGCCGTTTCGGGGGATTGCCAAGATGACCGGCGGGGCAGTCAGTATGGAAATGGTATATGGAATTGTCGATGCTGTGAATGGCCACTTTATGCTTGGGGTAAAAAAAATAATTGGCGGATATTTCAGAAACAGAAGAAATAATAAGAAATATGAAAAATTATTAAAAGGAGCCGGAGGGAAGCGCAGATGAATCATATAAAAAATATATGGAAATATTTTGAAGAGAAACATTCTGTTTTTGCAAAATGGCTTTATCAGATATTCTATTTTGTTATATTCAGTATGGGCGTGACAGTATTCCAGTATCTTGTATTTACATTTTTACCAGGGATTTTGGGAATTGGTCTGGCTGGTACAGAATTTATGTGGCCAAAGGTTTCCATGAATCTGTTTGGAGTAAAATTTACATGGAGTTTGCTGGGGTATAATGTATTGCGTGATGCAACGGGGAATATACTGATCGGTGGTGGACTTGGCTATTTTATCAGTTATGAATTGGGGTCATTTCTTGCACAGTGTATCAATTTTCCACTTCAGAGAAATATTACTTTTAAAAGCCATGGAAATCCTGTATATCAGGCAATCTGGTATTTTGTTGCATGGGTGGTAATTTCACTGATTTGTAATGGATTTAATAATCTGTGGATGCCAGTTGCATCTGCATATGTGGCACCGGCAGTCTATAACATGCTTGTGACAATTATCACAGGTGGAGTTTCCATGGTGATTTTTTTCTTTGTGTTTAAAATTATTTTCCCAGAGGGGAAGGCTGAATAGAAGAAATTAGCAAGTATGCCTGAAATCTAATAATAAAAGAGATGAGGAGTAGTAAGAAAATCAGACAAATATATTTTTCCAAGAATTTGTCGTAAAAATGTGGTCAAATCAAGAAAATCGAGTGCGAAAGAGAATGTTACGCCATGCACAGCTCGGGAAAGAATTCCCTCGCTGTAGGGCTGTCGCCCTATAAAATAGCAAAAAAAGACGCCTTTGCAAGTAAACTAGCAGGGCGTCTTTTTTCACCATTTTGCATGGCTCGTAGCGTTCACAAATTCTTCACAAAAAATTAGCACTCACCTCTTGACAGTGCTAATAATGCGTGCTATATTTATGCTTAGAAACAGAAATAAAAGGAATTCGTTCATAGCACAGTGGGAAATGAGGTGAAAGATATGAACATTCAGAAATTTACACAGAAGTCAATGGAAGCAATCCAGGATTGCGAAAAATTAGCATATGAATATGGCAATCAGGAAATCGAGCAGGAGCACCTGCTGTACAGTCTGCTGACCCAGGAGGACAGCCTGATCTGGAAACTGATTGAGAAAATGGAGATTAAAAGGTTTAATGCTCTTTTGATGCGGACGATTGTCGGTATGTTGTTTATGGGAGTATTAATGTGGGAGACATTTTGTCTTGATACTGGCAGAAAGGGATTTTTGGGAGAGACATGGTATATATTTGCATTTGCAGTTTTGCTGTATGTCGTTGTAGCGATAAGAGCTTCCGATATTTTGGAGAGAATAAAGAAAGATAAGAAATTAATGGGAGCATTAGATAGTGAAATATATTCGGACTATAATTCTAAGGCTTTGACAGCAGGCTTTTATGCGGCTATGCAAATGGGATTATTAGTTTATTGCTTTGGAGATTTTTTTAATCTCTCGGTACGTATGGGTGCTCTGGTTATAGTGGTGGTAGCTATGCTTTTCTCAGAAATAAGAAGATTGCTTCTGTATAATCCCTATAAAGATGGAAAATAAAGAACTGCTCAATAAAATAAAGGTCTACAGGGCGATGAAGAATATCAGCCAGGAAGAACTGGCTGTAGCCATTGGAGTAACCCGAAAGACAATCAATACGGTAGAGACCGGAAAGTTTATTCCCTCTACTGTCCTTGCGCTGAGGATAGCACGTTATTTCGGGGTTCCGGTGGAAGAAATTTTTGTGTTGAATGATGAAGCATCGTATTGAAATGATGAACTCTGCCTGACGGCTTTCTTTTACTTACAATATCAGCCAGATCGCTATGATATGCCCTATGCTTCCTCCCAAACAGAACAGATGGAACGTAGCGTGCATATATGGCTTGCGCAGCGAATAGAACACTGCCCCGATGATATACGAAACTCCTCCGCCTATCAGCCACCAAAAAGCCGGACCGGCTCCCATCTCTGCTAAATGATCCATCAAAGGCTTCATAGCCACGAGGATGCAGGCTCCCATAGCTATATAACAAGCGGTTTCCAGATTACTGTGTTCTTTCAGTTTCTTGAAACTCAGTATAAAACCGACGATAGCCGACAGCCAGACAAAAGAGAAAATTCCCCATCCCCAACCGCCTGCGTGCCTCATGACGAGCAGTGTAAACGGAGTGTACGTCCCCGCAATGTGCAGATAGATAGCCCCGTGATCGAATTTGCGAAGCAATTCCTTCAGCTTACCCGGACGGCTGCCGTGATACCAGGTGGAGCTGACATAAGAAGACAGCATGCCAAACAGGTAGACGGTTACACAAGCTACCGCCCACTTCGGTTCGGCACCCGCCGCCGCTTTCGCGAGCAGGAAATAGCCGGCTATGACTCCAAGCAGTATACCTGCTCCGTGACTGAGCGTGTTTGCCCATTCTTCGACGTTATTGTATCTTTTATTTTCCAATGTTTCCTTTCGGCTTTGGTTAGAGCCGCAAAGGTACACTTTTATTTTTTCTTGAAAGCCAGAGTGATTTTCTTTTTAATAGGTTGGGTTTTCTTTCTAAACCAGTTTTCCTTCGATGAAGGTGGAGCTGATTCGCGTTCAGCTTTGATTGATTTTATCAAAAACTCTTTCATCTGATTGGCTGGTGGGTATATCCATACAAATTCAGAGTCTCTATAACTTTGGTCAGCTTCCGAAAGAAAACTCCAATCTTCCGTGTCAAAGTTATAAAACCCAAGATTGGTTTCTCCGTGTTCGTCACAAGTCAGTACTATGACTGAAAACTCTTCTTCCTCATGTCTGGGAAGTTCTTTCTTTTTGTATATCTTCATATTCTCTTTATTATAATTTTGTTATTAAATTGTTTTGCTACTTGTTTTCGGAAATCAAGGAATAACGCAAGCTGGCTGACGTTTTCTTTCAGTGTCGGATTGCGTCCGTTGGAGTAATAAGGTATCTGGATGTCGGCATACGCCGTTGCGGTGGTGTCGGGAGCAAAGCTGGTCATGGTGAGCTCTTCCTTGGAGGGTTTTCCGTACTTCAGATTCGGTTTGATCGTGTTATCGGACTGCTGTGAAAAGGTAGTCGATAGCAAGCATAACAGAAATGTTGAGAATATGAATAGTCTTTTCATATCGAGTGTGTTTTGTCTTCTCCGACAAAGATAAAAAAAATGGGGCTGTGTCAAAACTAAGGCACATCCCCTTCTTTTTTTAATATAAAATAGTCGTTCCTCTTTTTTTGTCTATGCGACTATTTTTTCAGTAATTAGGTAATAAGGCTTAATATTCGTCGTATTTTGAGTCACACGTGGTCTGATAAAGATAAATATAGTGTGTGCACTCCTTCTCTTTCCTGCTTTTAGTAGTTTTGTACACATCTTTTTGATATTAAAAGCTATAGCAAAGAAGGCAAAGTCCATTGTAACCTTGTCTTCTCCCACATGCCGGAACCTTTTGTATGCCATGTTGTGTTTCATTTGTCCAAAAACTGCTTCCGGTTCTATACATCG
>ERZ772876.3898-NODE-3898-length-10333-cov-3.457287_pt1 | contig 10333 bp, 10 predicted proteins | sample MGYA00580584_ERZ772876 | MGnify/ENA primary metagenome ERZ772876 (study PRJEB29015, sample SAMEA2737728) | human gut metagenome | biome: human gut; feature: human-associated habitat; material: faeces | place: China | collected 2012 ...
GTTTCGTGTGTCATGATAGGATAATCTTGGCCACATTCTGCGGAAAGTGGAGCAGGACGGCTTTTTGGAGGACATCGTGGTCACGCCCGACGGCGAGAACACATGGCGCATCATCAGCGGACACCGCCGGGTGATGGCCGCCGAGCTGCCCCCGCCTCCGCCCAAGCCCGCCCCGGCCGCCAATCCTCTGCGGACGGTGGATTCCTTTGGCCGGGCCGTCCGCCGCTCCACCGCCCAGCTGAAGGCGCTGGATCTCTCCTCCGACGTGGACCGCACCACCGCCCGAAAAAAGCTGGACACCTGCCTTGCCAATCTGGAAGAACTGCGGCGAACGGTGGAAGCCCTGAAAGCCGGTCTGGACGGCTGATCTCCCCCCCCTGCCCCGCGCCGTCCGCGCCGCGCAAAACCGCATAGAAAACAACGGTAACGGGACGCGCATGCGTCCCGTTACCGTCATATTGGCCGTCTTTTCACCCACGCGCAAATCATTTTTACAAAGGCCGCAAGGAGCGTATCATGCAAATTTTTGTTGAAAAAGTCGAAAATCCAAATCAGGAGTTTTGGATCTGGAAGAAGAAAATCACAAACAGACAGACGGAAGGCATCTACCCGTCAACGGTTTCAAATGTCGGCTCCGGCATCAGTGCAGCGATTTACCAAAAGGATGAGGCTGGTCATGTTACTCAAATCGCACAGCTACAGCTCCCTGATTACGAAAAGCTGGCCGAGTACTATTCTGCCGGAAAAGAGATCAATTTAAATTATACATACATCGATGACTTCGCATGGCTTGGGGATGAACTGCCTTATGAGGTGGAATCACTTCCCTATACGGAACGTGAAGGCTTTTCCGCGCGGTGCGCCCTGCTGAATAACCACGGGGAACCGGCTTACTTCCACATCATGCAGTCAAAACTGAAAAAGGGTGATATGGATTTTTCCTATTCGGGCTTTTTCAACCTCAATCTGGATCTTTGCAATTTAAGCGTTGAACAGGGAAATCTTGTATTCGATTTTGCGCGCTTTGATCATTCCAATATTTCTGTTGGAATGATCGCGTGCGGAGGAAATCCGTACTTTTCTCCGGAAATTTCTTTCAGTTATATAAAAGCGGATACCGTAAAAATAGATACGATGCTGATGTCGCAAAGCCTTTCCCTGAATTTCTTATGCGCCAAAACCAGCAACACGACTATTTCATTAGATCCTCTTCCCACTACATTTAAAGAGATCTGTTTTGTGAAAGCCGCGGCAAATACCGTCACGATAACAAATGCGGAAATCGACACCGTGGATATCAGAGAGGCACATATTGATTCCTTAACGTTTCAGCGGTGTAAATTTCTCGAGTATGCCGAGATCGGCGGCCATATACAGGAGCTCCATATAGATGACTGCATAAACGCGGCTGTATGGAAGCTCTCTGTGCCGCAAGCCCAAACCCTCACCCTTTCCGGGACGATCAATACGGGAAGGATCTGCTTCACGAATTTTGTATCCGCAATTCCACCGCTTACCGCCGCATCCTCCAGCGATCCCGCGCAGCTGCTCATGTTAAAAGAGAATTTCAGGCAAACCGGCGAGTATGAGAATGAGGACATCTGCCATCTCTATTTTCAGAGATCTAAAACGAAATGTGAGCGGAATCGTCTGAAAAAGGCAGGGCGATATATGCTCGATGGCATAAGCGGCTATGGGACCAAACCATTCAGAATGCTGTTGGTGATCCTTGCGGTGATCGTGCTGTTTGGTACGCTATATTATTGCGCACCCTTTCTGTCCTTCCATGGCGCAAGCACGTGGCTTGAGCATATCTACGCAAGCGGGATAACCTTTTTCGCTGTTGGCTACGGCGATTTATTTCCGCTGAATACCATTACAAAAATGGTGTCTCTGGCAGAAGCTTTCCTCGGCGTCACTTCCACAAGTTACTTCTTGGTACTGCTGTCGCGGAAGGTCATACGCTGAGAACCATCACCAGTCCATACCCGTCAAGCCGGAGCTGAATAGCCTCCACACAGTCATTTCAATTGAACCGGCCTTGTTTTCTCGCCTTTTAACCGCTATACTGTAAAAAAGGAGGGGTATTATGGACTTTTGGAACGCTATGCCTTTTGGCGCCGCAGTTGGGGATGCCATCGGTTTTAACGCCAGCCAGAAAGCCGCCTTGCAGCTCATGGCCATGCAGCCGGACAAAGTCCCGCAAAAAAACGATTCCGTGCGGGTCGACATTGAAATGGACCCGGAGGCGGCCGAAGCCTTGGAGTTCCTTGAACATTTTTCGGAGGAACCCTTGATTTGAGCACCAACTGAACAATCCGGCTGCTGATAGCCATCTTAGGTTTGAAGAACAGTTTGCCCTGAGGGTCGACGCCGAATGGAACAGGAGCTATCATGGATGATGACATGATCTATTACGCGAAATCTCCAAATCCGCAGGGGTATCAGCAGACGGTAAAAGAGCACTTACTGGCAGTTGCGGAGCTTGCCCAGAAGTTTGGGACGCCCATGGGTCTGGCCACGGCCGCAAAGCTGGCGGGACAGACGCATGATTTCGGAAAGTACTCTCAGGCGTTTCAGGAGCTGCTCAACGGAACCCGGTCAGGGATCGACCACGCCATGGGCGGCGCGTGCTATTTGGAAGCCATTTACAGGGGCAGCGTTGGTGCCCGCCCGGTCATCGAGGCGGTCAACGGCCATCATAACGGTCTTGTGGCTTACGACGAAATCCGAAGCGAACTGCACGCCGTTGCCGATCCGCGCAAAAGGCCCTGCGGAAACGGCGGAAAGACGCCTGCCATCGAAGATACAGAGCAGCTGCAAGCGGCAAACGCCGCATTCAGGAAAGACTTTCCTTCCTTCAAACCGCCGATGCTTTCCGCTCCGCCCATTGCTGAATTGGAGTCCATGCTGTATACCCGGATGCTGTTTTCCTGTCTGGTGGACGCAGACTATACGGCCTCTGCCCTAAATGATGACAGCACCTATTTGGATCGTGCGGAAAACAGCAGCTTTGATCCGCAGCTGCTTTTGAAAAAGCTGGATGAATACCGAAACGGCATCCGGCAATCATCCACGGCGGACAGGGCCCTGAATACATATCGGGACCGGGTATTTGAGCAGTGCGGGAAAATGGGCAATGAGCCGGAAGGGCTTTACACATTGACAGCGCCTACCGGAACCGGAAAAACGCTTGCTCTTCTGCATTTTGCCCTGCGGCACTGTCAGGAGCACGGAAAGCAGCGCATCATCGTGGTCCTTCCCTTTTTGACCCTGGCGGAGCAAAGCGCGGAGATCTATTCAAAAATAATCCCCGATGTTCTGATCGATCACAGCCAGAGCGATCTGCCGGAGGACGCTTGGGAGCTGGCTGCCAGATGGAGCGCGCCGGTCATCATCACGACGTCCGTCCGCTTTTTTGAATCGCTGTTTTCAGACCGGCCCGCCGCTTGCCGCAAGCTCCACAACATCGCAAACAGCGTCGTGCTGTTTGACGAAGCGCAGAGCCTGCCTGCCGATTTGACCTCGGTTACACTGCGGGCAGTAAATGAATTGTGCGGCCGATACCACACGACAATGGTATTTTCTACGGCAACGCAGCCGGATTTCTCCGCGCGAAAAGACCTGACCTGGAAGCCGCGAGAAATTCTGCCGGAGTCCGGGGAGATGTTCCGCGCCCTGCAGCGGGTGATGGTAGATTGGCGGCTTGGAGAAGACACACCGCTGGAAACCATTGCGGAGGAGATGTCCGGACAGGACAGCGTCTGCGCCATTGTTAATCTGCGCCGCCATGCGCGGCAGATCGCCGGCAGGCTTTCTGAGCTCTGCCCCAAGGATACCGTCTTTTACCTTACCACGGATCTGTGCCCCGCTCATCGGAGCAAGCAGATCAAGCGCATCCGGGAGCGGCTGAAAAACAATCTTCCGTGCCGGGTGGTGGCGACCCAATGCATCGAAGCGGGTGTAGACTTGGATTTTCGGACGATGTACCGGGCCTTGGCTCCGCTGGACGCCATCATTCAGGCTGCCGGGCGGTGCAACCGAAACGGCGGGGCGATGGGACGCGTGACGGTTTTCTGCCCGGCTGACCCGCGGATGCCCTATCCGGATCAATGGTACAGCAATGCCGCCGTCACGGTGCGGGAGATGGGGCCGCCGTTTTCCATCCATGACCCGGAGAATGTCCGGGAATACTACCGGCGGCTGTTTCACGGCAAAAAAGGCAAACAGAAACTGCGGGCTGCCATTGACAGCCGTTCCTTTGCGCAAACCGCCGCGGAATACCGGCTGATCGACAACGCCGGTGCTCAAGTGATCGTCCCTTACAGCGGCGCCGATGTGTCTTATGCAAGCATTGCCAAGCGGATGCGGGATGAGGGCGTTACCCACGCGTTATTAAAGGAAGCGGCCCCCATTACAGTGACCTGCTTTGCTAAGAATTTGAAGATTTACGCGGAGGAGATCCCCTTTGCCGGTCACGGGAAAACACAGACCGCGGGCAGCGGCGTCTTTCTGCTTTGCCCGCAGTATACCGATTTGTATTCCGACGAGCTTGGATTGCATCTGCCGCGGGAAGAAAGCTTCGAGTCAATATTCTGAAATGTTTACGCCATAGCACGCTATGTGTCCTTTTTATCGGACACATAGCGTGCTATTGTGATTTATGTACATAAAAGAGGAGGTTTTTCATTGACTTTCTTGTGCATTGTTTTATACTATATATGACAGCTAAATAGCTGATGAGTAGAAATATATAGAGTATGATTTGACCGCCCTGCCTGGAAAACGGGACGGGGCGCGCAAATCACGGAGGTGAATTCTATTTGAAGGAAGTTGTTATCGAGGTTTGGGGGGACTTTGCCTGCTTCACCATGCCGCAGGCGAAGGTGGAACGGCTGACTTACCCCTTCCCTCCCCCGTCGGCTGCCAGAGGGATCCTTTCCGCGATCTACATGAAACCGAAAGAATTCCTGTGGAGGATCGATCGCATCGGGGTGCTGGAGCCGATTCGCTATATCAGCTTCAAGCGCAATGAGATCAAATGCACCGTCAGTTCAACGCCGGTCTCCGCGGAGGAGGAACGGACTCAGCGGCAGACGACCGCCCTCCAGAACGTGCGCTATCGCATCGCCGCGTCGATCATACCGCGCCCAGCCTTTGTGGGGCGTGAAACGCAGCTGTACGAACAGGCCCTGCGGCGTATCCGCGGCGGAAAATGCTATTTTCAGCCGTCCTTGGGCTTGCGGGAATTTACCTGCTACTTTGAGGAGAGCGACGGCACTCGGCCTCCCATTCAGGAATCTCTGGATGCCGGACTGATGGTCTATGATCTGTTTACGCCGGAAGATGTGGAGGTCACCAAAAAAGCCAAAATTCAGATGTCTCTGTTCCATGCGGTGATGGAAAACGGCGTTATTTCCGTTCCGCCTTATGAGAGCCAGGAGGTTTTGAAAGGAGAGGCGATCCATGCTGAAGGCGCTGTATGATTATGGGCTCCGCCGACAGTTGACGCTGCCCCCCGGTTTCATTGAGAAAACCGTCAAGGCATATATCTCCCTTTCAGAGGACAACGACCATGTCAGCATTTATCTGGGCGATGATGAGCATCTGCTCTGCCCGGACATGGGGAGCCTTGCGCAGGGCAGGGACAAATGCAACGTTCTGGTGGAAAAACGGTCCATTGTGATTCCCGACGCACCGGCGGATGGGGCCAAACTCGCCGCCAAGAGCGCTTTCTTTCTGGAAACGCTCCGCGACGCGTCGGAGGAGGAGCCGCTGCTGAAGGCTTGCGTCCGAGCGTTGGAAACCCCTGAGATCACGGAAGCCATCCGGGCAGAGCTGGACCGCATGAAGATAAAGCCGGGTGACAGGGTCTCATTTCGGGTCAACGGAACCTCAATGGTGGAGTCTGAAAATATCCGCCGTTGGTGGCGGGAGTACCGAAAGCGGTTTGCCAAGGGGGATGCTTCTCCGACAGAGCTGTGCTTGATCACCGGCGAGCCCACGGTTCCCATGATGACGACCACCTCCATTCAGGGCCTGCACGCCGTGGGAGGGCACCCCAAAGGAGATGCTCTGATCTGCTTTGATAAGTCGGCATTTTGCTCCTACAATCAGAAACAAGCGGTCAACGCGCCCGTTTCCGAGGAGGCGTTCGGCGTGGTGAAATCGGCGCTGGACGATCTGCTGAAGGATGCGCCGATCCTTGCGGGCATGAAGTTTGTGCACTGGTTCGACCGGGAGATCGCCCAGGAGGAGGACCCGTTCTGTACCCTTGACTTTGGCTTTGATATACCAGAGCAGGCGCCGGAAACGGTTCCCGTCAATCCGGCCACTAAGCGGAACATGGCAGACCAGGTCCCCGAAAGCGTCTATTCCGGTCAGGCGGCTCCGGATCTGGACGGCACATCCTATTACATTTTGCTTCTTTCCGGCGTAAACAGCCGCGTTATGATCCGCAGATTTGAGCGGGGCAGCTACGCCGACCTGCGGCGGAATCTGCGTCAATGGTATGACGATCTGGCATTGACCAATCAATCCGGCACAGGGAACATCAAACCGGTGAAGCTGACCGCGCGCCTGCTGCGCCTGCTGAAATTCCAGAAGGGCGACACCCGCCCGCTGGACAGGCTGTCCAAGGAACTGGCCGGATTGACCCCGGCGGTGATTCAGGCCGTTCTTTCCAACGGAACTCTGCCGGACGCCGTCGCGGCAAAGGCGCTGGCCTATATCCGTTCAGAACTGCTGAGCAGTGACGACAGTGACAAACAAAGCGCGCAAAGTCCTCTGCCCAACAGTCTGGCCTGCCAATGGCTCAAGGTCTGGCTTCTGCGAAAAAATCGAATAAATCATCAGGAGGTACCGATTTTGGAAGAATATAATTTCAACCTTCCCAGCACCGCCTATCACTGCGGCGGTTTGATGGCCGTTTACGCGGCAATTCAAAAGGCGGCGATGCCTGATGTCAATACCGGCATTGTAGAGCGCTACTATGCCTCCGCCATTCAGATGCCCGCGCTGGTCATCGGCCAGCTCAGCAGCCGTTCCAACCACCATCTGGAAAAAATGGAGAACAAATGGCTTGCCGATCAATATCAGGAAAAGCTGCGGCAGGTATCCGTCGCGCTGGGGACATCCATTCCCGCCACACTGAATCTGGAGCAGCAGTCCTATTTCGCGCTGGGATACTACCAGATGGGAGCAAAACTCAGTCAGGAGAAGAAAGAACGTTCCGCTGCCAGTGAAAAAGCGGCAGCCGAAGAATAAGGGGGAGGCTTTACCATGGCTATTCAGAATCGATATGAATTCATCTACTATGTGGCGTGCTCCAACTGCAACCCGAACGGCGATCCAGATATGGGAAATATGCCCCGCATTGACCCGCAGACGATGCAGGGCTTTATGACGGACGGCGCTTCCAAACGCCGCATCCGCAACTATGTAGAGCTGGCCTACCGGGACAAGCCCGGAATGGGCATTATCATTCAGCAGGCAACGAATATCAACCGCCACATTGCCGAAGCCAAGCGAGCCGCCGGCGTGGAGGACTGCGCGAAAGCCAAGGAGGCTGTTTATGCCGGCAGAAAAAAGGCCTGCGAGCTTTTCTACGATGTGCGTGCGTTTGGCGCGGTCATGTCCACAGGCCCCAATGCCGGTCAGGTGCGCGGACCGGTACAGATCACCTTCGGCAAGAGCCTGGACCCGGTGCTGCCGCTGGATATTTCCATTACCCGTATGGCGGTGGCGGACAAGGTGAAAGATGGCGCTGTTGTGGAGGACTACATGGCTTGGGAGGAAGCCCAGTCGGAGGACAAGCTCCGCACCATGGGCCGCAAGCAGATCATCCCCTTCGGCCTGTATGAGGTCCGCGGCTTTGTCAGCGCGAATCTGGCAGAGGAAACGGGCTTTGACGAAGAAGATCTGAATATCCTCTTTGAGTCTATTTTGAATATGTACGAGCATGACCGCTCCGCCAGCAAGGGCGAGATGGCGGTGGTCTCTCCGCTGATCATTTTCAAACACGTTGGCACGGACAGCGACGCCGAGCAGAGAGTGCGGCAGGCGAAGCTGGGCTGCGCGCCGACTCATAAGCTGTTCGATTTGGTCAAGGTCACAAAAAAGGCCGCGGTGGCGTATCCCCGCAGCTATCGGGATTACGATGCCGTGGTGAAACTGGACAAGGTGCCCAGCGGCGTGCGGATCGGCTTTAAGCCGGATCCCTTCTCCCCGATCGTCTGGGACGCACTTCCCGACGGAGAGGACTGGTTCTGCCGTGGATGACTGGGAGCCGATCCCCCTTTCACGGCTGTCACACGCCGGTTTCTGCCTGCGGCGTGCCGCGCTGCTGACGAATGAACAGCTTTGGTCGGAGAGCGCGGACACCGCCAAGGGTCGGGCAGAGCATGAGCGTGTCCATACCCAACGGATAGAGCGCAGGGGAAACACCGCGAAGCTATACGAATTCCCGGTGTTCTCCAACTCTCTGGGCGTTGCCGGGAAATGCGACTGCATCGAGGCAGAGGAAGACCCTCAAGGCTGTCGTATTTCCGCGCTGGATTTCCCGGTGCGGCTGTTTCCTGTGGAATATAAGCACGGCAAGCTCCGGGCAGAGCGGGAATATGAAGTGCAGCTGTGCGCGCAGGCTATGTGTCTGGAGGAAATGTTTCAAACGCAGATTTCGGAGGGATCCATCTACTACATTACGTCTCACCGCCGGTATTCGGTTCCCTTTACAACGGAGCTGCGGGATCTGGTAAAGAAAACGGTCCAAGAAATCGAATCCTTTCGCCGCGGATTTTTTGTCCCGCCCGCAAAACCCGGAGCCAAGTGCAAGGCGTGTTCTCTGCGGGAGGACTGCCTGCCCGGTGTGCAGCATTCCGCTTTGGAATATTGCGCCCAGCTTCGCAGGGAGGCGGCAGAGGAGGACTTACCATGAAAAAACTGCTGGAAACCTTGTATGTCACCACCCCGGAAAGCTATCTGTTTGAGCGGAACGGAAATATCTGCATTTCCATCGGCGGCGTGGAGAAAGCAGCTGTTCCCATTTCACAGGTGGATTCGATCGTCCTGTTTGGAAAGAATACTCTCTCCACCGCACTGATGGCTTTTTGCTCGAAAAACGATGTGACCATCACGTTTCTCAGCGAAAACGGCAATTTTTTAGGGCGGGTGTGCGGCCCGGTCAGCGGAAACGTGCTGCTGCGGAAACGGCAATACGAAAGCCTGACGGATCCGGCGTTTGCGAACCGATTTGTAGGGGACCTGCTGTTCTGCAAGATTCGAAACAGCAAGTCTGTGCTGATGCGCCACGGGCGCTCCACAACGGATGAAGCGGCAAGGCGTTCCATTGCCGCCGCGGTATCCGGTCTGACGGAGCTTGCAAAACGATTGGATGACTGTGCTGACATAGATTCCATGCGAGGTGTGGAAGGCGCTGCCGCATCGGTCTATTTTTCCTGCTTTGACACGCTGCTCAGCAGCCCAAAGGGGTATCGCTTTGAGACAAGAAGCCGTCGTCCGCCGCTGAATGAGGTCAACGCCGTGCTATCCTTTTTGTACACGCTGCTGGCGCATGACGTTCGCTCCGCAATGGAAACGGTGGGCTTGGATCCCGCCGCGGGGTATTTGCATACGCTCCGGCCGGGGCGCTCTTCATTCGCGTTGGACATCATGGAAGAGCTTCGGGCGCCTTTATGTGACAGACTGGTCATATCCATGTTCAACAAGGATCAGTTTCAGCCTCGTGATTTTATTGCGGATTTTGGGGCGATCTACCTCAGCGATAAGGGGCGGCGGAAAGTTCTGGAGCAGTGGCGCGGCAGAAAACGGGAAACCATCCAGCATCCGTTTTTAAAGGAAAAAATTCCGATCGGCATGATTCCCTGCGCGCAATCTATGCTGTTTGCCCGTGTGCTGCGTGGAGATTTGGATCGGTATCCACCTTTTGTATGGAGGTAACGCCGTATGATGCTGGTTGTGACCTACGATGTGGATACATCGGATACTGCCGGTCAGAAGCGTCTGCGAAAAGTCGCGAAGATTTGCGAGCGTTACGGAATGCGCGTACAAAACTCTGTGTTTGAGGTGCTTGTGGACGCCGCACAGCTGGTAACTCTGAAAAGTGAACTGGAAAAAGTCATCGATATCGCGCAGGACTCCGTTCGATTTTATCGATTGGGAAACACTTATGAAAGTCGAATCGAGACCATGGGGAAAAGGCCTCTCGTAGAAGCTGGAAAAGCCTTGATTTTTTAGCGCGCCGACCCTGCCCGAACAGATTTCAGTGTGAGGTTGGCGCAGGAAAATTACAGTTATCTGCACAGTTTTTCAAAAA
>ERZ772876.3902-NODE-3902-length-10315-cov-5.377388_pt1 | contig 10315 bp, 9 predicted proteins | sample MGYA00580584_ERZ772876 | MGnify/ENA primary metagenome ERZ772876 (study PRJEB29015, sample SAMEA2737728) | human gut metagenome | biome: human gut; feature: human-associated habitat; material: faeces | place: China | collected 2012 ...
ACGGTGCAAGCTTCTTCTGACGAGACGGAAAGACGCGCTGTCAGGCGTGTCTGCCCTTGTTAACCGATACTATAAATATATAAAATATTATAGCATATATATCCGAGATTGCAAATACAGCATTTTCACGAATATATATTTGAAATCACGGCCGGAATCGTGCTGAATAGCGCTGAAATTTCCTGCCCGCCCGCGCTGCGGAACATTGACAGAAAACTCCGGATTTGGTAATCTGGAAATGAGAAAACTACGGAAGTGACCGACAATTAACGGGAGGATATAGCACAATGTATATAATCATTAGGTTGATAATTGGGTTTATCTTTTTCGTGTGCTCAATTGCGGTGATAAAGACGTCCAAGACAGCGCGCAAACATATTCTGTATGCTGTTTTTGCGGGCTTATCTGTGATATTGGTTACTGTATTGGCCTTTCTGCCAATTGAAAATTCCTTTGTGACTTTTGATTCTCCGAAAGCAGCATATGAGTATTTTAATTCAGGGAAATCAAATATTGAACTTGTGGTTAAGGGAGATAATTGCGACTTCATTATTGATCGTAAAAAAGATTCTGACACGTATCTGATCGTACCTAAAACGGCAAATGGATGGAAGATAGGAATTGGCTGGGAGACAAAAAGAATAGTTCAGAAGTTTTCCGGCGGTGTTGTCGTATATGTTTATCAATACAAGAACACAAACGATTATTTTGTGACCGTTTCTGACACAAATGGTGAAAAGTTAACTCTATCGGACGAATATAATACCGAGTTTTATCCGCTCGAAAGAACCGATAATGCTCTTGGAAAAACTTTTGTCACGTACTATGCCCATATTACTGACCTTGATTCGCAATATAGTGTGACAGTAAACGGCAGCAAAATAGTATTGAAAGATTAATAGCTCCGGCGCAATCACAATATAATCCGGAAAATGAAGCCGAATTAAATCCACAACGCGAACCTCCGTACACAACAGTGTGCGGAGGTTTTCGTTTATATTGCCCACAAGGCACAGAAGCTTTTTCCCACGCAAGAATCGCCCTGCAAAAATGCGCCGTTCACGAATATATATAATATATCAGCAATCGGAGATCGTGAAAGGAGAGCTTATGGAGATATATGTTGTGCGCGGCGGAGACAGCCTTTACGGCATCGCCCGCCGGTACGGAACGGACGCGGCGGAGCTGGCGCGGATAAACCAGCTCAACGACCCCGCGCGGCTTGTGCCCGGCATGGCGCTGCTCGTTCCTGGCGGCACGGCGGACAGACGCGCGATAGAGGTCAACGCCTACGCGTACCCCGCCATATCTGACGCGGTAATGGCGGAGACTATGCCGTATCTGACGTTTTTCTGCCCGTTTTGTTATCAGGCGGATGCGGCGGGCGGACTGCTGCCGATAGAGGACGCGCGGATGATCGCGGCGGCCTACGCGGACAATGCCGCGCCGCTGCTGACCGTGACCAATCTCGGCCGCTCCGGCGGTTTCTCCGGTGAGATTGCCCACGCGCTGTTCACGGATAAGACTGCGCAGGACGCGCTGTTCGAGAATATCTTCTCCGTGCTGCGCATGAAGAACTATTACGGCGTCAATTTCAACATCGAATATGTCTACCCCTACGACCGCGACAGTTACAGCCAGTTTCTCCGCCGCGCCGCCGACGAGCTGCACCCGCGCGGCTACTTCCTCAGCACTGCCATTGCCCCGAAGGAGAGCGCCGGGCAGGAGGGGCTGCTGTACACCGCGCACGACTACGCCGCTCACGGCAGGTACGCCGACCGCGTGATAATAATGACCTATGAATGGGGCTACACGTACAGCGCGCCGCAGGCCGTATCGCCGGTGAACCGTATGCGGCGGGTGCTGGAATATGCCGTGGGCGAGATACCGCCGGGGAAAATTCTCATGGGCTTTTCAAACTACGGCTACTCGTGGCGGCTGCCATGGCGGCAGGGCGACGCGGCGACGGTCATCTCAAACGCGGCGGCGATGAATCTCGCGGCCTCGGCCGGGGCGGAGATAAAATTCGACCGCACCGCGCAGGCGCCGTTCTTCACGTACACAGACGCCGCCGGCGTGCGGCGCGTGGTGTGGTTCGAGGATGCGCGCAGTGTCCGCGCGCGGCTGGAGCTGGTGAACGAATACGGCCTCGCGGGGATAAGCTGCTGGACCGTGAACCAGCTCTACCGCCCCGGACTTGAGCTGCTGCAGGGCATGTTCGACGCGGAAAAGGTGATTTAAAGAAAAATTTTTGAAATTCCCGTGACAAATTCGTCCGCAACCGGTACTCTATAAGTGAAAGCGCTTTCGGAAACCTTGGAGGCCGTTATGGATGATGAAAAGATAATAGAGCTGTACTGGCGGCGCGACGAGACGGCGATCGCCCGCACGGACGAGAAATACGGGCGGCTGTGCCGGAAAATTTCGGACGACATCCTCTCAAGCCGCGAGGACAGCGAGGAGTGCGTCGCGGATACATATCTTGCCCTGTGGAACTGCATCCCGCCGCAGCACCCGTCCCGCTTCCGCGCGTTTATCGCCGCGGTAACGCGCAACCTCAGCCTGAAGCGTCTGCGCAGCCGCGCCGCGTTGAAAAACGGCGGAGCCGATCTTGCGCTGGAGGAGCTGGGCGAAACGCTCGCCTCCTCCGCGGCGGTAGAGCGCGAATACGAGCGTCGCGAGCTTACGCAGGCGATAGACGGATTCCTGCGCACGCTCTCGGCCGACGACCGGAACATTTTCATCTGCCGCTACTGGCTCTTCGCGCCGACTGCGGATATTGCCGCGCGGCTCGGCTTCTCGCAGAGCAAAGTGACGACCTCTTTATACCGCACTCGGCAGAAGCTGCGGACTTACCTCGAAAAGGAGGAATTAATATGAATCCGCTCGATTTTCTGCTTGCCATGAACGATATTGACGCCGCCGCCGTGGACGAGGCCATTGAGCTGATGCACGGCGGGACGGTGGGGAATGACACGAGGGAGGTCATAAATTTGAATAAACACCGCAGAAAAACGCTGCGCCGATCCGCGCTCATCGCGGCGATCGTGGCTCTGCTAGCGGCGCTGGGCGCTGCGGCCTACGCCACTGATCTGTTCGGCCTGCGGGCGATGGCGATGGATCCGACGGACAATCCGGTGTACGAATTTGCCGAGCAGACCGACGGCAGCGTCCAGCGGACGGTGAATCCTGAGGCGCGGAGGATATCGCTGACACAGCCGCAGGAGGTACCCGATTACATGTCCGAAGAGGTGAAGCGCGCGGTCGAGAACTCGCGGCTCGCATGGGCGGAATGGGAGGAATACCGTGACTCGCTGCCCGACACCACGCCCGCGTTCATGCTGAATCTGCCCGACGGTCTCGCCGCTATCGACACAGATTATAGCGACGACGGGACCTGCACCATAACGCTGTACGGGTACGTGGACGGCGAACTTGCGCCCATCGAGACGCGCTCCGCCCCATCCGAGGAGGTCAAGGCCTGGGAGGATCACCTGCTGCTCGCGTCGCAGGGCTTCGGGAAATACGACTACTTCTACTTTGCCAGAGACGCCGCGGGCGAAGTGAAGCTGGAGGAGATAGCGGCGAAATACGGCCTCGCCCTGCGCGGGCAGAGCACGCAGCTCGGCTCAAGCGACACCTCGAAAGCGCTCGCGGAGAAGTTCGGCCGGGAGTACACGCCCTTGGATATGGACATCCCGAACGAGGAGCTTACGCAGTTTATCTCAGACAAGTTCTGTACGGGAGATTTCTTCCGCGAGCCGCCGAGCGGCTACGACAAGTTCTATTACTACGACGAGGGCACCTTCGCCGTGTCGTTCTACTTTGACGGCGTCACGGCGAGCGACAGTACGAATGACGTGTATCTCTACAATTCACCGTACACCACGCTTTCGAGCGGGATGGAGATGTACGAGATAGCCGACGCTCCGGATGAGCTATACGCGCGCGAGCACACCGCGCCGGACGGCACCGTGATAACCGTGCTGACGGACGGAAACGAGATCTATGCGTATGCTTTCCTTGAGAAATCCTACGTGACGATGCGGCTGTATCTGCCCGACGGCGCAAGCGACGAAGATATAGACGCCGCGCTTGACCGCGTGAATTACAGCGTCATAAACAAATAACGGCATTTATCAGAAAAGCCGCCCATCGAAAAGCGATGGGCGGCTTGAGCTATCTTTTCTCCCCACGCAGGACGCGTGCGTAATCGGCAAGATACATCACCAGACACATCAGCACCATGAATACGCAGGTGAAAACGCCGCCCGCGGCCAGAGGCTCCGGCATATCCGGAAACAGCAGCAGCGCTATCATCACCGCGTATATCAGCGCCGTGCAGACCTTGCCGTACCACTGCGCGCCGTATACCTGCCCCAGAACGCGCAGCATATACAGTCCCGCCGCGGCCATGAGCGTCTCGCGCAGGATGTGCGCTGCCAGCAGCAGCCACACCAGCGGCGTGCGCGCCGCGGCGCAGAGCATCATCGCCGCCTGTATCAGCTTATCCGCCACGGGATCCAGCGCCTTGCCAAGCTCCGTCACCATGTCGAAGCGGCGGGCGATGTATCCGTCCAGCACGTCCGTCAGCGCGCAGAGCAGCAGCACCGCCACCGCCGCTCCGGTCTGCCCGCGCAGATACAGCGCCGCGAAAAGCGGCGTTAGCAGTATCCGCAGTATGCTCAGCGCATTCGGTATATTCACGTCAAGCCCCCCTTTGACCGTCTGCCCTTTATTCATATTATTCCCGTTTCTGCGGCGCTTGTTCCATTCCTTCTCAAATTTTTCTTAAGACAGCTTATTGCTCTTGAAATCAGAGGGGGGAACGGCTATAATTATCTTAGTTTATTATGCCCTGCCATCAGACGGGGAGAAATAGAGAAGGATATGAAGCTGAAGAGAAAAATTATATGCCTTTTTGCAGCGCTGTGCATGATAACGGCGCTGCTGCCCGCCGCGTTTGCCGACGGGGAGGACGACGAGCGCTTCAAGGACAAGACCTGGGATGAGGTCATCGACCAATTCCTGACGGAGCACAACATAGACCCCGAGGACGTCGCGCTCGGCTACCGCAACACCGTGACCGGTGAGGAGCACTTCCTCAACGGAGACACGTATCTGGTCGCGGGCAGCATGTACAAGGTGCCGCTGAACATGATCTACACCGAGAAGATACATAACGGCGAGATGACTATGGACGACACCATCGCCGGGGTGAAGTATTCAAAGCTCCTTGAGTGGACGATCATAAACTCCGACAACGACATGGCAAAGCTCCTGTGGAAAAACCTCGGTACATACCGCCATTATCGCGAGCTGATCGCGCCGTACATGGGCGAGGACGCGGAGACAGTTGACGCGAAGTTCTACGAGAACAATTTCTGCACGGCGCGGCAGATGATCCACTGCCTGAACCTGCTTGAGACGGAGAAGGACAATTTCCCCGGCCTCATCGACGTCATGCTGAAGGCCGAGCCGAAGAACTACTTCAAGTTCCACGAGCAGGAGTACGAGGTCGCGCATAAATACGGCTACCTCGTGGACGGCTCCAAGCTGTACATGAACGACTGCGCCATCGTGTATACCGACGATCCGATAGTTATCGTCATGTTCACGGATACGCTGAAAAACGGCTACGTTGCGCTGACCGACTATTGCAGCCTGATGAGCGATTACGCGCAGTATCACACGGCGATACGCCGCGTGCAGGAGGCCGAGGACGCGGAACGCGCCGCGATAGAGGCACTCAATTCCCCCGCGCCGACGGCTTCCGCATCGGACGGCACTACCCCAAGCACTCCCGAAGCGAATACAACTGAGGAAGGTACGGACTCTGTTATGAATATTTTTGCAGTTGCCGGCATTTGCCTGCTCGTCGTCTGCGGCGTGGCCGCGGTCATGTCCTGCAAGGGCGGACGCCGCAAGATAAACATCCCATGGGCGCTGGCGTCTGTGCTGCTCACCGGCGCGGCGCTGTTCGCCTGCTTCTACGGCAGCGTGCACGGCGCTATCATAGTCAAGCCCAGCGGCGACCCGCAGGCCGTCGTCACGGAGTTCTTCGACGATATGACCGCCGGAAACTATACCGCCGCGTACGAGCACATGGAGGGCTATTCTACGCTTGGCCTTGAGAACACGCCCGACAGTGAGACGGCTGTGCTCGCATATGACGCGCTGAAGGCCAGCTATTCCTATAAGCTCTACGGCGACTGCACCGTGGACGGACTGACCGCGAAGCAGCAGGTCGTTTTCCAGTATCTCGACCTCAGCTCCATCGGCGATGATGTGCAGAGCAAGACCGAGGAGAACCTCAACTCCATAGTGCAGTCCCGCTCGCGCAGCGAGGTGTACGACGAGAATAACAATTATCTCCCCGCCGTGACCGACGAGGCGTACTCCGCTGCGGTACAGGCGGTGCTTGAGCGCGCGCAGAATTATTATACGACGACCGCCTTTGAGGTGGAGCTTGAGTACACCAACGGGAGCTGGCATATCATCCCGAACTCCGCCATGCTCAGCGCCCTGACCGGCGGCACCGTGAATTGAGAGGAGGAGCTGAAATGAGCGATAAAGATTACGGCTTCGACCTTGACGATATCCTCCGTGAATTCGGTTCCGACTCGGATAAGCCCAAGGCAAAACCTGCCTCCCAGCCAAAGCCCAAGGCCGTGCAGCCGAAACCGGCGGCACAGTCACGCCCTGCGGCGCCTCAGCAGAGACCCGCGGCACAGACGAAGCCTGCAGCTGCCCAGCAGCGTCCGGCCGCTCCGCAGCAGAGACAGCAGCCGGTGCAGCGCCCCGCACAGCCCGTGCAGCAGCGCCCCGCCGCTCCGCAGCAGAAACCCGCTGCGGCGCAGCCCCAGCGTCCGGCAATGCCGGACAGACGCCCCGCCCCTGTTCCGCCGGAGCGCAAACCCGCTCCGGCAGCTCCGGCTCCGCGCGCGAAGGAGAGAAACGCTGGAATGGGCTTTATAACGCTGGTGTTCATCGCGCTGGCGTTCCTGTCTCTCGTCTGGGTATTCAATAACATCCATCCCGACAGCGGCAGCTCGGTCGGCGCGGCGTCGGGCAGCAAGCTTGATCTTGTCAGCAAGTTCGACGTATACATAAACAATGCCGCGAGCGACGCGCTCGGCGACCTTGCGTATATCCGCAAGGTGTATAAGATCGACGAGAACGCCCTCGCCGGACAGAAGCCGAACCCCGCGAATTACGGCACGACCACCGACCCCGCCGTGGTTCAGCAGGTCATCGATTCTGCGGCGGACCTCCTTGAGGGGCAGAGCCTGGCGTGGGATCCGAACGTGGATTTCTATCCCGGCTCGCAGATTGAGTATTACTATGACGAGACTATCCTCGCTATCGCGTGGAAGGAGCTTATCAATAACAAGGTCTGCACTTTCGCCGAGGTGAAGATCGCAGACGGCTCCCAGCTGCGCAGAATGATAGCCAACAACAGCTACGGCTCCGACGTGCAGCTCTACCCGACCGATATGGCCGCCTCCGCGAACGCCGTCATTGCCATCAGCGGCGACTATTACATTTTCCGCCAGCTCGGCATCACGGTGTATCAGCGCCAGCTTTACCGCTTCGCGCCGAAGTCCGTTGACTCCTGCTTCTTCACCGCTTCCGGCGACATGCTGTTCTCCCGCGCGGGCGAGATGAGTTCGCAGGAGGAAGCGCAGCAGTTCATAACCGATAACGACGTTACCTTTGCCGTCGCTTTCGGGCCGGTCATGGTCGATAACGGACAGCTTGCCGAGTTCGGCAGCTATCCCATCGGCGAGAACAATAGGACCTATTCCCGTACCGCCATCGGCCAGCGCGACAAGCTGCACTATATCCTCATGACGATAAACTATGAGGATGACCACTCCGTCGCGGCGACCGTCAGCGAAGCTGCGGAGTATATCTTCAGTAAGGGCGTTGTCAAAGCCTATGCGCTCGACGGCGGCCAGACCTCTACCATGGTCATGAACGGCCATACCGTCAACCGTCCCGACTGGGGCAACCAGCGTACACAGAGCGATATAATCTACTTTGCCACGGCACTGCCGGAGGAGGTGAACCCATGAATCCGATAGCAATCAGCACCGGAAGCACGGTCATATATTGGAGTGCGGTAGTCATCGCCTTGGGTATCGCCGCAGGCTTTGCGCTCAGCTATTCGCTGTACATATCGCACGGCGGACGCTCCGCCGCGATGTGGCTGTTGCTGCCGCTGGCGCTGCTGTTCTCCGTGCCGCTCTGCCGCGCGATACATTGGTATTGCCACCTTGAGCAGTACACGAGCTTTATCCGCGCCATCACCGATTATTCCACCGGCAGCTACTGCCTGCCCGGCGCGCTGCTGGGCACTTTCCTCGCCGCACTCGTTGTGCGCGGGCTGGGTCTTACGGGGAATATGGCGCGTCTGCTCGACTGCGTCGCCCCCGGCGGAGCGCTCATCGTTGTGTTCATCCGCCTGAGCGCCCTGTTCAACAGCTCCTGCCGCAGCAAGATTGCCATTACCACGCCGCTTCTGCAGCATCTGCCGATAGGCAGCGGCATAACAAACTCCATGGGCGCCGTCGAGTACCGCTTTGCGACCTTCTTTGTGCAGGCGATACTGATGCTCTGCGTGACGGTGCTGCTGCTGTACTTCTTCTTCGCGCGCCGCCGCCTGCCGATGAAGGAAGGCTGCCCGCGCGACGGAAACGTCGCATGGATGTTCCTCACCTTCCACAGCGCGGTTGAGTTGCTTATGGACAGCACTCGCTATGACTCCAGCTTCATGCACTTCAACGCCTTCGTCAGCATCGTCCAGATCGCAAGCGCGGTCTGCATCCTTGCGGCGCTCATCCACTATTCGCGCCTTTCGCATAAGGTCAACGGCCGCTGCGGCTACCATGTGGCGATGTGGATCGGCTATGTGCTCACGCTTGTGGGAACCGGCGCGTCGGAATACCTTGTGCAGCGCTTCGGCAACATGTATCCCATCTGCTACACGGTCATGACCATAACCTGCACCATGATGGCCGTCATCGTGTACCTCATGTATAAGACCACCTGCGCAGAGCGCGAGGAGCCGGATTACGACTGATGAAGAAACCGTTTGTACTCATATCCGCCGCAGCGACGCTGATCCTTCTGATCGGCGCCGCTGCGCTGCTGATGGGATATGTCCACACCCCGCCGCAGCCCAGAGCCGTGCAGACCTTTGACGCGGCGGACGAGGTCGGCGGATTTGAAGCGGCGCTCGAAGAGCGGACGGCAGGTGAGGCGAAATATATCCGCAAGCTCTATTCTGTCCAGGCGGGCGAGCTGCCCCCGCAGCCGAAGGCCGCCTGCTACGGTGTCACGACCGATCCGCAGGAGGTGCAGGCCGTCATAGACGCGGCGGCTGTGCTGCTCGACGGGCAGGAGACCTTCTGGAACGCGGATATCGACTTCATGCCCAACTCCGAGATGCGGTATTACAGGGACGACAGCATCCTTGTCGTCGCGTGGCAGGAGGCCATAGAGGGGCGCGGCTGCTCGTTCGTCGAGGTGAAGCTCGCCGACGGCTCCCAGCTCCGGCGCAAGATAAGCGGCGACAGCTACCGTGCCGCGGGACTCAAGACCGCGACAGAGCTTGCCGCGGAGGATAACGCCGTCATGGCGGTGAGCGGGGACTTTTACGTCCGCCGCAGCATCGGGATCGGCGTGTACGGCGGCGAGCTGCAATACTTCTCTCCGATCGCCGTGCATACCTGCATGTTCACCTCCGGCGGGGACATGCTGCTCCTGCGCCACGGAGACATCCAGACATGGGAGGACGCGGAGAAATTCATAAGCGATAACGATGTGGAGTTTTCCGTGAACTTCGGGCCGATACTCGTCGAGAACGGGGAGCTTCAGGACCTGAGCTCCGGCTATGTTTACGGCGAGGTGGACAGCAAATATTCCCGCTGCGCCATCGGGCAGCGCGGCGAGCTGCACTACCTGATAATGACCGTCTGCTACGAGCAGAATTACGGCACCTGCACCGCGAGCACCGAGGCGCGCTTCATGCACGATAAGGGCGTGGACACGGCGTACGCGCTCGACGGCGGCCACACCGCGACGATCGCCATGAACGGCAGCGCGTATAACCGCCCCGACTGGGGCTGGCAGAACGCGATAAGCGACGTGATATGCTTTGCAAGCGCGGAATATGACTGAAGTCATTCAGTCGGTCAAAAATATGTGCAGCTGGCACAGATAAGAGAGCAGCAGGGGGAGCTTGAGGGGTAGCGCAGCGGCGGCGCGGTAGTGAATGACATGCCGGTGGCATGTCAGAGCCGCGCCGTGA
>ERZ772876.3908-NODE-3908-length-10306-cov-2.409423_pt1 | contig 10306 bp, 6 predicted proteins | sample MGYA00580584_ERZ772876 | MGnify/ENA primary metagenome ERZ772876 (study PRJEB29015, sample SAMEA2737728) | human gut metagenome | biome: human gut; feature: human-associated habitat; material: faeces | place: China | collected 2012 ...
CAATCTTTGTTATCACTTTACAAAGTAGCGCGTTACGTTCTTCATAATTTTTACCCAGCTTATCCGAGTTCAGGTTTATTTCGGAAAAAAGTCCTTGGAATGCCCTGTCGAAAGATTCGTTCTCGATGTATTTAAATCCTTTCTCAAGTGTTTTCAGAAGATCATCATTTTGTGTCCGTGCAAGTTCGTAAATATTAGTCCAGAGATAGTCCGGTTCAATCACATAATGCACTTTACGGCGCATTTGTTTTTCAAAATCTAAAACATCTTCTGGATTCTCTCTATACCATAATTGCAACGGCGTCGAAACACCACGCTCCTTCAATTCCTCCGGAGCTTTATCCGGATAATCTCCTCCGAGTTCCTTTTTTGTGGCCTCTATATAGTTGTCTGAAAGATAGCGCAGGAATAGAAAAGACAGCATATAATCGCGAAAATCATCTGCCATCATTGAACCACGAAGATCATCTGCTATTCTCCACAGGGTTTTACCTAATTCATGCTGTTCTTTTATTGTCATATCTTTATCTGTTTTCTTGTTCTGTTTCTATTAATATCTCAGGTAGGTAAAACTCATATTTTCTCAAAAAAGCATCAAGGATTCGGACAAACAGTTGTTTTGTGTCTTTTCCCATGAATACAGGTTCATATATCGAGTATTTACCATGACTAAGTAAATCTAAAGCTCGTGCAAATAACACCTCATCATCTATACCATGAATACATTTCGAAAAATGGCTATAGCCGAAAAACACCGCAGTTTTTTCAATAACACTGCGCAACATATTAAAATGATAAGTGTTTATCTGCACATCGTCTATCGTCTGTCCTTCTTTAGGCAAGAGCCGTTTTAATTCGCATAAAGTTGCGACATGATGAAAGAACGGTGTCTCGTCGGTCGCCCTCAACGTATAGCCGTTTGTCCCATTTTTATGAAAGAAATAACTTTTACGTCTATTTCTTTTTAAGTCGTTATACATCACATTAAAGAATAAATGGTGATGAGAAGAAATAACGATTTTTCTTTTTCCGGAATCCTTTTTCAGCAGATTGCCCAAATCATTGGCGATCGCAATAATGTTATTGTCATCAAGCGAAGACACAGGATCATCTATATAAATATATTTAACCCATGAATATGCCTCGGCTCCATCAATGACCAATTCGCAAATGGCAAGGAACACACACCATATAAATATGTTTTCTTCACCACGAGAAATCTTTATTTTATCTTCTTCCCCCTTTGAAAAAGAGATATGCCACTCTTCATAATCAATCTTGAAATCGAACTCTGCATATCGTTGTAAATAACCGAATATCTTCTCTTCTAATGCTAACTCTTTAAACCCGTTAAAGAAGTTCGAGTCTGCATTGATCTTGAGAACCCTTTCCGTATCATTTTCAAGGTCGTTATCCCAATAGAAAAGATCTTCGGTAAAAGCATTGAAGTATAGTGTATCCCTTGTATTAGCTTCCGTATTTCTACCTCTGTTCTTAAATTCCATGGAAAGACGAGTTTTCCCCGTCCCATTATAGGCATATAATAAAACATAGTCGAAATCGTTTAAATCAGAACGAAATCTGACGGCAACATCCGACAATGTGTTGTATTTGAATATTTTTGCTTCGTTACTCATTGTAATTTAGGAAATAGTTGTTGCATTAATCCTTTTTTATGTTTTTTTAGTTGGTCGAGTTTGGCGGTCTCGGTGGATATGAGTTCGTCTACTGATGATAGGCAATTCGTAACCATCCTAAATTCTTTGTCATTACGTGTTGTCCATATCTTAAAATCTTCAATTTGCTTTAAGCTAATATGGGGAATACCACTACTTGTATTTATTCGATCAATATATTTTTTAAATCGATCTGATCCTATTTGTTGATAAATAAACATGATGAAATCAATATTATCAGCTCTTAGTCTTGCCACACGTTGAACTAATAATGAGCCCTCGTCTTGCTTGTTAATCAGTGCAAAATTACGTCCAACTTTTGAACCGTCCATTGCTATAACAAGATCATTACATAATAATCTGTATTTAGATAATGTATGATCTTCTCTGCTGTAAAATCGATCTATATCATTATTATGACGCACCACACCTTCTGTAATATTTATCCCTCTCATTAATGGAGTACCGTTGTTATCTTCTAAAATTTCACTCCCTTTAAACGCATAACCTGTAAGTATATCAATATTGCATTTTTTTATTGGCAAAAGTATCCATTTTCCTTCATTTTGAAATTCTGGGAAACGAATATCGGGAGTTGTTTTGCCTTCGGCAGGAAATAGTTGCTGCATCAATCCCTTTTTATATTCTTCCAAGGTTTCTATCTTATCTGCTACTGCGCTTATCAAATCATCTAAACTACTCAAACAGTCTGCTATCCTTTGCTGTTCTTCAATTTCTGGCAATGGCACATGAAGGTTTTTAATTTCAGCAGATGCAATGCCCTTAATAGAGGTACCTTGTGTTTCTTGAACCTTTTGTTTCATTATGGTTGAAAGCAAATAAGACAGAAAAATATAGTTGCAGTTTATATTACACAGATTAGTAAAATCTTGGCTGGTACATATATCTACTCTGCTAAAAGCTACATTTCCTACACCTACACGGGATACGATGTGAATACTTGGAGCTTTACAAAGTTTGGTTGCGGAGTGTTTAATCGCATCTTTTGTTATATGTCTTGTAGGAGTTATTTCAGATATGTTATTTTCGTTAATGTCTGATGAGGATATCCAAGGAATGTCACCATTCCAATATACGTCATTAGATGATGATGGAGTTCCTCCACCTATAATTTCACATATTTCCAATATTGGTGTTCTCTTCCACCCTTCACCATCCCGAAACTCTGGAAACCGTAAAGCTGGAACAACCGTTTTTATATTCTTATCTTTTGTCATAACATCAATCTTCATAAGCCGACAATCCCGAAATTTCACGGCCAGCGGCCAAACGTTTCAATAATGGAACGAGATCATCCATTAGGGCCAATTCAGCCTTAGTACGAGCTTTCCATCCCAATTCCAACGGAGCTAACAAATCACTTAGTTTTTCACCATCGAAGATCATTCGTTCCATTATCTGTTCTACAAATTTGCGTAACGAATCCGCTGTGATACCATGTTTGTCGGCTATAGATGCCAATTGTTTAGCATATTTCTCCGCCTTAAATGCTTCGTACCCCTCTTTTATCTCCTGCTCTGTCTTACCGTTCACTTCGTCGAGACTATCGATGTATTCTCGAATATCGTCCCGTTCATCAATCAGGTTGGCGCTCGATGCCACAAGGCTGATCAACTGCTCTTTGGTTACTCGTTGCTTGCTGTTTTTGCTATTCGTATAGCGGGCGATTAATCCCATTATATAATCGTAGTCAATGACTGCCGAAGCAAAAAGAACAAATTCAAAATCAAGGTCTTCAACCTGTGGACTAACCTCATGGTCTTTGCCTGTCTCCCGCTGTTTGCGTAATTGTTGTGCCGTTTCAATATAGGCTCCACGGAACGAACGCAAAGTCTCTTCTGGCAACAGTTCTTCGATTTTTGCTTTCTCCTGCTCGTTAATATCGGTATATTGCTCCAACTGGGTTCTGTATCGTTGTACTTCTTTGAAACAGTTGATAAAACCGGCACGAGCCTCATCTCCCTGCAAACTATAAACATTTTCAGCTTGGCACTCCAATCCTTGCGATTGCATATATTCACTCAACTTCTGAACGGCATCTTGGAACTTCTCTATCACTTTCGGGGCAGAATCTACAAGCCATATCTCTTTAGGATTATCGGTCTTCTCTCCAGAGAATAACGCTATCGCTTCATCGACAGCATCTTGCTGACCTCTAAAATCAAGGATGTTACCATATGGCTTAGTGTCGTTCAAAATGCGATTGGTACGTGAGAACGCCTGTATCAGACCGTGATATTTCAAATTCTTATCAACGTATAATGTGTTGAGATATTTAGAGTCAAAGCCTGTCAGCAACATATCCACGACAATCGTTATATCGATCTTATTTTTGTGTGGATAGTCTTTATTGCTATATTGTTGATCTTTGATGCGTTTCTGCACATCTTGGTAGTAGGCATCAAACTCAGCGATTGTATGGTTGGTTTTATATTGCCGGTTATAGTCGTCAATAATAGTTTTCAGCGCCTTTTTCTTTTCTTCAGGCTCTTTACAGTTGTCATTCTGCTCTTGTGGCAGGTCTTCCTGTATTTGCTGAATATCTTTATTCCCTTCGGCAGGAGGCGAGAATACGCAAGCGATGTTAAGCGGTTCGTAATTCTCATTTTGCTGCATTAAACTTTCTTGCGCTCTGCGGAACAGTCCGTAATATTCGATAGCTTCATTGATAGAGGCTGTGGCAAGTATGGCATTAAACCTACGGGAGTGGGTTGCTGCGTCATGTTTCGATAATATCGCATCTACTACCGCCTGTTTCTTTAGTGTGCCATCTGCCCTACGATCGCCTGTCTCTTTGGGCTTAAAATAATCGACATGGAAACGTAAGACGTTTTTGTCCTCGATCGCATGTGTTATGGTATAAGCGTGTAGTCTGCTTGGGAAGATATCTTCCGTAATCTTATATGAGGCTTCTTCTCCGCTTATTTGTGTATAAGTTGCATTTTGTTCAAATATGGGTGTTCCCGTGAAACCGAAGAGTTGAGAGTTCGGGAAAAATTCTTTGATTGCCTTGTGATTGTCTCCGAACTGAGAGCGGTGGCACTCATCGAAAATGAATACAATTCGTTTATCCTTTAGATGGATTAAACGGTCTTTATAGTTATTTTTATTGGACGAATCGAGTGCGATACCCAATTTTTGAATGGTAGTTACAATTACTTTGTCGGCATAGTCGTCCGACAACATGCGTTTAACAAGAGTCCCCGTATTGGTATTCTCTTCTACGCAATTTTCTTGAAACTTATTAAACTCCTCGCGTGTTTGTCTATCCAAATCTTTACGGTCTACCACAAACAAGCATTTATCAATGTCGGGATTATCTTTTAACAGAGTAGATGCTTTGAATGATGTTAGCGTCTTGCCACTTCCTGTCGTGTGCCAAATATAACCGTTACCTCTGTTTTGATGAATACAATCTATTATTGCTTTTACCGCATATATCTGATAGGGGCGCATTATGAGCAACTTTTGTTCACTGACAACCAAAACCATATAGCGGTTAATCATCTCTCCCAATGTACATTTCGACAAAAATGCCGTAGAAAACGCATCAAGGTGGGTTATTTTTCTGTTTGACTCTGTCGCATATTGATAGACTGGCAAAAACTGCTCATCTGTATTGAAACTGAAATGTTGATCGTTATTATTGGTGAAATAGTAAGTATTTGCCTGATTGCTTACGATAAAAAGTTGCATAAAACAAAGTAATGTATTCGTATATCCATTACCCGTATCATTTTTATAATCAATAATTTGTTGCATCGCCCGGCGAGGACTAACATCCGAAGCCTTCAACTCGACCTGGATTACAGGAATGCCATTGATCAATAAAATCACGTCATACCGATGATAGCTGTTATTGGTATTTATACGCAACTGATTAATTACCTCATAATCATTCTTGCACCAATCTTTGTATTGTAATGGTGTCCCGTCTTCACGCATAAACGTATTGATTCCTCGTAGCCTTTTAGAAGAAGCAAAAACATCAGCATCAATGATCTCCTCGAGCAAACGATCAAATTCAGAGTCCGTTAAATGTACCCTGTTCAATGCTTCGAACTTTGTTCTGAAGTTCCGCTCTAAAGCATTCCTATCACGAATATCGTCACGATAGGTGTACTTGAGATCTATTAATTTATTAATAAAATGATCTTCTATTTGTTTTTCCTTAGATATCATATTTTTTCAAGAACTTTTTTATCCGGTTCATATCAATTGGATATTGATGTTATTCTCTGTATTTGGCAATAAAGATATAAAATATCTTGCTATGTGATAGCGAAAAGATGAAGAAGTTGTATTGACTTGATCTTTTCAATATCCTAGATTTTCTAGAACATTGAATTTATAAAAACATCTACAATATCTACCACTCTGTTGTGTACTCTCTGTAAATAAGAATATTACCTATAGGTTGTAGATCTCCAAACATCTACAATTATTATTCAATATCTACCATTTATTATTGATTTTCATGCAATTTTCTTTTCGTGTGAAGGAAAAAAGTGTTATATTTGGAGAATACTGAAAATCTAAAAGATATGATAGAAAAACTCGATTACGCTATGGTGCCGACAGGCTTTGTACATTGTTTTAATGGAAATTGTAAGAACGCCAACCGCTGCTTGCGGCATCAAATCATCCGTTTTATTCCCGATACGCTTTGGGCGGTGAGCATCGTGAATCCCGCACGTACCAGTCCTACCGGAAAGTGTGCGGCTTTCATGGCGGATACTCCCGTGCAATACGCTGTCGGCATGGATCACCTATTAGACCAGATACCTTATCTGGAGGCGAAACGCATCAAGCAACGTCTGTTGATGACATACGGTAAGAATAAGTTTTATCAGTTTAAGCGCAAGGAAAGAACCTTCTCGCCCGAAGACCAACAGTATATCCGTCAGGTCTTTCGGGCGTACGGAGTAGAGGATGAACCAGTCTTTGATGCTTGGCAGAGTGGCTACCGATGGACGAAGGGATAAGAGCTGATAAGAGTTTCTCTTAGGAGAACAAAGAGTTTCTCTTAGAGGAAACAAAAGTTTCTTTAGGAAGAAACAAAAGTTTTATTAGGGGAAAACTTTTGTTTTTCTATAGAAAAAACTGTAAGCATAAGTTATTCAACTTCTTAAATAATATATTAGACATGAAAATAACCAAGCAAACAGCCTATCGACATACCGTCGCGCAACGGGCGATGCGTATGGAGGAGATCGTGGCATGGGTAAAGGATGAGCGGACGAGGGATAAGCTTGCGCTCTTTCGAGAGAAATTAAGGCGGGCTTATCCCGACAAACGGTATCCGTTTACCCGGAAATTACCTCAGTTGCTCTTTGCCGGAACTTTTCGAAAAGGCGAGTTGAAGGAGTATAATGGCTGGATTTTGCTGGAGATCAATCGATTGAAGAGCATAGAAGAGGCTTTGTCCTTGAAACAAAAAATAGTGGAATATCCGCAGACACTGTTCGCTATGATCGGCTCTAGCGGACGGAGCGTGAAGTTCGTGGTGGCTTATACCTATCCCGACGGGTCGCTTCCCCGTTCGTGTACGGATGCCGAGGTTTTTCATGCGCACGCTTACCGACATGCGCTCAAGACGTATGAGCCTCGCCTTTCTTATCCCATCGAGCTGAAACGTCCGGTGCTGGAGATGGGTTGCCGCCTCAGTTATGATGCCGATGTGTATTACAATCCGGACGCTCTTTCCATTCATCTGGAGCAGCCTGTGGCTATGCCCGACGAAAGCGCCTACCAGGAACGGTTCGAAAAACGGGTGCCGGTACCGGTAGAGAGTGCCGGGCAGACGCTTTATGACCAATACCGTTACGTTGCCATCCAATATGAATTCGCTTTGCAGCGGGCTTTGGAGGAACATGGAAGTTTGAGCATAAAGGTGGATTTCAAACCTTTGTTGGTCACTCTTGGAAGACTTTGTTTCGCGGCTGGGGTAGAAGAGGAGGATTGTGTGAAGTGGACGATGCTCTATCTGGGGAATCTGATCTCGGAAGTGGAGATCCGGGAGACCTTGAGGCAGTCTTACCGCTTAGCTTCCGATTCTGATTTTGGCAGTACGTCCCTTTACAAGCCGGAGCAACTACAGAGCTTGAAAATGGAGGAGTTTATGAACCGCCGTTACGATTTCCGGTACAATCTGATGTCCGGCGGACCGGAATATCGGGAGAAAAACACGTTCTGTTTTGACTATCGCCCCGTGACGGATCGTGTGCTGAACAGTATCGCCCTAAATGCCCAGAAAGAAGGATTGCAGCTATGGGACAGGGATGTACGGCGTTTTGTCTTTTCAGATCGCATCCCGGACTATGCGCCTATCGAGGACTATTTGACCCGCTTGCCCGTGTGGGATGGCAAGGATCGCATCCGTCCGCTGGCCGCACGCATCCCTTGCGACAACGTACGGTGGGAACAGTTGTTTTACACTTGGTTCCTGTCGATGGTAGCGCACTGGCAGGGACGTGACAAACAGCATGGCAACAGCCTTTCCCCGCTCTTGGTGGGCGGGCAGGGGTGCGGGAAGTCCACGTTCTGCTTCAACCTGTTGCCACCGGACTTGAATAAGTATTACACGGACAGCATCGATTTCAGCAAGAAGCGGGATGCCGAGCTGTATCTTACCCGTTTCGGATTGATAAATATTGATGAGTTCGACTAAGTGAGCGCGAGGCATCAAGGCTTCTTGAAGCATCTGTTGCAGAAGCCGGTCGTAAATGTACGCAAGCCTCATGCTACGCAGGTGGAATCGGTGAAACGTTACGCTTCCTTTATCGCTACGAGCAACCATACGGATTTGCTGGGCGATCCTTCCGGCAGCCGCCGTTTCATTTGTATCGAGGTGAAAGGGATGATAGACAATGCCCAGCCTATCGATTATCTCCAGCTCTATGCGCAAGCGGTTGCCGCCTTGAATAATAACGAGCGTTATTGGCTGACGCATGAGGAAGAGGTCTCGCAGATGCAAGCGAACGAGGCGTTTCAACAACGTCCTTTGTTCGAGGATCTGTTTTTTCAATATTATCGTCCCGCTTCGCATAAGGAGGAAGGTTTGAAGATCTCTGCCGGAGAGATCTACCTATCGCTGCAAAAAAAGAGCGGCGTAAAACTTCCGATGAGCAATGTCTCCGTCTTTGGTCGCTTCTTGAAAAAGATAGGACTAATGACACAGTTGGCGAGTAGGGGACGGTTGTATTTAGTGGTTGAAAAGTAGTAAATGGTGGTAGATGTAAGTTGTTGGTGGTAGATGTTTTATTATCTACCACCATTAGATAAGTGGTTTATAGCTAGGGATTTTTAAGGGTAATGGTAGATGTGGTAGATGATTTCGTATTATTTAAATTCATACACATCTTATGGGATACATCCCCGGCTTTCAGCTATAAACCGCGATAATAATTTATCCCACTTCTGGATCTTCCCAAACACCTGTTTTGTTCATTCGATAGCTTCTCTCTATCTTTTGGGAAGAGTCTGCCTTCAGCGCATAGAGTATTTCACGACAGAACTCCAGAGTGGCAAATCCGTTGGCGGTTACAATGTTTCCGGCTCTGACAGCCAGTTCATCCATATAAAGATTTTCACCTGTATAATTAACCCCCGCAAATTGTTTGAGGTAATCCAATCCGTTGCTGGTATGATTTACATGGTTCAAGAAACCGTGCCTGCCAAGAAAGACGGAGGCGTTACAAATTCCGGCCACCAGCCTCTTCTTCTCTATGGCCTCTTTAACCAGAGGGACAATGGTTTCGGCTTCCGGAGTGAACCAGCTCATGCCACCTATTAATACGATTCCTGCATAATCGGCCGGAATGTCATGGATCCCATAGTCGGGCAGCACCTTGAACCCTCCGATCGATACAACCGGCTCTTTCCTGACAGATACGGTTTTAACTATATATTTGCTTTCACTTCCGGGCTCAACACCTAAATTGAGGTTGGGAGCGATATAAGCCCCTTCCCAATCGGCAAAGTCTTTTAACAAGACGAATAGAATTTCTTTTTTCATTATTTATTGTATTTATCGAAGTTATACTTCTTTCTAATCTCGTTTTGCTCGTCAGGCGAAAGAGATTTGCGATCGATACTTATTTATCCTTTACGATCTCATGGAGTATAGCCACCTTTTCTTGCTCGGCCTTTAACAATCGCTCGTAAAGCTCAACTATTTTATCAACGGGATTGAATGTCAGATGGAGAGACTATAATTCTCTATTTAGGGTTTAATTATTCCAATGAACTCTCCGATAACTTTAAATTCATTACAGTCCACATTATCGATTGAAATAGATTTATAGTCCTTGTTTTTGGGCTCAAGAACTATTTTTTCGTGTTCCCATTCTCCAGTTTCAGAATATTTCTTTAGGCTGGTATAAGTTTTAATAGAATAATTACCTACGTTATCGCCATCATAGAAGTTTATGTGCTGGGTTAAAACTATTTTTCCTTGTCTACTACCAACAGGGTTTGCTCTGAACACGCAATAATCTCCATCATGAATTGTTGGTTCCATTGAATTACCTTTGGCTTGTACAACAAACATATTTTTGTCTAATTTTCCCAGATTTGATACTTTTATCCATCCTAATTTATTTACTTCA